>Ga0134121_10000091_pt1 | contig 98723 bp, 77 predicted proteins | sample KB301_FD_96463 | JGI IMG/M metagenome (GOLD analysis project Ga0134121, IMG submission 96463) | Terrestrial soil microbial communities without Nitrogen fertilizer from Kellogg Biological Station, Michigan, USA - KB3-0-1 | ecosystem: Environmental > Terrestrial > Soil > Unclassified ...
CTCCACCACGCCGACCAGCCGGAGCTCTACGGCCACCTGCCGAAGGAGCCGAAGATCGAGCCGCACATCCGGTTCTGGAAAGGGCCGCTCAAGCTGGTGGGCGGGATCGCGTTCGGCGCGTCGCTCGCCGCGGCGGCGGTCCACTACCTGGTGGCGGGACCCCGACGGGAAAAGGTCGCCCACGCGGAGGCGCCGCCGAAGCCCGAGAAGCGCATTCAGCGGTATTCCCTGTTCGAGCGCATCGTCCACTGGACGGTCGCCTTCACCTTCATCTACCTGGCCTTCACGGGTCTCGGCCTCTTCACGCCGAAGCTCGACTGGCTGCTGAAGGTCTTCGGCGGCGGTCAGGTGGTCCGCGCCTGGCACCCGATCATCGGCGTCGCCTTCATCGCGGCGACGATGGTCCAGTTCCTGAAGTGGTTCAAGGACCTGAAGCTCACGCCGGGCGACCGCGTGTGGATGAAGAAGATGCGCGACTATCTCGCCGGCAAGGACGAGGGCATTCCGCCCACGGGACGGTTCAACGCCGGCCAGAAGCTCCTGTTCATGACCCAGGTGGGGCTCGGCCTCGTCCTGCTGCTCAGCGGCATCCCGATCTGGTTCCCCGCCGAGTTCAGCCGCGACCTGCGGATCTGGGCGATCGTGATCCATTCCGTCTCCGCGGTCGGCGCGATCCTGTCGATCGTCATGCACATCCACATGGCGGTGATCATCACCCAGGGCGCGCTTCGCGCCATGACCGAGGGCACCGTCAGCGAAGAATGGGCGAAGCACCACCAAGGGCTCTGGGCGGAAGAGCAGCTCAAGGCCTCCCCGCCCGCGCCCCCTGCCGACGACTCGTGGGCGAAGGGAAAGCTCAAGGATCCCCAGCCCTGATGTCCGACGTTTTCGAAAAGCGACTCCGCCGCGCCGAGGTTCTCGAAAAGGAGTGGCCGTTTGCGGCGGAGCTGCTGCGCTTCTACCGGAAGGTCTGGAGCTTCCAGGCGGACATCCTGGATCAACTCACCTCGGCGCCGAGCCTGGACCGGCAGCCTCCGATTTCCAGACTCCCGGCATTCCTGGACCTGGTCGCCCGGGAAGGACCTCCCTCCCTCGCCCGGCTCGCGGCATCGCCGACGGATTTCAAGGAGCTCGTTCGCCGGTACGGAGACGGGGAGACCATCGAGGATCCGCTCCTTGAGTTTTTCCCCCGGGTCTTCATGCAGCCGGGAGTCATGTCGAGCATCCCGCGCGATTGCGCCCCGCAAGGGGACGAGCAGCGCGACTGTCCCGCCTGCGGCGATCGTCCTCAAGTCAGCGTGTTGAGAGAGGACAAGAACGCCGAAACGGTCCGGCGTTCGCTGGTGTGCGCCCGCTGTTCGCACGAATGGCCGTTCGCGCGCGTGCTGTGTCCGAGCTGCAACGAGGTGAAGCCCGAGAAGCTGCCGCGCTACACGGCGCAGGAGATCCCGTGGATGCGCGTCGAGGCGTGCGACTCGTGCGGGAAGTACCTGAAGTCGGTCGACCTCACGCTCAACTGGGATGCCGAGCCGGTCGTCGACGAGCTCGCGTCCACGCCGCTCGACGTGATCGCGCACGAGCACGGCTACGCGAAGATCGCGCCGAATCTCGCCGGCATCTGATTGGCCACAGAGGACACGGAGAGCACAGAGCGGAATTCTTCTCTGCGGGCTCCGTAGGAAGTCCTAGGCCGAGAAGGTCGAGAAGCAGTGGGGGCAGTCGACGCGGCCCTTGGAGTCGACGGGCTCGCAGAACGGCTTCGAGCACATCGGGCAGGTCATCTTCACCAGCCGGATCGACGCGGACGGCTGGGTCTTCGGCTCCGTCTTCGCGCTCTCCTTCCGGATCCGGTTGGACGTCGACGTTTCCAGGTGGGCGTCGGTCCGCACGGAGTCGGTCGGCTTGCCCTCCTTCAGCGGCCCCTTGCAGCGCGGGCAGGAGACGACCTTCGCGTGGGTCGTCGAGAGGACCGTGAACGAGAGCTTGCACTTGGCGCAGCTCATGATGCGCTTGTGCTGCTTGGAGAGCAGCGACTTCAACTGCGCCGGGGAAAGATAGCCCTGCTCCACCATGATCTCGCCGAGCGAGCGCTTCTCATCGCCCTTGGCCTGAAGGCGGAGGCAGGTGTTGACCTGGTCCTCCGTCATGAACGTTTCCCGCACGGCCAGCCGACCGAGGAGAATCGATTCCTTGCTCAGCTTGCTGACCGGGTCGATGGCGGTCAGGTTGCGCCGCTGGATTGCCAGGATCTCGGAGTGCTGATCCTCGGTGATGTAGCCCTCGCGCCGAAGGATCTGGCCGAGCGGCACGTGGTCGCGGCTGTTCGCCTGGAGGGCGATGCACTTGTCGAGATCCGCCGCCGTGCAGTACTTGCGGTTGATCGCGATTTTTCCGAAGAGAAGATCCTGATCGGCTCCCACGTGGTCCCCGGTCTTTGAGTAGGCAGGCAACCTCCCCCGGTCCCGCCAGAGAGTGTACCCCGGATCCGGCAAAGGGAAAGCCGTAATACATCAACAATGGGATAAAATGAACCGATGGAAGCGGCGCAGCAGCGCGAGGCGAAGCTCGACCTCCGCCTCGGGAAAATGGCCGTTCAGAAAGGGCTGATCACCTCCGCCCAGCTCGACGAAGCGCTCCGCGAGCAGGAGCTCGGCGTCCAGCGGGGACGGAAAAAGCCGCGCCGCCTCGGGGTCATCCTCTCCTCCCTGCACCTCCTGACCGACGCGCAGGTGATCGCGCTCCTCGAAGAACAGGAAGCCCGGTTCAAGACCCAGGACCGGCAGCGCGCCGGCGACCTCCTCCTCGGACGCATCCTCGTCGACGGCGGTTTCTCGACCGCCCAGGCCGTCGAGGAATGCCTCAAGCTGCAGGACGAGGCGATCCGGACGGGGAGCGACGACGTCCCTCTCCTCGGCAAGCTGCTGGTCGAGCGGGGCCACGCGACGTCGAATGACATCGACGAAGCCCTCGAACTCCAGAAAGGCATCCCGCTCCTCTGCCGGCGGTGCGGCGAGCGGACGATGTCGGGCGGCATGGATCTCTCCACGCTCGACGCCTGTCCCAAGTGCAAGGGTCCGCTCGAGCCCGTCGCCGCCGAAGTTCCCGCGCCGACGCCCCCGCCCGCGCCGCCGCCGATGCAGCGGCTGGGCAAGTACACCATCCTCGGCACGCTCGGCCGGGGCGGCATGGGCGAGGTCTACGAAGCCGTCGATCCCCAGCTCAACCGGCAGGTCGCCCTGAAGGTCATCCTCGGCGAGCTCGACCCCTCGCGACGCGGCGCGGCGAAGGAGGTCGAGCGGTTCATCCAGGAGGCGCGGCTCGCCGCGCGGCTCTCGAAGCACCCCAACATCGTGAGCGTCTACGAGGCGGACGTGGCCGACGGGCGCCATTACATCGCGATGGAGCTCATCCGCGGCCGGACGTTCGCCGAATGGCGCAAGAACGGATCGGTCTCGCTCCGCCAGCAGATCAAGGTCCTCCGGACGGTCGCCCTCGCGGTCCACTACGCCCACGAGCACGGCGTGCTGCACCGCGACCTGAAGCCGAAGAACATCCTGGTCGACGACGAGCAGCGCCCGTTCGTGACCGACTTCGGCCTCGCCCGCGCGGAGGAGCACGAGGACCGCATCGTCTGCGGATCGCCCGCGTACATCAGCCCCGAGCAGGCGCAGGCGCTGCCCGGCATCGACCGGCGGACCGACGTCTACTCGCTCGGCGTGATGCTGTACGAAATCCTGGAGGGCCGCCCGCCGTTCCGCGAGAGCACGCGCGCCGCCACGGTGAAGAAGGTCATCCACGATCCGGTGCCGCCGCTCTCGAGCCTCGGCCGCGGGAGGCCCTTCTCCACCGCCGACAAGGAGATCGAGGCCATCTGTCTGAAAGCCCTCGCGAAGAAACCGGAGGGCCGCTACCCGACGACGGAGGCCTTCGCCAAGGAGCTCGCCCGCTGGCTCGAGAAGAAGACCGTGACCGCGGACACGACGCTGGTCGCGGCGAAGAATCCGTGGGCCCGCCCGCCGGTCCTGATCGGGGCGGCCGCGGCGCTCGCGGTGATCCTCCTCGGAGGCGCGGCGCTGCTGCGGGAGTCGAAGCGGCCGGAGTCTCCCGACGTCCTGCAGGCCGACAAGCTGGTCGGCGGCGGAGAATGGATGCAGGGATTCGAGCTCTACGAGCGCGCGCTCCGCGCCGATCCGTCGAACGCCCGAGCCCGGGCGGGGCGCGAGGAGGCCCGGCGCAATCTGATCGCCGCGGCGCTCGCCGACCTCGACAAGGCGATGAAGGAGCTCGACCAGGCACGGCAGCAGGTCGAGGAGCAGCGCAAGCGGCCCAAGCCCCAGACGCTCGACCAGGAGCAGCGCTACGTCGAGGAGCGCCGCGCCGCCGAGGCGCAGGTGCCGAAGGCGGAGGAGCGCGTCCGCGACGCCCGCCAGAAGGTGCAGCACGTCCTCACGCTCGGCGTGAAGTAGTCGAAACGATTCCCTTCCGCCGCCGTCAGACTTCTCCAGAGGCACGGAGGAGGCGACGACATGCGCACGATGATCGGTCTGGTTCCGGCGACCCTGTTCCTCGCGGGCTGCGTCGAAGATCTGAAGACGGTCCGGGTGAAGGCGGACGGTACCGGAACGATCGTCTATACCCGTCGCATGAAGGACTGGGTGGTCGAGACGCTGCGGGAGAACAAGCTCGGCGACGAATTCACCGAGGAGAAGGCGCGCGAGCGAGCCGCCACGCTGGGCGCGGTCGAGTTCGTTTCCGTGGAGAAGGCCGACGTCCCGGGCTGGACGGGGATGACGGCGACCTACTCCTTCAAGGATGTCCGGAAGCTGAACCTGAACGACACCGATACGGCCTTCGGCCTGGAGAAAGCGGCGGACGGCCGTTCGGTGCTCACCGTCCACTCCCGCTTCAAGCCGGCCCAGCCGAGCACGTCCGTGTCCAAGATGCCGGAGGACGTCGCGCGCGCGCTGATGGCGGGCCTGAAATTCCGCCTGGAGGTCGAGGTCGACGGCACGGTCGTGAAGTGCAGCAGCCCCTACGTGGCCGGCTCCACGCTCACCGTCCTGGAGTTCGACCTCGACCAGCTGTTCGCCGACGAGGCGCGACTGAAGAAGAAGGCCGCCGAAGAGCCCGCGACCCTGGCGGAGGCGAAGGAGACCATCGAGGCGCTGCGGCTGCTCGAGGCCCTGAAAGGCGGCGCCCAGAACCTCGAAGAAGCCGGAAAGGCCCTGCGGAAGCTCAAGGGGATCAAGCATGCCCTCACGCCGACCGTGACGCTGGAGTTCACGCCGAAGTAGCGGCGAGGAGCGCCGCGTCGGCCATGTTCCGAAGAAAGGCGTCGACCCCCTCCGACAGCATCCTGCGGCGCTCCGCGGGATCCGTCACCGTCGCGCCGTCGGCGGTCTGCAACGCGACCTTCCCGTCGTCCGACAACGCCGAGAGCACCCCGGCGGCGTCGCGCGTGCCGTCGAGCAGCACCAGCCAGGAGCGGCTCAGCTCGTCCAGCGACACCTGCTCGTGCCGGAGATTGGTCACCACCTTCCCGCTCGTCGCCTGGAGGCGAGCGAGCGGCGAGGCGCAGGGGCGGCCGCCGGTCGACTTCGTGAACCGCGGCGGCGCCGCCTGAAATTCCACCAGTCCGCGCGAGAAGGCGTCGAAGAGGGAGGAAGCCAGCCCCGGCCCGCCGGCGTCGCCCTCGAGCGCCCGGAACGAAACGGGCGCGGGCCACCCTTCCCCGATCCGGGTCAGCGCCTTCCGCAGTGCCGGGTCGGACGTCGTCAGCGTCCACCCCCACGGCACGCCGAACGTTTCGCCGGCGTCCTCGAACGAGACCGATCGGACCGGAGACGACACGTGAAACGAGCGCACGGCGCCCGGATCCGTCGCGGTCGGGCGATCGGAGCGGCAGAGCACCGACTGGCGGAACGCGCGGTTGGAGGCGAAGTCGAGCAGCTGCTGGATCTCCATCGGATCCTTCGCGAGCGACCGCACGACGTCGGCCACGGGCGCTCCATAGGCGATCGACTGGCTCGACGAGTAGAACGCCTCGGAGACGAACTTCAGGCCGTGCCGCGCGGCCCGCGCGATGAATTCGTGGAAGTAGACGGGCAGATTCACCCGCTCCAGGTGCTCGTGGTAGAAGTAGGGCTCCGGATATCGCGAGATCAGGTCGCGCTCATGGCGGAGGAGTGCGCCGTACGCCTCCAGATCCGTCGCCAAGTGGCCGCCCTTCTCCGTCGCGCCGACCGCGTCGGAGAGCCGCGCGAGGAAGTCGCGGGCGTTCGCCGTGCGCGACGACGGCGACGACTCGTTCCGCACGTGGTACAGCATCATCTCGCGGACCATTCCCCGCGCGTGCCATCCCGGGAAGGTGTTGTAGCTGACGTACGCGAGGCCATCGGGCCGCAGCATCCGGGCCGAGACTTCGAGAATCTTCTCCTGAACGTCGGGAGCGACCCAGGAGAACACGCCGTGGGTGACGACGTAGTCATAGGAGCCGGGCGGCTCGTCGAGCTCCTCGACTCCCTTCCTCTCGAAGCGGACGTTCCGGACGCCGAGCGCCTCCGCCGCGTCCGCCGCCCGGGCGAGGGCCGGCGCCGACGGCTCGATCCCGACGAACTCCGCGCCCGGCAGCCCGCAGGCCATCGAAAGCAGGTTGCCGCCGTCGCCGCATCCGATCTCCAGGACACGGCACCGGTCGACCGGCGCGGGCCGGAGTCCCGACAGCGCTCCCACCACCGCCAGGATCTCCGGATGGGTGCAGCGGACCGGCGGTGTCGGATACGGGACTTCGGCGTACGAGTCGTCGGCGCTCATGTCGGAATCCCGTGGGTCCGGATCGGCGGCGCGTTGTGGTGGTGGAACGGGCGCAGGTCGGGCTCCTCCCGCGTGAAGAGGTTGCCCACGATGCCGCGCCCCTCATAAGAGTAAAAGAAGAGCCCCTTCTCGTACAGCTCGAACCGCTGGTACTTCACGACCTCGCGCCCCGCGGGCTCCCACGGCAGCGGCGTGAACCCGATCCGGAGCTTGTACGCCGGCAGGCCGAACGGCAGATGGTGTCCGTAGCGGTTGGTGTCCATGCCGAGCGAGAGCGCGGGGACGCGCCGCTCCACGCACCGCTCGATCGCCTGCATGATCAGGAAGTGCTCGAGGTCGAGCTCGCGGTGGGCGGGATCGAACGCGCCGTAGGCGACCGAGAGATGGTCGCGCAGCTCGTGGACGAGGATGCCGGCGACGAGTGTCGACCCCTCGAAGAGATAGAAGCCCAGCCACCCGGCGCCGAAGCCCTCGTCATGCTCGCCCACGCGGTCTCGGCCGCGGGGACGGGCGACGATCGTCCGGCGGTAGAGATCGTGGAACGCGTCGATGCCCTTCCCGCCGGTCTGGAGCTCCAGCCGGTACTTCGCCGGCACGTCGCGCAGCAGCCGCCGCGGCTTGTTCCGCGTGCCCGACCGGAAGGAGCCCTGGATGTAGGCGTCGAGCGACTCCGGCACCCGGAGGACGTAGGTCACGTAGCACGGCTTGTAGAACCATCCGTCGGCGATCCGCGCCTCGACCTCGCGCCGGGACGGCTCCAGCACCCGGACGACGTGGGCGTCGGCCGGCGCCGTCTCGCCCGGCGCGACCGTCGCGATCGCCAGGTCGAAGAATTCCTCGCGGAGCATGAGACTCATTGTAGCGGGCGGGCCGCGCATCGGAAGAGTTCAAAAAAGAGTGATATTGACGCACCCGCCACCGGGGCTAGAATCCGATCTGCACGTTTGCGCCCACCCGGAGGACGTCAGGAGAGACCATGGTCGCCGAACGGAAGCCCCTGCGATGCCTCGTCGCCGACGACGAGCCGCAGATCGGATCGCTTCTCCGGGACGCTCTCTCCCAGTACGGCTACGTCGCGGACGTCGTCGGCGACGGCGACGCGGCCTCCCGGAAGCTCGCCGAGCTGGACTACGCCCTCGTCGTGACGGACGTGCTGATGCCGATCCGGACGGGCGTCGAGCTCGTCCGCGATCTCCGCGCCAAGGGAAAAGAGACGCCCGTCGTCCTGATGTCGAGCTTCCTGTCCGAGGAAGTCCTCGTGGCCTGCAGCAAGCTCGAGTACATCGCCTTCCTTCAGAAGCCGTTCTCCCTCGCCGACCTGCGCCGCGCCGTCGAGCGGGCCAACTCCTCCATCCGCTGCTAAAGCAGAACCGCCGCTCCCTTCCCGGTCTTCGGGATCCGGAATTCGGTTTTCGATTTTCCTCCCAGGACGTATAGTCTCTAGCTAATTCGATACAGCGGGATCCTAACCAGGGGGGTGGCGGCCGCCGTGAAATACCTTCTTCTGCTGTCTCTGCTCGGGTTCCAGGCGACCAAAAAGCCGTTCGAGCTCGTCGACGGCGACCGCGTCGTCTTCGTGGGCAACACGTTCTTCGAGCGCGACCTCCGGTACAACCACCTGGAGACCGCGCTCGCCGCCCGGTGGCCGTCGCGAAACGTCACGTTCCGCAACCTCGGCTGGGACGGCGACACCGTGTGGGGCGACGCCCGCGCGGAATTCGGATCGGCGGCCGACGGCTTCAACAGCCTCGCCAAGCACATCGCCGACCTCAAGCCCACGGTGATCTTCGTCGCCTACGGCATGAGCGAATCGTTCGGCGGCCCGGGCGGCATCGAGCCGTTCGTCGTCCAGCTCGACAAGATGCTCGACATGCTCTCCCGCACCCAGGCGCGGATGGTGCTGCTGTCGCCGATCCGGCACGAGGACCTCGGCCGGCCGCTGCCCGATCCCGCGGACCACAACCGCGACCTGCGCCTCTACGTCGACGCCCTGTCGAAGGTCGCCGCGCGCCGCTCGCTCGACTTCGTCAACCTGTTCGACCTCACGGGCTCGCCCGACCAGCCGATGACCCAGAACGGGATCCACCTCAACGACCGCGGATACCGGGCGGCGACGTGGGCCGTCGAACGGTCGCTGGGACTCGCGCCGCCCGCGTGGGAGGTCAAGATCCTCGATGTCAACGGCAAGGCGTTGGGCCGCGGCACGACGCTCGCCAACCTCCAGGCCGCTCCCGACCGCGTGAGCTTCACCGCGACCGATTCGATGCTGCCCGGCGGCGAGCGGACGCTCTCCGTCTTCAAGCTCAAGCCGGGTTCCTATGCGCTCAAGGTCGACGGCGCGGCCGTCGCGACCGCGTCCGCCGAAGACTGGGAGAAAGGGGTCGCGATCTCGAAGGGGCCGGAGTTCGTCCAGCTCGAGAAGCTGCGCGCCCTGATCGCGGAGAAGAACATCCACTACTTCCACTACTGGCGGCCCCAGAACGACACCTACATCTTCGGATTCCGCCGCAAGGAGCAGGGCCACCTCACCGCCGAGTTCCCGCAGTATCCGCCGATCCTGAACGAAAAGGACGCCGAGATCGCCAAGCTCCGCGTCCCCTCTTCCCACGCCTACAGCCTGGAGCGTGCCCCATGATCGCGTTCGCCCTCGCCCTCCTTCTCCAGACGGCCGCCCCAGAAAAGCCGCAGGCGGACCCGCCGCCGCCCGATCCGGAGATCGAGCGGAAAAGCTTCAAGGTCGCGCCGGGATTCGAGGTCACCCTCTTCGCCGCTGATCCCCTCGTCTCGAAGCCGACGCAGATGAACTTCGACAGCAAGGGCCGGCTCTGGGTCGCGACGTCGAGCGTCTATCCCCAGGTCGTCCCCGGCGAGATCCCCAACGACAAGATCGTGATCCTGGAGGACACCGACGGCGACGGCAAGGCGGACAAGTCGACCGTCTTCGCGGAAGGCCTCTTCATCCCCACGGGCGTCGAGCCCGGCGACGGCGGGTGCTACGTCGCCAACAGCACCGAGCTCATCCACCTCAAGGACACGGACGGCGACGGCAAGGCCGACCAGCGACGCGTGATCCTTTCGGGCTTCGGCACGGAGGACACCCACCACATCATCCACACGTTCCGCTGGGGTCCCGACGGCGCGCTCTACTTCAATCAGTCGATCTATATCCACAGCAACATCGAAACGCCCAAGGGCACCCGGCGGCTCGGAGGCGCGGGCATCTGGCGGTTCCGGCCCGCGAGCCTCGACCTCGAGGTCTTCGTCAAGGGCATGTGCAATCCCTGGGGCCACGAATTCGACCGCTGGGGCAATTCGTTCGGCACCGACGGCGCCGGCGGCGACGGCATCCACTATCTCGTCCCCGGCTTCACCTATCCCCACTATCCCAGCGGCGAGAAGCACTTCCCCGGCCTCAATCCCGGCCAGCCCAAGCTCTGCGCCAACGAGATCATCACCGGCCGCCACTTCCCCGACGACTGGCAGGGCAGCGTCGTCGCCAACGACTTCCGCGCCAACCGAGTCGTCCGGTTCGCGATCTCCGACGACGGCTCCGGCTTCTCCTCGAAGCTGATGCCCGACCTGATCACGTCGACCGACCGGGCGTTCCGCCCCATCGACGTCCGCATGGGCCCCGACGGCGCGCTCTACATCGCCGACTGGTACAACCCGATCATCAACCACGGCGAGGTCGGCTTCCGCGACCCGCGCCGCGACAAGACCCACGGCCGCATCTGGCGCGTGACCGCGACGGGCCGTCCGGCGGTCGAGCGGCCGAAGCTCGACGGGCCGGCGGCGAAGATCGTCGAGCAGCTGAAGTCGCCCGAGGGCTGGACCCGCCACTTCGCCAAGCGCGCCCTCGCGGCGCGCGACGTGCGCGAGGTCACGGACGCGCTCGCGGCGTTCCTGAAGGACGCGACGGACGAGCACGACCGTCTCGAGGCCCTCTGGGCCTACGAGACCATCGACCTCGTCCAGCTGCCGCTCCTCAAGGAGCTGCTCCGCGCGAAGGACTTCAACGCCCGGGCCGCCGCCACGCGGACGGCGGCTCGCTGGTCGTCCCGGATCCCCGACGCGGTCGCGCTCCTCGAGGCCCAGGTCGCCGACGAGCACCCGCGCGTCCGCATCGAGGCCGTCCGCGCCCTCAAGGAGATCCCGGATCCGCGCGCCGTCGAGATCGCGATGCGCGTCCTCGACAAGCCCATGGACCGGTTCCTCGACCACGCGCTCTGGCTGGTCGCGAACGACCTGAAGTCCCGATGGATGCCCCTCTTCCAGGACGGAAAGATCACCTTCGGCGGCAACAAGGTCCACGAGGAGTTCGCGCTCCGGGCGGTGAAGTCGCCGCTCGCCCTCAAGGCGCTGGCCGACCAGGTCAAGGCGGGCTGGCAGTCGATGGAGTCGCGCCTGAACGCGCTCAACCTGCTGGCGGCCGCGGCGGGCCCCGACGAGCTGACGACGCTCTTCACCGCGACGTTCCCCCCCGAGATGCAGCCGAAGGTGCTGGCGGCGATCGCGCGGTGCGCCCGCGAGCGGAACGTCCGGCCCAAGGGCGACCTCAACCGCGTGCGGCAGCTGTTCGCGAATCCCCACGAGGCCACGGCGACGGAGGCGATCCTCCTCGCGGGCGCGTGGAAGCTGGAGCCGGTCCGCCCCGATCTCGTCCAGCAGGCCGAGGCGGGACGACGCGCCGCGATCGACGCGCTGGCGGCCCTCGGCGGCGAGGCGAGCGTGGCGTTCTTCAAGGGGCTGGCGGCGTCCGAGAAGCCGCTGCGCCTGAGGCAGCTCGGCGTGATCGGCCTCGCGTCGGTCGACGTCCAGGCCGCCGCCCCGCTGGCGCCCGACGTCCTCACCGGCGACTGCACCGACGTCTTCACCGCCTTCCTGCTCCGCAAGGGCGGCGCCGCGGCGCTGCTCGGCGCCGTCGACGCCAAGAAGCTCTCCGCCGACGCGGCCCGGCTCGGGCTCCGAGCGATGTACGCAGCGGGCCTCCAGGAGCCGGCGCTGCGCGACCTGCTCAACGGCGTCGTCGGCCTGACGGCGCGCGGCAAGAACGTGACTCCGGCCCAGATCGCCCAGTGGGCCGCCCAGGTCCGCGAGAAGGGCGACCCTGCGCGCGGCGAGGCGATCTTCCGCCGCAAGGAGCTGAGCTGCTTCCAGTGCCACGCGATCGGCGGCGCGGGCAGCCAGGTCGGACCCGACTTCATGAGCCTCGGCGCCAGCGCCCCGCTCGAGTACCTCGTCGAGTCGATCCTCGTCCCCGACGCCAAGCAGAAGGAAGGCTACGTCTCGATGCAGGTGATGACCAAGTCGGGCGACATCCTGAGCGGCGTGCGCGTCCGCCAGAGCGAGAAGGAGCTCGTCCTGCGCGACGCGGCGCGCGACGAGATGATCATCCCGCTGAACTCGATCGAGCTGAAGAAGGAGATCGGATCGATCATGCCCGCGGGCCTCGCCGACCTGCTCACGGACGGCGAGTTCCTCGACCTCGTGCGCTTCCTTTCGGAGCTCGGCAAGCCCGGACCGTACGCCGTGACCAACGCGCCCGTCGTCCGCCGCTGGCGCGTCCTCGACGACGCGGGCGTCGAGGTGCCCGCCTACAGCACGGTCGCGGGCGTGCTCCCGGCGACGTCGGCGTCGGCCCGGTTCGACGTCAACGTCGTCACGCCGGGCATGATCCGGTTCAAGTTCGCCTCCCCCAAGGGGCTCGCGCTGTCGCTCGATGGCGCGCCGGTCGAGATCAAGGAGGTCCTGGACCTCGATCTCAAGCTGGGCGTCCACCGGCTCAAGCTCGACCTCGAGGCCTCGCGCCGCGGCGGCGAGGCGCTGCGCGTCGAAGTGGAGGAAGCTCCGGGCTCCGCGGGCCGCGTCCAGGTCGTCGGCGGCAAGTAGCCGCGGGCGTGTTCTAGGATTGGCCCGTCGAGCGGGTTTCCCCGCAGGCGAAGAGCGAGCATCGTCCGTTGTACTTCCAGCACTCCCCATGATGGGGGGTCTGGCATCGCGCGCACCGAACGACCCGGTCCACCAACGGACTTCCGCAGATCGGGCACTGGCCTCCGACGTTCGAGGGCTCGCCCCAGGTCACGTCCAAGGGGGGCGTGAGCTCGAGGATGAATTGCGCGACGTCGAGGGCGGTTCTGGCCAGGGCCCAGAGCTCGGACTCCTGCCGAAGGTAGCCCGTGGTCCGGACCGTGAGGGATTCCCGGGTCAGATGGATGGCGGCCCCCGGCAGGTCCTCGATGCGCAGGACGGACTCCATCGCCTGAACACGACGGCCGTCGGAAAACATCCTGCGGACGATCGAGGGCGGATTTGCCCGGAGAATGAAGCGGTCGTCGAACTGCGGGTCGCCGATCTGGAGGTCCTGTGCCCCGAACAGCTTGGGAATGATGGAACTCAGGCTGTCTCGGAAAATCATCAGGGTCCCGGGAGAAACGCCCCGGAGGTCGACAGTGACCCGGGTTGTCCCATCGTAGGAATCGCTGCAGTATTCCAGCGTGGCGGACCGGCCCGAGGCCACAAAGTGGATCCGCGGCGGACGGGGCCACAACGCCGGAACGAGGCGGCCTTGCAGGCGACCGGCGATGAGGGCGAACGTCGCGTCCAGATTCTGTCGCGCCTCGAAATCCCCGCGTCGTTGAGTGACCATGAGGAACAGCAGGACCACCCCGAAGGCGAGCAACCCTGCGACGACCGCCGTGGAAAAATCACGGTCCGGCCCTCCCGAAAACTGAGGCGCGGCCAACGAGTGGCGAAAATAGGCCGCCAGCCCGCAGAATCCCCCCGCGATCAATGCGATCTGCAGCTTGGAAGCGCCGCCGGGTCTTCCGGTGGCGGGAGTCGAGGAACCAGCCACGCCTTCATCCTATTCGATTTTGGAACCGGCAGATACAATCACGACCTTGAACCATCCTCGAGACCGCCGGATCCTGTTGCTCGCGCTGACGCTTCCCCTGGGAGCGTGCGCGACCCTCGGGAACGTGACGACGCAGCCCATCCCCACGTCGCAGTACGAAGTCCGGACGATCGAGGGGTGGAAAGTGTACGTCAACCGGATCCTCCTGAACGAGCAGGCGCCGGTCGGAGCGGACGCCCTCAAGGTCCTCGCGGGGAAGCTCTACGACATCACGCGCGTCGTCCCCGAGCGGAAGTGCGCCGAGCTGAAGAAAGTCCCGCTCTGGCTCGGCGTCGACGACGGGCCGAACGACCGGGCGCAGTACCATCCCAGCCCCGACTGGTTGAAGAAGCACGGGTTCAACTCCGAGAAGGCGAAGGGCGTCGAGATCGGCAACGCGGCGCGGTTCGTCAAGACGGCGATCGAGCAGCCGTCGATGATCCTCCACGAGCTGGCCCACGCCTACCACGACCAGGTGCTCCGCTTCGACCACCCCGGGATCCGGAAGGCCTACGACGACGCCAAGGCCGGCGGCGCCTACGAGTCGGTCCTGCGCATCAGCGGCGCGAAGGAGCGCCACTACGCCCTCACCGACCCGCAGGAGTATTTCGCCGAGGGGACGGAGGCGTTCTTCGGCACCAACGACTTCTATCCGTTCGTCCGCGCCGAGCTCCGACGCCACGACCCCGGCCTCTACAAGCTCCTCGAGGAGATCTGGCGCTGACCGGTCCGTTCGGAAAAGAACGTCACACGAGGCCGACTTCGGGATCTCCCGGTCATGCGACGACTCTCGGATCTCTTCGTCTGGATCTCGATCCTCTTGCTGCTGTCGCTGTTCGTGGGAGGCGTCCTCTACTCTTTCCTGATCGAGGACGGCGCGCCCCACGTCGAATCGACCTGGCACGGGAAATAGGGGTGCCGCGACTTCAGCGAGCCGCTTGGGGGTATCGCACCCGGAATGCGGCGCTCTCGGACTCGAGCTGCCGCACTTCGCCGTTCTTCAAGACCACCCACGGAACGCCGTCCAGGAATTGCAGGAGCTTCACGGACGGCGTGTCGATCGAACCGTGCCGAACGCGGGCCGCATCCGGCACGGTCAGTTCCCATCCCCCCTTCTCCTTCAGCGTGAAGAACCCCTCGGCGCCCGCCCCCCAGCGAGCGATGCGGTCATTCACGACTCGGGTCGTGCCGGCGATCCACCCTCCCCCGTCATACCACCAGGAGGCTGCGCCGGAGAGCCCATAGAACCAGTACCCCCGGGACCCGCTCTCCCGACGCTCCACCCGGATCTCGCCGTCGTCATCGTGCGGCCAGGTGACCTCCCAGAGATCCTCTCCGATGGTGACCGCCGCGCGGACGGGCAGGCCGGGCATGAACACCGGATCGCCCGCCTCGCCGTTCGCCTCATAGAACCGGCCGAAGGAACGGGCCGCATCATAGACGTACAGTCCGGGGAGCAGCTTCAGCGTTCCCCAATTCCCGCGCAAGACGGCCAGCATCTGGCCGTCCGGTCCGTGCCCGCAATGCTCGATCCATCCCGTCGACGGCTGCCAGACGATGGACTGCTTTCCGGACTTGCCGTCGATTTCGTAGAGTCCGTTCCCACCGACAAAGATGATTCGATCGAGATCGGGAAGCCAGGCGAGGTCGACCACCCGATCTGCAGGGGAAGGAATCAGGCGCGATCCCTCCCTGGTTGAAACGAACACATTGGGATCATGGACCGGTCGGTATCTCCCTTGCCGGTCTCCCATCCCGTATCGTGCCGAGATTCCCACGACGGTTTGCCGCTCGGGATGAAGATCGTAGACCATCCGATCGGGATAGGTGCCGAGATACAGGCCCTTATAGAGAAGCACGAGGCCGGTGATGGCGATGGCGGCGGAGAGGAGGAGCCCGAGCCCCCAGGGCGCAAATCTGCCGACCGACGCCGGCTCCACGGTCCGCTGTCTCGTCCGGACGAGCCAGGTCACGAGCAGGACGTATCCCACGCCGGCTCCCAGCCATCCGACCCAGGCGTTCGCTCCTCGATGGCTGGGCAACGACAGGGTCGCCGAAAGAAGAACCGCCACCCAGAACGCCCGTCCGGCCGACAGCGCTCCGAAGACCCGCTCCCACGTGCGAAAGAGTCCGCGGCCGATCGTCGCGACGCTCAAAATGAAGGCGGGAAGAAGCAGCGTCAGAGCGCCCCATCGCAGCGCGGAGGATCCGACGCCCTTCAGCAGCACGGCGGTATCGAAGTCGGATTCCCAGAAAAGGCATCCCTCCACCGCATACCCCAGCTCGCCGAGAAACGTGCCGGCGCAGAGGAACAGCAGCAGGCGCGGCACGATCCTTTGGCAACGGATGGCCGGTCGAAGGAGGAGCAGACCCAGGACCACGTTGACCGCGATCCCGGCCAGCACCACCAGATTCTGATGGTCGGCGCTCCAGGCATCGGCGTAGGCCATCGTGGACTCCCGACGCGTGGAGGGCTGCATCTTGATGCCCAGGAAGTGTCCGCCCGTCGCGAGCGCCGTCAGCCCGTGGGAGAACTCGTGGATGTAGACCCCCAGCGTGCCCACGCTGAGGGTGGCCGGGAGCATGAAGCAGAACATCCAGAAAAGGAGCGGCTTGAGGAAGGGCTTTCGGGCGGGCGGCGGGGGAGCCTGATCTTCGGAACGGGGACCGGCCGGCACGTTCGACTCCACGACGATCATTTTATCCCGAACGCCCGGGAACCGAAGATCAAGAACGCTCCGGGGTTGAACCGAGGATGGTAAGATCGGCGGGACCGTGACGATCCTCATCGTCCTGGCCGCGCTCGCCTTCCTCATGGTCGTGGCGTACCGCGGCTTCAGCGTCATCCTCTTCGCGCCGGTGGCGGCGATGCTCGCGGTGCTCTGCACCGATCCGTCGGCCGTCGCGCCCATGTTCGTCGGCGTCTTCATGGAGCGGATGGTCGGCTTCCTCAAGCTCTACTTCCCGCTCTTCCTCCTGGGCGCCGTCTTCGGCAAGATCATTGAGCTCTCCGGGTTCGCCCGCTCCATCGTCTCGTCCCTCATCCGGCTGGCGGGGCCGAAGCGGGTGATGCTTTCGATCGTCGCCGTCTCCGCGGTCCTCACCTACGGCGGCGTCTCGGTATTCGTCGTCGTCTTTGCCGTCTACCCGTTCGCGGCCGAGATGTTCCGGCAGGCCGACATCCCCAAGCGCCTGATCCCGGGAGCCATCGCGCTCGGGTCGTTCACCTTCACGATGGACGCCCTCCCCGGCAGCCCGCAGATCCAGAACATCATCCCGACGACGTTTTTCAAGACCGACGCGTGGGCCGCGCCGTGGCTCGGGACGGTCGGCGCGATCGTCATCCTCGCCGCCGGCCTTCCCTATCTGGAGTGGCGCCGGCGCCGCGCCGCGGCGGCGGCCGAAGGGTACGGCACGGGCCACCTCCTCGAGCCCGAGCCGATGACGGACGAGAAGCTGCCCCACCCGGCGGTCGCGCTCCTCCCGCTGATCGTCGTGTTCGCCATGAACAAGATCTTCGCGATCCTGATCGCGAAGCACTACGGGGCGGTGCACGAGGTCCGGATGCCCGGAATGGCGAAGCCGCTCACGACGCAGATCTCGTCCGTCGGCGCCGTCTGGGCGGTCGAGGGCGCGCTCCTCGTCGGCATCCTCACGGTGCTCGCCTTCGCGTTCCGTCGCGTGCGCGAGAAGTTCGCCGAGGGATCGAAGTCGGCGATCGCCGGCTCGCTCCTCGCGTCGGTGAACACCGCGTCCGAGTACGGGTTCGGCGCGGTGATCGCGACCCTGCCGGGATTCCTTCTCATCCAGTCCGCGCTCCAGAAGATCCCGAACCCGCTCCTGAACGAGGCGGTGACCGTGACGACGCTCGCCGGCGTGACGGGCTCGGCCTCGGGAGGCCTCAGCATCGCGCTGGCCGCGATGGCCGACCAGTTCGTCGCCCAGGCCCAGGCGGGCCGCGTGCCGCTCGAGGTCCTCCACCGCGTCGCCTCGATGGCGAGCGGCGGCATGGACACCCTCCCCCACAACGGCGCGGTGATCACGCTGCTGGCCGTCACCGGCCTGACGCACAAGACCTCCTACCGCGACATCTTCGTCCTCACCTGCCTCAAGACGGTCGCCGTCTTCGTCGTCATCGCCGTTCACTACGCCACCGGACTCGTCTGACCGATCTTTTGACGAGCGCCGAACTTTCCGTTTCGATAAGCTACTAAGGGAGTAGTCAAGGAGGTCGGACATGACATTCGTCGCCGCGATGATTCTCAGCCTGGCCCTGCAGGACCAGGACCGCATCCAGGACCTGATCAAGAAGCTCGGCTCGGACGACTTCACCACCCGCGAGCAGGCCACCGAGGAGCTCAAGAAGGCCGGCAAGGGCGCCCGCGAGGCGCTGAAGAAGGCCGTCGACGAGACGGACGACCCCGAGGTCCGCCAGCGGGCCCGCACGCTCCTCGAGGACCTGGCCAAGGCCGACAAGCCCCAGCCTCAGCCTCGCCGCATCGTGCCCGGCCAGGGATTCCAGGGGTTCAGCGGCGTGTCCGTCCGCACGGTGAACGGCGACTCGACCTATACGATCACGCCGGGCGACGGCAGCCCGGTCCTCACCTTCCACAAGGCCCAGGCCGGCCAGGTGAAGCTCGACTACATCGAGGGCGGAGAGACGAAATCCGCGTCGTCGGTGAACCTCGAGACGTTCCTGAAGGATCACGCGGATCTCGCGCAGAAGTACGGCGTCTCCGACGAGGGCATCAACTACGGCGGCAGCCGCGTGAGCTTCAAGGGCCCGCTCTTCCCCAAGTTCAACGCCCCGCTCTTCCCGCTCCCGCAGCGCCCGAACCGCATCCCGCCTCCGCCGCCTCCGGTCGAGGACGAGGAGGAAGGCACGGCCGTCGCGGGCGCTCTGCTGGCGCCCGTGGAGGACTCGCTCCGCGCGCAGCTCGACCTGCCCGAAGGCCAGGGCGCGGTGGTCCTGAAAGTGACCCCCGGCAGCCTGGCGGCGGCGGTCGGCCTGAAGAAGAGCGACGTGCTCCTCGAGGTCGACGGCAAGAAGATCACGTCCCCCGAGTCCGCGAAGGGCCTCCTGATGAAGGAAAGCCGCGCGGTCGTGCTCCGCAAGGGCAAGAAGGAAACGATCGGCGAGAAGAAGGACTACTAGGCCGACTACTGCTTCTTGAGCATCTCGGTCGCGATGGCCTGAAGGTCCTTGCGGACTTGCTGGAACGCCGGGGTTTCCCGGGCTTCGCCATCCCACATCGCCACCGAGCGGCAGTGGACCTGACCGTCGACATTCGCCTCGATGAGGAGAATCGGACGAGTTTCGTCCGGGATCCCATTCTGACGGCTGGACTTCACGTCAAACGTTCCTAGAGTCGCCGCGCTCTTCAGAATTTCGGCCACCCGGCTCCTATCGACCCTGCCCTTGAAGTGACGCACCTGGGCTCCACGACTAATAGAGACTCCTTCGATCCTGCCATCCGAATGGACCCGAACAGATTCTCCGCCCCACAAGCCGTGAGTGTCCCGAAGCTCGAGAAAGAATCCATCGGCCAACTGAGGGAGGCGGTCGCTGGTCAGAACTTCTTCGCTTTGCCTGGCAAGACGAGTCGCCAGTTCCTGGACCGAAGACCGGAACGTCCGGATAAGCGTTGCCGCAGCGGGGGTCTTGGGCAGCTTAGACCATTCGAGGTTCGGATGCTCTCCTTCAAACGAGCCGACCCCGGCAACGGAGAGCGCTACCGTACACCGCGTCTCCCTCACGCCGACGAGGTCCGGCCGGGTTTTCGGCAGCGCGAGGACCTCGTCGTCGGCGAACAGTCGGACGATCTTCCGGACCTCTTCGGCGGACAGGGCGACACGCAGCTTCCGGGAGGAGACCTTCTCCTCGGGCGTGAGGGGATAGAATACCTTCCACGTCTCCACGACGGTCCCGTCGCCGCGGATGATCGTGGACGAGCCGTCCGCTTTGACGCCCGCATGATCGCAGAGCGTCAGCTCGATGCCCTTGAGGTCGCGGGCGGCGTCTTCGATCGCGGCCTTCGTGAGTGTTTTCTCCGGATCCTGCGTCGCGCTCATCGCGGAGACCGAGCATAGGCTCCCGAGCGCGATCGCGCAGCAGATTTTCTTCATCCCGGCATCCCTAGGATCGACAGCTTAGACGCAAGCTTCTCAATCGGAGTTCGCCTTCAGAAGATCTGCGCCACAAAGGCACAAAGAACACAAAGTCGGGCGAGATTGCTAAGATCCGATATTCATGTGGACTGAACCGCGACTGCCTCCGATTTTCGAGAGAATGATCGGCTGCTCCATTCCCGTCGATGGAGAGGTTGCGATCATTTCCTACGAGGGCATTCATCTCGTCAACTTGCATCGACCTGAAAGTGTCCACCATGACCTCGGCATTCAGCCGGATGTCCGACAGGACAAACTGCTCTATAAGAGCAAGACCTATTCTATTCTCGGCCTTCAGGGAGGAACTCCCATCTTGAAGTCGGTTCAGGGTGATCACTTGGAGATCCTTGCTGAGAGCGGCCGCCTCCTGGTGCACACTCCCGGCTTGAAGCGGCCAATTGAATCGTCTTTCGAAGATCTCTCAGGCGATTGGTGCCTCGCTACTTTCTCTACGGACGGGTCCTGGATCGTTCTGGGTGTTCCCTACGACCTCATTGTTTTCAGAAGAGATCTCTGAAGATGTTCACATCTATAGATTGTGTTCCTTTGGGGTCTTTGTGTCTTGGTGGTGAACGATTTCGGAACAAAAAAAAACACTTCACGGTTTGTCGATGTCCGCAATACGCGATCTTTGTGTCCGACAAACCGGCGTTAAAAATTTTCTGCGGAAGCGGCCGTTTCAGCTTGACTACCCCTAGGCATGGGGGTATAGTCCCCCCGTAACGTATACAGGTAGTGGAGAGGTGGCCGGGAGCTGAAGCGAATCCCAAAGCAACCCACACCGCTAGGATAGACCGTAGGGAGGGGCGTCGGGTACTTCGGACTGGGGAGAGGAAACCTGCCGGCGGTTGCCGGTTCAACTGAAACGCGACCAAGTTCAAATATTTTATTGTCTCGAACCGCCTGGGTGAGAGGAGGAAACGTGGATATGTTCGGAAAGTCTGTTGCTTCGTCGGCCGTGGATACGAGCTCGGTGACCGACGTCCGCCGGAAGACGAAGCGCCTGTCCGTCAAGGGCAAGGGCCTCAAGATCAAGCGCGTCTACACCACCCCCGGCGTCGACCCCTACGACACGATCGAATGGGACCGCCGCTCCTCCAAGATCTCCAACCCGGACGGCTCCACCGTCTTCAAGCTCGAGAACCTCGAGATCCCCAAGGCCTGGACCCAGCTCGCCACCGACATCATCGCGTCGAAGTATTTCCGCAAGGCCGGCGTGCCGGGCACGGGCAATGAGGTCAGCGCCAAGCAGACCGTCACCCGCATCGCCCGCTCCCTCCGGCGGGCCGGCGAGGACTTCGGCGGCTACTTCGCCGACGTCGAGGACGCCGACACGTTCGAGGCCGAGCTCACCCACATGCTGATCAACCAGATCGGCGCGTTCAATTCGCCCGTCTGGTTCAACTGCGGCCTCGCCCAGGAATACGGCATCAAGGGGCCTCCCGTCGGCAACTGGCAGTGGAACAAGCTGACCGACAAGGTCGAGGAGACCGTCGACAGCTACTCCCGCCCGCAGCTCTCGGCCTGCTTCATCCAGTCCGTGAGCGACGATCTCATGGACATGGCCGACCTGGTCAAGCGCGAGATGCGCATCTTCAAGTTCGGCTCGGGCACCGGGACGAACTTCTCGAAGATCCGCGCCGAGGGCGAGAAGCTCTCGAGCGGCGGCACCTCGAGCGGCCTGATGAGCTTCCTCGAGATCTACGACAAGTCCGCCGGCGCCATCAAGTCGGGCGGCACCACCCGCCGCGCCGCCAAGATGGTCTGCCTCGACATGGACCATCCGGACATCGAGCGCTTCATCGACTGGAAGATGAAGGAGGAGGACAAGGCCCGCGTCCTCATCGAGCACGGCGGCCTCCCCGCCGACTTCAACGGCGAGGCCTACCACACCGTCAGCGGCCAGAACTCGAACAACTCGGTCCGCGTCACCGACGAGTTCATGAAGGCGGTCGAGACGGACGGCACGTACGACACCAAGTTCCGCAACAACGGCAAGGTCGCCAAGACCTACAGGGCCCGCGACCTCTGGGAGAAGATCGCGGTCGCCGCCTGGAAGTGCGCCGACCCCGGCCTCCAGTACGACACGACGATCAACAAGTGGCACACCTGCCCCGGCACCGACAAGATCCACGCGTCGAACCCCTGCAGCGAGTACATGTTCCTCGACGACACGGCGTGCAACCTGGCGTCGCTCAACCTGACCAAGTTCCTCTCGCCCGAGGGGATCTTCGACGTCGCCAAGTACCGCCACGCGGCCGAGGTTTTCACGAGCGCGCAGGAGATCGCCGTCGAGTTCGCCAGCTACCCCAACAAGCAGATCGCCCAGAACTCGCACGACTACCGCCCGCTCGGCCTGGGCTACGCGAACCTGGGCACGCTGCTGATGCTCCTCGGCATCCCCTATGACAGCGACCGGGGCCGCGGCATCGCCGCCTCGCTCACCGCGATCCTGACGGGCAGCGCCTTCCGGCAGAGCGCCGAGATCGCCCGCTCGAAGGGCCCCTTCCCCGGCTACGAGAAGAACAAGGAGCCGTTCCTCAAGGTCATGCGGATGCACCGCGACGCCGCGTACGCCATCAAGAGCGAGGACTGCCCCCAGAACCTCCTCAAGGCCGCGCGCGAGGACTGGGACGACGTCGTCGCCCTCGGCGAGGTCCACGGCTACCGCAACGCCCAGGCCACGGTGCTCGCTCCGACGGGCACGATCGGACTCCTGATGGACTGCGACACCACGGGCGTCGAGCCCGACTTCGCGCTGGTCAAGTTCAAGAAGCTGGCCGGCGGCGGCTACTTCAAGATCGTCAACGAATCGGTGCCCGAGGCCCTGCGCCGCCTGGGATACACGAAGGAGCAGGCCCAGGAGATCGTGGCCTACTGCGTGGGCACCAACACGCTCAAGAGCGCGGCGCCTGTCAACGACCGGGCCCTGGCGGAGAGGGGGCTCACCGCGGAGGAGATCGCGCGGGTCGAAGCGCAACTCCCCAAGGTGTTCGAGCTCCGGCATTCGTTCAACAGCTTCACGCTGGGCGACGAATGCCTGAAGCGGCTCGGGTTCAAGGCAGAGGACGACCTCCTCGTCAAACTCGGCTTTACCGAAGCCGAGATTGAGCAATCCAACGACGTCCTCTGCGGCCGGATGACCGTGGAGGGCGCGCCTCACCTCAAGGATGAGCACCTGGCGATCTTCGACTGCGCCAACAAGTGCGGCAAGATCGGCCAGCGGTTCATCCACTGGATGGGCCACATCAAGATGATGGGCGCCACCCAGCCGTTCCTCTCCGGCGCCATCTCGAAGACGATCAACATGACGGCCGAGACGACCGTCGAGGAGATCAAGGAAGCCTACTGGCAGTCGTGGAAGCTGGGACTCAAGGCGGTCGCGCTCTACCGCGACGGCTGCAAGGCCTCCCAGCCGCTCTCGACCAAGTCGGCCGACAAGAAGAAGGTCGCCGCCGTCGACGTCGAGGACGAGATCCAGAAGCGGGTCGCCGAGGTCCTCGCGAAGATCCAGGCGAAGGCCCCCGCGCTCGTGCAGGGCCAGCTCCTGCCGGCGACGGTCGCCAACCCCGTGAGCCCCACGGCCGCGAGCCAGAGCCCGAAGCGGTTCCGCCTGCCGCGCAAGCGGACCGGCTTCACCCAGGAGGCGCGCATCGCCGGCCAGAAGGTCTACCTGAGGACGGGCGAGTACGAGGACGGCACGATCGGCGAGATCTTCGTCGACCTGGCCAAGGAAGGCGCCGCCTTCCGGTCGATCATGAACTGCTTCGCGATCTCGGTGTCGCTCGGCCTCCAGTACGGCGTTCCGCTCAAGGAATTCATCGACGTCTTCACGTTCTCGCGGTTCGAGCCCCAGGGCCCGGTGGACCACCCGAACATCAAGATGTGCACGTCGATCGTGGACTACCTCTTCCGGGTGCTGGCCCTCGAGTACCTCGGCCAGGACGAGTTCGCCCAGGTGAAGCCCGCGGAGGGCGACACGCGGTTGCGCCGCGCCACGGACTTCATCCGGAAGGGCGACTCGGTCGCGATCGCCGCGATGCCCGCGGCCGAAGCTCCGGCCCCGGCAGCCCCGACCGCGTCGGCCGCCCCGGTCCAGGTGAACGCCGTCCACGCGACGGGCCACCACGAGGCGAGCGCCCTCTCGGAGCACCTCGGCAAGATGATGGGCGACGCCCCGTTCTGCAACCTGTGCGGCCACACGACGGTCCGCAACGGCGTCTGCTACAAGTGCCTGAACTGCGGCAATACGCTGGGCTGCTCATAAGAGAGAGAGCACCCATAGGTAGGAGAGATCCCGAACCGCCCGGCCCGAAAGGGTCGGGCGGTTTTTGTTTCGGCGAACCCCTGAAACTGCCGCGGGATCCCGCGGTTTTCCGCTGCGCGCCCCTCCCTCCGCTTCGGACATCACGTGGCCGGTCCCTTGCTCCTCAGCATGTCAGGGGCGATATCCCCCGGAGGTGATGCCCATGCTGGTACGCGAATGGATGACCTCTCCCGCGATCATGGTTCCCCCGACCATGGAGGCCCAGGAAGCGCTCGACCTGATGGCCGAGCTTCACTTCCGCCGCTTCCCCGTGGAACAGGACGGAAGAATCGTCGGGATCGTGACCCGGGGCGACCTGGAAGCGAAACTCGGCTGGGACCGGCTGGCCTGGAGACGCCTGCATCGCCGGGTCGGGGACGCGATGACGCCCTCCCCCTTCACGGTCGGCCCCGAGGATCCCCTGGAAAAGGCCGTCGACCTGATGCTCCAGCACCGGATCGGCGGAATCCCGGTCGTCGATCACGAGAAGGTGGTGGGGATCGTCACCGAGACGGACGTCTTTCGGGCCTTCGTTCAGGTCATGACCCATCAGCCGGCCGCACATTGACCTTGAGCCGCCGGGCGCGAAGGCGTCCGGCCGCTTTTTGGCTCGGCGCCGGTTAAACTGAGGTCGATGGCGAGGATCGCGCTGACCTGCGGCTGCGGATGGACCTTCTTCATCCAGAGCTCCACCCCCGGCCTAGAGACCGCGTGCCCGTCGTGCAGCCGGCCCGTCCCCATTCCGGGACGCAAGCCCGGCATGGAGATCCCGCTCACGCCGGGCGAGATCGCCGCGAAGCTTCAGCACCGCGCCGGCCTGGTCCGGTTCGTGGTCCTCCTGGGACTCGCGGGCGCCGCCGCAGGCGCCTTCTACTTCTGGAGAGGCTTGCCTCATTTCGAAGAAGAACCGGCGGCGCCGACGGCGAAGTCCCGGTTCGATCCCGCGTCGCGCCCGTCCCGTCCGTCGATCGTGCTCGACACGCCCCCGCCCGCGCTCGCCCCTCCGGCCCGTCCCATCGCGGAGCTCCGCCACCGGGCCCACGAGAACCTCTGGATGGTCAACATGGCGTCGGTGCTCTCCGAATGCCTCCGCTACCGGAACCTCGCCCGCGAGTGGTCGCTGATGCAGGCCGACGTCGCGGTTTACGAAGGACGGCTCCAGGCCGACCTGAAGGAACTGGCCGCCGCCGGCGAGGTCCTCCCGCTGGGGGCGCGGCTCGCGGAGGGCGACAAGATCGTCGGCTTCGGCGAAAAAGATCTCACGGGCCTCCCGCGCCTGGAGGCGGCGCAGATCCTCCATCGCTGGATGAACGGGTGGCGCGCCGGCAACGGGCTCACCCAGGTCCACGTCCTCCGCGAAGACCGCCGGATGACGTTCTATCTGCAGTTCCCCGAGGAGACGAAGGACCTGCTGGTCCTGGTCCGCCATCCGTCGCTCCAGCTCGAGCCGCTTCCCGACCGCGATCCGCGGCTCGCCGAGCCCACCGTGAAGGCCCCCGCCCCCGACCAGGTCGACCGCGCCGTCGACGCCGTCGCCCGCGACGTCCTCGCCCACGCCGACGTCTTCGCCGACGTCGTCGTCGAAATGCGCCAGCGCACCGACTCGCTGCGGACCACGATCGTCCCGGTCTGGCCGGACGAATCGGCGCGCGGGATCGCAATGATCGACAACCCGCTCACCTTCCGGCCGTCGGAGATGCCCGTCGGAGCGTCGGTGGAAATCGGTAAATGGTGGGGCCTGCTCTCGAAGGAGGACCGGATCGCGTTCGCGAAGTACTTCGGCCTCTGGTGCGCCTACGCCCGGACCCAGCCGGCGAAGAAGTGAGCTAGCGTTTGTCGAGCGGCGGGACCCACGAGCCGTTCAGCATCACGCGCCGGACGTTCTTGAGCGCGCCGATCTCTTTCGACGGGTCGCCTTCGACGAGCACCAGATCGGCCAGCTTGCCCGGCTCGAGGCTGCCCAGACGGTCCTCCTGGCGGAAGAACCGCGCGTTGTCGACCGTGCCCGCCCGGATCGCCTCGAGCGGCGTCAGCCCGCACTCCACGAGCAGCTCCAGCTCCCGCAGGAACGCCCAGCCGCGGCCCGCCTTCGGGACCGCCGAGTGCGAGCCCATGACGATCGTCGCGCCCGCCCGATGGCAGCGGCGGACGAACTCCAGCATCTTCTCGAAGCCGCGGACGTCGGCCTCGCGCGCCCCCTTGTCCCCCGCCCGCTTCTCGAACACCGCGAGCGTCACGGAGAGAAACGTCTTCTCCTTCACGATCAGGTCGATCACGGGCTTCAGGCGCGGATTCGCGTCGAAGTCGAACCCGCTCCAGAGGTCGAAGCGCCCCTTGCGGCGCGCTTCGTTGTCGCCGGAGACGGACGCCCGGAAGCGGTCCGCGTCGGCCGGATCGGCGAGCGCCGTCCCGAAGGACGTGACGTGCTCGACGCCGCTCAGGCCGGCGCGGATCGCCTGGTCGACGTCCACGAGCTCCAGGTGGGCCGTGACCGGCACGCCCCGCGCCCGCGCCGCCTCGCAGGCGAGACGGATCCGCTCGGGGGAGAGCCGGAAGTAGACCTTGATCGCCGACGCGCCCGCGTCGACGAACCGGTCCACCGCCTTCTTCACCTCGTCGTCGCTCTCGATCACTTGCGCGTCCTTCGGATGGGCCGGCGGCGCCTGGTCGAGATGGGGTCCCGTGACGAAACATCGCGGCTGGGGCGTCGACGCCTTCCGCACCGGCTCGAACGTCTCGATCCACTGCCCCGGGTCGCGCACGGACGTCACGCCGTGCGAGAGGAAGAGCCCCGGCAGGTCGTAGTCGCGTTCGATGTGGAAGTGCGAGTCGATCAGCCCCGGGATCACCGTGAGGCCGTCGCCGCGCACGACCTCGGCCCCCTCGGGCACCGGTCCCTTCCCCGCCGAGACGATCCGGTCGCCCTTCACGACCACGACCGCGTCCTCGACGGGCGCTCCGCCGCGGCCGTCGATCAGCCGCACGCCCGCGATCGCCGTCGCCTTGTCCGCGGGCGCGGGAGGCGGGTTGAACTCGCGCAGCTGCCCGCTCTTCCGGTCGGGCGACGCGTTCTGGAGGAACCAGATCAGCATCGACGTCTCGCGGAACCGCCAGTTGAACTTGCGCCCCGGCCGGTTGGCGCCGTCCTTCATCAGGGGCGGCCAGAGCGACTGGATCGTGTCGAGGTACGCCTTCTCGGTCCCTCCCGAGAGCCAGTAGCCGAGCGCGAGGACGTAGCACGCCTCCATGTTGTGGGGCGGGCTTTCGGGATCCTCGCTCTTCCCGCGGCCGGGCGAGTTGACCATGTAGTACACGCCCTTCCGGTCGGGCGTGACCGCGTAGGTGTTCGCGAACTTCGCGTACATCGCCAGCGACGCCGGGCAGCGGCGCTCGCCCGTGATCATCCAGAGCTTCCAGATCGAGTCCATGAGGAGCGCGCTCATCCAGGGGCTCGTCGTCCACCCGTTCCCGTCGCCGTGGCTGTCGCTCGTGTGGAGCCAGGCGCCGTCGGGTTCCTTGCCGTCGAGCGGCGTCACCTGGAGCGAGTACACCGCCTCGAAGAACCTCTTCGCCATCGCGAGCTGCTCGGGATCGCCGGTGAGCTCGTACGCGTGGAGATAGGCCGCGAGGCCCGTGCCCGCGTGGCGCTCCGTCCAGAACCCCTGACCCTTGTATTCGATCCGCTTCCAGAGCGCCCAGCTCTTGAGCGCGCGCAGCACGCCCTCGCGATACCGCTCGTCGCCCGTCAGCAGGTACATGATCGCGGAGCCTTCGGAGTAGACGTACTTGTGGTCGCCCTTCTTCAGCTGGAAGAAGCCGTCCTCCCCGAGCTTCGACAGGTAGAAGTCGTTCGCCTTGAGCGCGGCGAGCAGGTGCTTCTCCTCGCCGTGGCGCACGTAGATCTTCGCGTACGTCGCCGGACGGTCGTACAGATGGGCCTCGACCGACTTCGTCGCGATGTTGGGCAGCGATCCCGGGAACTGCTCGTTCAGGTGCTGGTCGAACCACGGCGCCGCCTTGTTCTCGGACGCCGGCACCTGCTGCCAGGCCACCCGGGTCGCGCAGAGCCATTCCGTCGGGAGCAGCGCCAGCACCTTGGGGACGTGGAAGTCGAACCCTTCGTCCGACTTGATGGTCCGGGTCTCCGCCGTGGGCGTCCGGTTCGGACGGGACGCCGTCCGCGCCCTGTCCCACGAGAGCGTCACCTTCCTCGACGCCGGGGCTTCGAACTGCACGAGCACCGACCGCAGCGACCCTTTCTTCGCGTCGATGCACCAGTGGGCCAGCGGCTCCGTGTAGACCGCGAGCTCCTTCCCGCCCTCGTCCGTGGCGCGGATCTTCTTGTCGTCCGAAAGCACGTCGGGCCCGAACGGCACGCCGAACGAGACGACCGCTTTGGCCGACTCGTCGCCCTGCGGCACCAGCGTCACCGTCACCGAAGAGCCGGACGGCTTCGGCGCTTCGGGACGATCCGTCACCTTGAGGACCACGCCGAGCTTCTCGAGGATCGGCTTCGGGTCGACCGGGGACTGCTGCGCCAGCAGGAGAAGGATCAGGATGCTCATTTCTCCTCCTCGATCACGATCGTCGCGTCGGCCTTGACGCCCTTCTTCTCCACCCGCTTGCCCGACGGATGGAAGGTCACGGCGACGTCGACCGTCTCCCGATCGCCGAGCCCGAAGTGGCGCTCGGTGACCGTCGCCGCGTAGTAGCTGTGGAAGCTCTGGCGTCCCCAGTGGGCGATCTGCTCCGTCTGCCCGCCGACGACGAGCTTCGCGCCGGCGGCGGACCGGTTGCCTTCGCGGCCGATGAGCCGCACGCGGAGCCAGTGGCGCCGCGGCAGATCGTTGTGGAGCAGCATCACGCCCTTCTCCCTGCCCTCGGGGCCCTTGGAGCAGACCACGAGGTCGAGGCGGCCGTCGTTGTCGACGTCGCCGAAGCAGAGCCCCTCGTCCACCGCCGACCACGCCCCGTCGGGAATCCCCCACGCCTCGTTCATCGGGGCGTAGGTACCTCCGCCGAGGCCGCGGAACACGAGGAAGAAGTTCCGGCCGTTGAGGAGCAGGTCGGGGATGCCGTCGTTGTCGAGGTCGGCCAGGACGGCGCCGCCCCAGTTCGTGTAGTGCGGCTTGTTCCGGATCTTGTCCTGCCCCTGGATCGCGTCGGGTTTCGCCGTGAAGTGTCCCTTCCCGTCGTTGAGGTACACCACGAACGACTTGCCCTCGATGCAGAGGAGGTCGGGAGCGCCGTCGCCGTTCAGGTCGCCGACCCCGTGGATGTTCCCGCCGTTCTCGTCCAGCCCCGCCTCCGAGGTGACGGGCGTGAACTTCAGGTCGCCGTCGTTGCGGAGAATCATCCGCTTCGTCGGATGGTAGCCGCGCTGGCTCACCACGAGGTCGAGTTTCCCGTCGCCATCAAGGTCGACCAGGATCGCGCCGCTCTCCAGGAGCCCGGGGATCGGCGAGCTCTTCTCGAAGCTGCCGTCCTTCCTTCCCAGGAGGACCGAGATCTTGTCGGACCGGTCATGGCCCGCGAGGTAGTCGACCCGGCCGTCGCCGTTCAGATCGCCGATCGCGACCGCGCGGCTGAAGGGGTCGAGGATCTCGCTCCGCTTGAACTTGCCGCCGTCGTTCAGGTAAAGCGCGCCGCCGCCGTCGTGCCATGAGCAGAGGAGGTCGATCTTCCCGTCCTCGTTGATGTCCCACGGCAGCCGGATCTCGCCGCCGGGATACGGGAGCGGCGCCGACTCGCGCGGCCCGCGCGGGATCGATATCTCGGGATCGACGTAGGTGAACTTTCCCCTTCCGTCGTTCCGGAACGTCATCGCGGGATTCTTCGGACCGGCGTGGCTTCCGATGTGGAGATCCAGCGCGCCGTCGCCGTCCAGGTCGACGAGCGTCAGCCCCGAGAGCCAGATCTTCGGATAGTCGCGCCAGTGGCGCGCCACGCCCTCCTCGATCCCCGACTCCTTGGTGAGATCGCTGAACGCCTTCTCCGGCGGGCGCGAAGCCGCCAGCAACGAGCACAGCGCGACCGCGAGCAGGTTTCGCATGGCCGCCTCCTACTTGGGAGCGGGTTTTCCGGCGTCGACCGCGCCGATGTCGGTGCCCTCGCCGTCGGCGGGATCGCCCGCGTCGATGAGCGGGCTGCCCGGACCCGGCGTGTAGAGGTCGCGATAGTGGGCGAGGATCTTGGAGACCGTCACGGCGCCCGACTTGATGTCCTTGTCGTCGAACGCGAACGCGGCCGGGATGGGCCCCTTGAACTTCGGGTCCACCTGCTCGTCGCGCGCGCCGCCGCGCGGCAGGTCGTTGAGCGCGAAGCCCGCGTCCTTTCGCTCCGTCTTCCCCGCGACGGAGAGCGCGTAGTTCTTCTTCACCTTCGCCTTGGGGCTGAAGAACGCGTTGTAGTCGGCGTAGCCGAGCTCCGCGGGGCCGGGATCGCCGAGCGGCTCCGTCCACGCGGGCCGGACCATGGCCTGCCCCGACCTCACGTACTTCTCGCCGTGCGGGAAGTTGAAGAAGACGTTGTTCCTCAGGCTCTTCACGAGTCCTCCCGAGTTGACCTCGATGCCCGGGATGTTGAGCACGTCGCCCGCGTCGAACGTGTTGTTGAAGATCTCGGCCCCCGCATCGCCGCTCTTCGGCGGATAGACGATGAAGATGCAGCCGGACTGCTGGCCGGGCGGATGGTCGGGCCGGCCCGCGACGAAGATGTTGTGATGGATCCGGCCGGTCGACCCGTTCCGCAGCAGGTTGTGGTCGTTGATGTCGCAGATCAGGTTGTGGCGGAACTCTCCTTCCACGAACTGGACGATCCACTCGCCGTCCCGGATCACGTTGTGCTCTGCCGTCGCGCCCCGAGCGGTCGTGAACGTCGCGACCTGGCTCCAGTACGGAAACTCGGCCGACCTCGGCATCAGGCAGTGGATGTAGTTCCCGCGGACGACCGTCCCGTCGCCGTACGCGAACAGCCCCGCGCGCATGCCGATGATCAGGTTGCTCTCCGCGTCCGTCGCGCCGCCGATCGTCCAGTTCCGGCCGGTAATGTTGACGTTCGAGCGGTAGATCCGGTTGCCCTGGAAGGCCTTCGGGCCGTTCGAATTGCCCGTGGCGGCGAAGAACGGGATCGACCGCTCGACCGCCTTGTCGACCCAGACGACGGAGTCTTCGCCGCTCACGTTGTCGCTGAACCGCACCGTGGAAGATCCTTCGACGCGGAGGCTGATCGACGAACTCGCGCGGAACGTCGAATGGTCGATCGCAATCTCGGCGTCCTTGGCGGCGTTCAGCTCCAGCGCATGGGCGTTCGAGGAGAGGCGCTTGTCGGCGGCGAAGACGGGCTGGTCGCCCAGCTCGACCAGGTCGCAATAACTGATCCGGATCCGTCCCGCCCATTCCCCCGACGTCCGGAGTCGGTGGCGATTGGCCTTGAGGGTGCACCGCTTTTCCGCCGTGCCGCGGATCTCGAGGGTGTCCTGGCCGGAAAGGACGAGGTCTTCGGCCAGCGTGTGGGTCTCGCCGGCTTCGACGACGATCGACTGCTGCGCGATCACAAGCGGCTGCGCCACGAGCGGCAGCCCCTTCGCGGCCACGACGAACGAGCCCGCGGCGATCTCGACCGCCGCGCCGTCCGCGGTCCGCGTGAGGCCGACCTTGCCCTCTTCGACCTCGACGCGCGTCGTGGTGTCGACGACCAGCCGCATCCGGGCGCCGAGGACCTTCGCCTGGGCGTGGGGCGACGTGACGACCATGGGCCGGCCCGCCGGCTGGGCGGAGACCGCCGCGCGAACGGTGCCTTTCCGCAGGAACGCCCGCTTGCCGCCGGCCGTGGCGTCGGAGAGATTGTCGATCCGGGTGTCGCCCCGAAGTTCGAGCTCGGTGCCGTCGGGGAACCGGAGCAGCGCCGCGCTGCCCGCGCCGCGCGTCTCGAGCGCCTGCCCTTCGCCCACGCCGCTTCCGCGGCTGGCCGGGCCCGTGACGAGCATCACGTCGCCCCGCACGACCTCGAGCGTCGCGATCGTCGGGACGTCCTCGGCCGGGAGGATCATCCAGATCGCCGTGGCCCCTGCCGCCACCAGGAACGTCGCCGCGACGGAGAGGATCCGACCCAGCTTCGCCCGCGGCTCCGCGGGCCCCGCCAGGCCGCGACGGACGCGCTCGCGCAGGGCGTCGGACTGCGACGCTCCCGCCATCTCGCCGAGCGCGCGGTCCTGGACGAGCAGCCGGTCGAGCTCGGCGCCGCACGCGGCGCAGCCCGGCACGTGCTGGTCGAGCGCGGAGACCTCCTCCGGCGGGAGCTCTCCCGTCAGGTACGTGCTGAGCGCTTCGCGGGCCTGGTCGCAGGTCATGGCGATTGTTCTCCCAGCTGCCGCTTCCGGACGCATTCCTCGAGGAGCTTCCGCGACCGGTAGAGCAGCTGCTTGACCGCGGTGACGCTGGTCTCCAGCCGGGCGGCGACCTGGGCGAGGCTCAGGCCGTGGAAGTAGTGGCCCTCGACGACTCCCTGGCCCCGTTCGCCGAGCGCGCGGATGCAGTCGCCGAGCGCCTTCCGCTGGGCGGACACCTCCGCCGGCGCGGGATCCTCGTATGCCCGTTCGACCGCGTCGTCCGCGAACCGCGCGAAGCGATGCAGCTTCCGCCGCGCCTCGAGCGCCTGGCGGCGGGCGATCGCGCGCAGCCACGTCGAGAAGTCCACCTCGGGGAACAGATGGTTCAGGTTGCGGAACGCGATGATCGAGGTTTCCTGGACCACGTCCTGGGCGGCGTGGAAGTCCAGGCAGATGGCGCGGCTGTAGGCGAACAGCATGGGCAGATAGGGCGTGACCAGCTGCTCGAACGCCTCAGCGTCGCCCTTCTTCGCCCGGGCCAGGAGCGCCGTGTCGTGGTCCATGTCCTGAAGTTTACCTGTCGAACGAGGCCATCTTTTCAATCTTTCGCGCGGGGTGGGCCCGCAGATAGTCGCGGTGGACTTTGAGGGCATCGACCGCGGGCAGGAGGTGCTCCGCCAGAGCGTCGAGGATCCGGAGGCCGAGCTCGATGTCCGGGCGGCCCTGGTGGGTCAGCCCCACCGTGCCGTGCGACGCGTGTTCCCGCTCCGAGTCGTAGCGGAATCCGCGGGTTCCGCGCGACCGGAGGATCCGGATCGCCTCGCGGATCTCCGGGTTCTGGTCCTCTCCGCTCTTCAGGCCTTTCCGGGCGAGCTCCGGCTCGGCAATGGGCCGTTCCCGTCCCAGCAGCCGCAGCGAAGCGTAGTCGATGATCGCCTCGCCGGCGCTGCCCGGATAGTCCTGAAGAAGCTTCTTCACCGCGTCGCTCGCCATCCCCTTGGACGCCACGAGCGCGGCGACCGGGATCTCGCCCTCGAGGTCGAAGAGATCGCGCGCGGCGCCGAGTCCGGCCGCGTCCTCGGGATTCGTGTAGGCCACCAGGAAGATGCGGCCGAACCCCTGGCCGTAAAGGCTCCGGACGACGGCCTTCAGGACCTGCTGGTGGAATTCGTAGGAGAACGGGACGGTGCCAGGGTACATCTTGGTCGCTCCGGCGAACGCGGTGAAGACCGTCGGGTAGACGAAGCCGCCGCACTTTTCCGCGAGCAGCACCGAGACGGCCTCGGCGCCGTGGGCGTGGACGCCGAGCGAGGTCCAGGGTCCGTGGCCGCTGATCGGGCCGTGCGGGACGAAGACCACGTCCGAGGTCTTCATCCGCTCCTCGACCTCTCGCGAGGTCAGGCGGTCGAGATGGACGATCGGACGCGTCTCGGGGGGCTTCGAGTCCTGGGCGAGGAGCGGGGTGGCCAGGCCCATCGCCGCCGCCGTCCGGAAAAAGGACCTCCGGTCGATCATGGCTCGTCTCCCAATGTCCCGAGAGCCAATGGACCCCGAAGCGCCGAGGTAACGCGAAATGTCGAATTCCTCGCCGAGGGGGTCTGGTACACTTGGAACCATGCGCCGGCTTTGCGCCCTCGCTTTCGCCCTCCTTCCCCTCCCCTTGGCGGCCCTCGAACCGCAGGATCCCCCCGCCGACCCCCGGGACCCGTTCCGGAAGGTGGAAGGCTGGCTGCTGGAGTGCAACCTCCACTGCGACGATCAGGTCGATTGGACCGCGGCCGGCGGGTCCTACCGGTACCACAAGGAAAGGAAGGAAACGCTCGTCGCGTCCCTCGAGCTGAAGAGGAGGGGGGAACCCTTCTACTGGTACGGCAAGGGTGAAGCGAGGATGACGCATGGGTATCTCGCGCGGACCGAATACTCCGGCGGCGAGTGGCATTGGTCTCGGACCGAGGCAGGTCCGGGAGTCGTCAAGGTCTGGGCCGACCTGACCATGCACGGAGCCGGCGCGGAGAAGGGAAAGATCTTCACGTTCGTCATCAGCCCCGAGAGGGATGACCCCGGCCTCAGCGGGACGCTCTCGGGGGAACACTATCACGTGAACAATCAGTACAAGTGGGTGCTCGACACGAAATCGAGTGAAACGAAGACCCACGACTTCACCTCCTCCTGGGCGTTCAACGCCCGGCACCGTCTCCCGGAGAAGGGCCTCGACCTCTCGGGCTCCGCGCCCTTTCCGGTCGAGCAGTGGTTCACCGACCATCCCAAGAACGACCGGCTCGAACACCACATCTCATACCCCCACCAGGGGACCGTCCGCTGGCGTCTCGTCCCCCTGGGAACGCCGCTGCTCGACGTCGTGATCGATCCGCCCGAGGGCTACAAGGAGTGGCTCCCCGTCGCCGGCGAATCCGAAAAGAAGGCCGGGTCGATGATCGCCGTGACGGCGCGGCTCGTCGCCCGCGACGGCACGCCGCCCAAGCGTAAAGCCCGGAAATTCATCTTCGAGATCGTCAACGGATCGTCGGAACCGGGCGTCTGCATCAACGCACCGATCAAGGATGCCCAGACGACTCCCGACCTGGCGTTCGAGCCCGACATTTCCCGGCTGGTCGTTTCGTCTCCGCTCAGCCTGCGCGGCGAGACGGCGCCGGGCGAGCACGTCTCGGCGACGGCGGTCGTCAGCTGCTTCGACTACGGCGCCTACGGGGACCTCAAGGTCACCGCCGAGATGGAGGACGGCGAGCGGATCGAGGGATACGTCCGGGATGATTCGAGCCGGACGCTCCTTCCCCTCCCGTACCGTGAAGGGGGATCGCGCGCGGCGTGGGCCTGGCTCCAGCAGGTCGGCGCCCTTGGGCGCGGGGACACCGACGATTCGGAAAGCGAGCCCGTCGGAGACGGCTTCAAGGGCGACGGCCTGACGCTCTACGAGGAATACCGGGGATTCAAGGATCGCAACGGGCACCGGCGCGGCGATCCGAAGACGAAGGAGCTCTTCGTCGCCAACCGGCTGGGGAGGGACGCCGATTCGGGGTTCACGCTCTTCGAGAAGGCCAGCGGCATGGTCGTCCGCGTCCTCGGAGAGGAGACGCATCCCGACCGCGAGGTCAATTTCAACCGGTCCGCGAACTCGCCCCTCCGTTGCCCGCAGCACCTCGTCCTTCTCGAGGGGCCGAAATTGGGTCTCGACAAGGACACGGGCTTCAAAGGGGGGCGGACCGTCATCGACCTGGGACGTCGGAAGAAGGTTACGCCCGTGTCCGTGTCGAGGATCATGATCCCGACCACCAAGCCCGAGAACGTGCCGGTCCTGGGAGCCGACTCCAAGGCGGCGGAAGCGAATTACACCGACATCTCGATCGCCCACGAACTGCTCCATGCCGTCGGCGTGCTCCATCACGGCGACGGCGACAGTCTCAACGGGGTCCAGTGGACGCGACGGGACGGCCCCCGTCGGATCACGGAAGGGGACAAGCCCATCGAGGTCTTCATCGAAGGAACCACGCAGGGGGCCCTGAAGCCGGAGGACGAGAAGTTCGACCAGCCTCTCGACATCGTGCTGGCGGTCCAGAACGGCGCCTTCAGCGGGGATCAGGGCTGCCTCATGCGCTACGCCTGGGCGGACGCCTATGTCTTCCCCGGCAACCGCTCGACGAAGCGCTTTTACATCCGGTACGAAACGCCGGAGGCGTGGGGGCTGGGACTCTGCTCATCGCCGGACGGAACGGGGATCAATGCGCCCGGCCGCACACCGCAGCCGCGCTACGGGAAGGCGACCCGCGGAAGATGCGCCCAGCAGCTCCGGGTCAGCGACGCGGAATGAGCCCGTGAGCGAACAGGCCCTTCTCGAGTACCTGCGGGGCTACGAGGTCGACCACCCCTCGCTCGACGCGGCGTTCCGGGCCGACCCTGCCAAGACCCTCGAGAAGCTCTGCGACGCCTCCTACCATCATCACGACTGGTTCACGGCGCCGGTCCTCGACGCCGTTCTCGCCCGGTTTGCAGCCGACCCGGGCCGCGGCTTCTGGATTCTTCACAATGTTGCGAGTCAGGACGATGCTCGCGCGCGCCGGCTGATGGATCACTTTGCCGCGCAGTTCTCGCTCCATCCCGACCCGGCCATCGACGCGCTCTTCTACGTCGCCACCAACAACCCGCAGCTGCTGCGGCAGGACCTGGTCGACCTCGTGGCCGCCCACATCTCCGCCAACGGCTCGATGGCGTTCCAGACCTTCCAGTACGTCCTCGCGAAGCGGCCGGAGCTCGTCACGAAACCGGTGGTCGAGGCGGTGGTCCGCAACCTGGGGGCCCAGACGAACCAGGCGTTCTTCGTCATCCGAGAGCTGCTGAAGCTGCGGCCGGAGTTCACGCCGCTCTGCACGCTCGCGCTCTTCGAATGCGTCTTCCGGGAGCCGCAGCCGTACACGCGTCGCGAGATGCTGTCGGACATCGTCGCGATCGCCGGCCGCTCCCACGTCCAGACCGGCCTGGAGCGGACGCTGCGCGAGCCCGCGACCCACGGCAGCCGCCCCGCGCGGGTCCTCATGGCCCTCCTCTTCCGCCAATCGTCGCGCGCGCTCCAGCGGGTCCTGCTCGAAGCGCTCGACAACGCCGCCCGCTGGCCGCCGCTCTGGGATTTCCTGATCTTCCTGATCGAGACGTCCGACCCCAAGCAGATCTCGACCGCCGCCGCCGAGCGCTTCCTCGAGGGGTCGTACCGGCTGCAGCAGATCGTGACGCCTTACGAGTTCGAGCAGCTGCTCGTCGAAAAGCTCGACCTCCGGGACGCGCCGCGCGCGCCGTTTCCCCCGGACGCGTCGTTCCTCGACGAGGACGCGCCGCTCGCGTCGCTGCATGCCACGGCGACGATGATGTCGAAGAGGTTCGGCGTCCCGCTCAGGATCGCGCCGCTCGACCAGTTCCGCGGGCGTGCCGCGAAGACCGAGCAGGAGCACCGGGCGATCCTCGCCGCGAACACGACCCGTCGTCGTCGGCGGCGCGAATCGCTCGAAGCCCGCCTCGCCGGATGGAAGCGGGGCGAGGTGGAACCGCGGGAGCGGCGGGCGCTCGCGAAGAAGGTCCTCGACGCGCTCCGCGCGCAGGCGGCCGAGATCGCGCAGCGCGCCATCGACGCCGCCGCGAAGGACGCCTACCGCGCCGCGGTGAAGCACGTGCTCGGTCGCGACCTCGATCTCGACAAGATCGAGCCCGGCGTGCTTCCCGCGTTTCTCTACTACGGCCGTCTCGGCCGGATGCCCAACAACCGGAAGTACCTGGCGAGGCTCATCGAGGACCGCATCGACGGGCGGCCCCACGACTGGATGCGGACCGAACCGCCGGCCGCCGCCTGGGGCGAGTCGGTGAAGAAGGAGTTCCCCGACGTCCGCCTCGACCGCTGGCGGGCGGAGTTCCGCAAGGAGTTCTCCTACCGCCCCGAGGCGGCGGCGAAGGAGAAGAAGCGGCGGATCGAGAGCGACCTGGACCAGACCCGGCGCCTGTTCGCCCGGCTCGAGGTCGAAGGCCTGGAGAAGGCCGACTTCAAGACGTTGCGCGACAAATTCGTCGAGGTCGGCCCGACCGCCAAGGACCGCGCCGTCCTGGAGGAGATCGGGAACAATCTCGAGCGGATCCGCATCGCGCTCCAGCAGGAGGACGAGTCGGATTACGACGGCAAGATCGTGCTCGAGGTCGAGACCGATCCCTTCCACGTGCTCTTCATGGGGGAATACGGGTTCGCGTCCTGTCTCTCCCTGCGCGGCTCGAACGTCTGGAGCGCCGTCTCGAACGCCATCGACATCGACAAGGCGATCGTCTGGGCGCGCGACCCGTCGGGCAACATCGTCGGCCGGCGGCTGATCGCGCTCATGCCCCAGGGGATCGTGTCGTACCGGACCTATACGAACCGTCACGGCCTGTCGCTCGACGCCTTCTTCGAGAAGTTTCTTGACGCCTATGCCGAACATTGCGGTACTAAGGTGACCCACAAGGTAAGCCCCGGTCCCCTGTTGAGCGATGCCTGGTATGACGACGGCGCGATTTAGTCTCCCGTTGATCCTGACCCTGGTGGCCTGCGCCTCCGGCCCTCGCGAGGACGTCGAGCCGCTCTTCCACGCGCTGGAGACCGGCTCGGTCGCGGAGGCGATGGCGGCGGGCGAGAAGCTCGCGTCGATCTACGAGGACGCCGACCTGCCGCGGCTCGAGAAATCGCTCGACGCCGTTCCGGTCCGCACGCTCACGCTGATCGGCGAGCTCACCACCGACGGCAGCGCGAAGCTGCTCCTCGACCGTCTTTCCTACCTGCTCGAGGCGAAGGACCGCGAGACGGCCCGGATGGCCGCGGTGACCGCGGGCCTGCGGCGCCTCAAGGCCGCGACCTCCGCGCTGCTCCACCACCCGGAGGAGCCGCCGGTGATCCGCGCTCTCGGCCGGATCTGGGCGCAGACGCTCGACGCTCCCGCGCTGCCGCGGGCGGAGGAGATCGACCGCCTCACCGTGCTCGCGGTCGCCCACCGCCAGACGATGGGCGTGGGCGGGACGCTGGAGTCGTGCGAGGCGATGCTTTCGGTCATGACCGAGCCGGAGCTCGCGGACTTCCTCAAGAAACACGCCGGCGACCGGTTCCCGGCGCGCCGCCTGTGCGACGATGCCGTGCGGCGGCCCGGCTTCGACGCCGAGAAGGGACTGCGCGTCCACGAGGCGCTCCTCGCCAGCCCGGACGCCGGCCTCGTCGCGGGGATCCTCACGAGCTCGCCCTTCCCGCTGCGGGAGGAGCTCGTGCGCGGATTCCTGAAGGACACGCGGACGACGACCAACGGAGTGAAGGTGAGCGACGCCGCGGAGAAGCGGCTCAACCGCTGATCTCGCGCACGACGGTCCGCTCCCGCAGCTTGGCCACCTCTTCCGGCGTTCCCAGTCCCGTGCCGGAATGGAGCGCCGTCGCCGTTCCCGCGGCCGCGGCGAGCCGCAGAGCGTCGGAGAGATCGTCCCCGCGCATCAACCCCACCGCCAGCCCCGCCGCGAACGAGTCGCCGGCGCCGATGGCGCGGACGACCTCCTCGCGGGGCGCGCGGACGTGCCAGGCCCGTCCGCGGGAGACGCCGACCGCTCCCTCGCCGCGCATCGTGAGGACGGCCGCCCCGGCGCCGCGCGCGGTGATCTCCCGGGCCGCGGCGACGGCGTCGTCGACGGTCTTCAACTCGCGCCCCAGGTATTCGCCGGCCTCGATCAGGTTCGGCTTCACGAGATCGGCCTTCGCGTCGACGGCGGCGGCCAGCAGGGCCCCCTCGGTGTCGATGATCGACCGCACTCCGCCCTGACGCGCGCGGGCGACGAGGTCGGCGACGAACGAGGGCGGCAGGCCCGGCGGAAAGCTTCCGGAAAGAACCGCCATCCGGGCACGGCCGAGGCTCGCCGAGACGCGGTCCAGAAGCCGCCGGACGTCCGCGTCGGAGACGGGCTGGCCGGGGCCGTGGACGTGGGTCGCCGATCCTTCGGGGCCGGTGAGCAGCGTGACGTTGATGCGGGTGAGGCCGTCGACGGAGACGAACTCATGGGGGACGCCTTCGCGGTCCAGCCCCTGGCGGAGCAGGTCGCCGGTCGCCCCCGCGGCGAAGCCGATCGCGAGCGTCGGCTCACCGAGGCGCCGGACCATGCGCGCGACGTTGATGCCCTTCCCCGCGGGATCGATGCGGGGATCGCGGTACTTCGCGCGGCGGCCGAGCTCGAACGCGTCGACCCGGACCGTGTAGTCCAGCGCCGGATTCGGCGTGATCGTCAGGATCATCCCGGCATGGTACCGGAAACCGGCGGGATCAGGGACGTTTTGCGCCGCAGTCCGGACACTTCTCGTCCGCGACCTTGCGCTTGCAGGCCGCGCACGTCCAGGCCTTCGCCCAGTCCGCGTTCAGTCCCGCGAGGACCTGGGCCGTGACGTCCATCGCGTCGCGATGGAACAGGACCTCGCGGGCCGTCCGCTGGACCGCGTTGCCCTCGGCATCCTCTTCCATCAGCCGCGACTCGTCGACGCGCAGCACGAGGTCGAGGGTCTGGGTCCGGGCGATCTGCGACACGACCCTCCGCAGGTCGGCATAGACGCGCGACTCGAGATCGCTCAGCCGCTCCCGAAGCTTGCGCCGCGCCACCTCCTGGAGAAGCTTGAGATCGTACTCCGCATGGGCGCGCAGCCGGACCTTGTCGACGTAGAGGTCGCCCTTCGGGGAGGCGGCCTGCATCTGCTCGGCGAGTCCGGCGATCTTTTTCTGGAGCTCCTTCGCCTGCCCGTCGAGATCGTCCCGAAGCTTTCCGATGTCGTCCAGCGCTTCCGCCATGCGCGAGTATTTGTCCTTCTCGAAGCAGGAGCGGACGTTGACGACGCCCACCTTCAGCCCGGCCTGGCCGGCCTGCCCCGCCTCGGCGGCAGGCGCGGCGATCGCCATGCTTCCGGCCATGAATTCGCGGCGCGAGACCATCGTCAGTTGCGGAAGGTCAGATTGCGGGGCAAGACGATTTCCGGATCGGACCCTCCGATCCGATGGAGCTCCTGTTCGAGACGGATCGGAAGCCGCGGTTCTCCGATGTCGAGGAAGGACAGCTCCGGAGGATTCTCGACCAGTCCTGCGCCGTCGAACAACAGGCTCCGCGGAGAGGTCCCCTTCGAAGACACCGCGAAGGCGATCGGCGCTGCGGCGCCCTCGGGCTTCGCCTTCAGCCACCCCCAGCCGCACACCAGAACGGCCGCCGCGACGGGGACCAGCAGCTTTCTACCCAGCGATCTCCGCGGCCGGAACGACGGAGCATCCAGCCGGCGGAGCCGGTCGATGCCCGATCGCACCTGCCTCCGGTATCGCCGCTCGAGCGCCTCCGTCGTGTCCCGGAAGCTCGCGCACTCCTCGCACGCGGCGAGATGGCGGTCGACCGCGGGAGGAATCGCCCGCGCTGCATCCCGGACTCGGGAGACCTCGGACTGCGCGCGGAGACAGTTCACGGCCGCGCCTCCCGGACCGCTTCGGTCAGGGCCTTCCGGGCCCGGAACAGGCGGCCTCGAGCCGTCGCCACGCCGATGCCCAGGACCTGCGCGACTTCGCGGACCTCCAGGTCGAAGACGGCCCGCAGGACGAACGGTTCCCGCAGGTCCTCGGGGAGAGCCCGGACGAGGCGGACGCATTCCTCGATCGACTCGCGCCGCTCGATCGGATCGGTCTCCGCCCGGGGCTCGAACACCTGGATCAGGGATTCCGGACGGGGCGCCCGGCGGGCATGGCGGACGTGGTTGAGCGCGAGGTTCCGGGTGATGGCCAGCAGCCACGACTTGAACGGACGCTCGCCGGCGTAGGACCCGAGGTGCTGCCAGGCGCGCTTCCACGCCTCCGCCTCGAGATCGAGCGCCGTGTCGAAATCGTAGACGAACGATTCGTGGAGGTACCGGGCGAGCGTCATCCGGTACCGCTCGTAGAGACGGGAGAAGCAGTCGCGGCAGCCGCCGTTGGCGCGGGCCGCCAGGGTTTCATCGGACGCGATGCCGCCGATCTCGCACATTCCGCCTAGTAGACACCCCACCCGGCGAAACGGCACAGAAATCGTGCGCTATTTCCCGCGGAGGGTTGCCGCAATCGTGATCGGCAACGTCAGCGTGTCCGCCACGAGCGAGCACGGCAGGTCGAGGATGCCCATCATCAGGCTTTCGGCAGAACCGCGACGGATCTCATATTCCACGTCGAACTGGACGCCTCCGTAGATCTGAGGATGGCTGTAGGGGGCGCAACGGACACTGCCCACGTTCATGAAGGTCCCGCAACCCCCAAGAGCGAGAAGGACGACCGCCGGGATCAGACGTTTCACGCAACCGCTAGAGCAAGAGGCGTGCCGAGGGGAAACGGCGGAAATTCAGCGGGCCGGGTGTGCAGCCCGCTTCACTTCGCGGGCAGGCCGAGCGCCTTGCGCAGGTGGGGCTCGAGGCCTTTGGCGTTGAAGTAGAACCCGATCGAGTTCGCGTGGACGCCATCGACCAGGCCGTCCGCATGCTCCCGCGACAGCATCTCCAGGCCGTCCACGAACGAGATCTGCTCGTCGCCCGCCTTCCGCCGCGCCTCGACGAACTCGCGCGCGATCCCCCGTTTCTCGTCCTGCGACGCCTTGAGCGCCGGATTGACCGACTCGCCGGAGAAGTAGTAGGGGCTGATCACGACGATCGGCGTCTTCGGATGTTTCGACCGCAGCGTGTCCACGAACCCGGGCATCGTCTCGCGATACACCTGGGGGGTCGGATTGCCCCAGTAATCGAGCACGAACGCCGAGGCGTCGATCTCCGCGACCGCCTGGGCGACCGCCGGCTCGCCCAGGCCGTTGCCGCTGAAGCCCAGATTGACGAAGTCGACGTTCAGCCAGCGCGACACGATCGCCTGGCAGCTCAGGCCGGGATTCTCCGCGCAGCCGCCCTGCGTGATGCTCGACCCGTAATGCACGACCGGCTTCGCGATCGCGAACGGCCTGGGCGCCTCGATCTTCGCGTCCTTGTCGAGGACGATCTCCTTGATCGTCACCGGCTTGTAGAGCGGGAGATACAGCGTGACCTCTCGGAGCTCGGCGTTTTTCCCGACGTTCCACTCCTTCGCGATCTTGCCGTCCTTGTCGGGCCAGGCGCTGTTCAGATACTCCCCGTTCAGGTAGAGATCGAAGCCGCTCTGCCCGATCGAGGTCATGTGGTGCATGGTCGAGGCGTTGGGGTTGGCGGCGACGATGCCGATCCGCGAGGAGTCGGTGCGGAACCGGATGCGGCCGCCCGACGGCTGCTGCGCGAGGCTCCAGACCGCGGGCCGGAACGACTCCTTCAGCCGGGCGGGCAGGCGCCGGACGACGGGTTTGTCCTCCTCGAACCACGCGAGCCCGTTCACCACGAGCTTCGGGTCGGGGAACGCGACGTGCTGCGAGTCGGCCGACTCGAGAAACGTCGACTGGGCGACGAGCAGCAGGATTGCGATCATCCGACGTACCTCGGCACCGGCAGGTCCTTCATGGTCAGGAGGCCGGGCAGCGCGCCGGCGGCCAGCGGGACGGTGTTGATCACCATCGCGACCGTGCCGGTGTCGCCGTGGACGCCGCCCAGGATCCGCTGGCGGATGTCGGGCTCGCCCCGGATGATCACTTCGTCGTACTGCTCCTTGACCCCGGCGTGGGCGACGAACTCCAGCGAGATGGCCGGCTCGCCGCCGCGCATCGCGCGCGCGGTGCTGCGGAGGCCGATCACCTTCCCCCGCGGCACGATCCCCAGTCCCGTCTCGGTGTCCTTCTCCGCGACGACGGCCTCGGGCGGCTGCTCGGCGGCGTTCTCGATCTCCCAGCCCAGGCCCGCCGCGATCATGTTGATCGATTCGAGCAGGCCGACGTGGCCGGTGATCTCCCCCTGGTCGATCTTCTGGCGGAACTCGGCGACGGTCATGCCGGTCCCGACCTTCTTCTGGAACGGGATGCGGCGCTTCGACGAGTCCATCATGCGCGTGACCGTCACCGACTTCACGCCCAGGCACGGGCCGGTGAGGATCAGCGGCAGCGTGTCCATCAGGTAGCCGGGATTGATGCCGGTCCCGACGATGGTCGCCCCGTGCTTCCGGGCGAGCTCGTCGATCTTCTTCGACAGGTCGGGATGGCGCTTCCAGGGGAACGAGAGCTCCTCGCAGGTGGAGACGACGTCGACGCCCGCCTCGAGGACGGGCGCGACCTGGACGAACACGTCCTGGAGCCGGGACGTGGTGGCGTGGACGACGACGTCGGGCTTCGTGCGGGCCAGCGCGGCGGGGGTCGACGCCTCGATCGCGATCCCGAGCTTCTTCGGCGATTCCAGGAGCTCGCCCACGTCGCGGCCGGTCAGCTTGGGGTTGACGTCGATCGCTCCCACGATCTCGAAGCTTTTCTTGCCGAGAAGCGCCGTGGCGACCCTCGTGCCCATGACTCCCAGCCCCATCAGGGCGATCCGCAGTTTTCCGCTCATCGTCTCCTCGTTGAAGGTCAATTCCTTATACCAGAGGTCCGGGTGCGAACGTATAGTCAAAGCGATGACCGCCCTCCTCGTGGCCCTGTTCTGCCTGCAGGATCCGGAGCCGGGCCTCGTCGCGGAATACTTTACGGGCCCGGGCAAGCCTGCGTTCGTCCGTATTGAACCCGACATCAACCATGCCCCGGTCACCGGCGACTTCCACGGCACCCGGCTCGCCGAGAACTTCACGGCGCGCTGGACCGGCATCCTCCGGTGCGCGGACGCCGGCCTGTACAACTTCTATGTCGAGTCCGACGACGGCAGCCGGCTGTTCATCGACAACGAGCTCGTGGTCGACAACAGCGGCGGCCGCATGATGGAGCAGAAGGCCGACCGGCTGACGCTCAAGGAAGGCGACCACCTCCTGCGGTTCGAGTACACCCAGGCCACCGGACCGGCCGGCGTGAATCTCCAGTGGAAGCCCCCGAAGGCCGGACGCCAGATCGTTCCCGCCAAGGTCCTCTTCCATCCCAAAGGCGCGGAGAAGATCGAGTGGGACCGCGAGGCCTGGGAGAAGCTCCCCGCCCCGCCGCCGATGAAGCCGGTCGAGGTCGCCAAGCCCGGCCGGTATGCGACGATCGACTTCGGCCCGTTCGTGACCCGCGGCGTCGGCCCGGCGTCCGACCCGGTCGCGCTCGCGGGCCATCTCCTCCGACTGTCGAACGACGCGTTCGTCTGCTTCGACCCGCGGCTCCTGCGCGTCGCCGCCGTCTGGACCGGGTCGTTCCTGACTTACCCCACCGAGAAGGACGGCGTCGCCGGATTCCCCACGGTCGCGGGGAAGCTCTGGTTCAAGACGCCGGCCGTGCCCGGCTGGGGCGAGGCGAAAGTGCGGTGGCGCGGGCTCTACGTCCACGGAAAGGACACGGTCCTCGCGTACACGGTCGACGGCAACGAGATCCTCGAGCTCCACGGACTCGAGAACGGCGCGTTCACGCGGACGTTCGAGATCGGCAAGGTCGACGCTCCGATGCGAGTGATGATCGCGCCCGAGAACTTCGACGCGGGGCTGACCGGCGAGGGCGCGGCGCTCCAGAACCGCGGCGGGCGGCTCGAGCTGGAGATCACGAAACCCGGCCGCTACAAGATCGCGATCCCGAACCGAAAAGTCTGCGTGCCCGAGCCGCTGGAGCCGCTCACGAAGGGCGGCGCGCTGCGCTGGGCCGAGACCGTCGTGACGCAGGGCGTGGTCGGCAAGGAGCCGGGCGCGTATCAGCTCGACACCCTCACGGTGCCCTACGAGAACCCGTGGGACTCCTACATGCGCATCGTCGCGCTCGACTTCTTCCCCGACGGCCGGGCCGCGATCGCGACGCTCGACGGCGACATCTGGATCGTCTCGGGCATCGACGCGACGCTCCAGAAGCTGACGTGGAAGCGCTACGCCGCGGGCCTGTACCAGCCGATGGGGCTGCGGATCGTGGACGGCACGATCTACGCGCTCGGCCGCGACCAGATCACGCGGCTCCACGACCTGAACGGCGACGGCGAGGCCGACTTCTACGAGAACTTCAACAACGACTGCCAGCTCGGGACGAGCTACGGCGAGTACGCGATGGATCTCCAGGTCGGCCCCGAGGGCGACTTCTACTACACCAAGGCCGGCACGATGGGCTACGGCAGCGCGACGCCCCACAGCGGCTGCATCCTGCGGGTCTCGAAGGACGGCTCGAAGCTCGACGTCTTCGCGCTCGGCTTCCGGGCGCCGATGGGGCTGTGCGTCGGCCCCGACGGCTTCATCACCGCGACCGACCAGCAGGGCAACTACATGGCGGAGTGCCCCGTCGTCCGGGTGAAGAAGGGCGGCTTCTACGGATTCGTCCTCGAGCACCACCCGGAGACGAAGACGATGCGGCGCGAGCCGCCCCTCACATGGCTGCCGATGGACGTCGACAATTCCTCCGGCGGCCAGGTCTGGGTCCCCGACGACCGCTGGGGGCCGTTCAAGGGGCGGCTGGTCCACACGTCGTACGGCCAGAGCCGGCTGCTGCTGATGGTGATGGACCGCGACCGGATCCAGGGCGGCGTCGTCCGCTTTCCGCTCAACTTCGCGAGCGGCATCATGCGGGCGCAGTTCAACCCCGTCGACGGCCAGCTCTACGCCGCGGGGCTGCGCGGCTGGCAGACGACGGGCGTGAAGGACGGCTGCCTTCAGCGGGTCCGGTTCACCGGCAAGCCCGCCCATCTCCCGGTCGCGATGAAGGTCCGCAAGACGGGCATCGACCTGGAGTTCACCGACCCGCTCGACAAGGAGATCGCCTCCGATCCCGACAGCTACTCGGGGCAGTGGTTCCACGTGGCGTCGACCCCGGACTACGGCTCGCCCGAGTTCAACGCGACCGATCACGCCAAACGGGGCCGCCAGAAGGTGGCGATCACGGCCGCGAAGCTGTCGGACGACGGCAAGACGGTGTCGCTTGAACTCGAAGGCTTCCGTCCGGTGACCAACCTGATGATCAAGTACGCGCTCCGCGGCGCCGACGGCGCGAAGGTTCAGAGCGAGGTTTCCCTCACCGTCAATAAGCTCCCGGAGTAGGGCTAGCGGGCGCGGGCCGCCAGGTCCGATCGCAGATCCTCCAGAAGCTGCAGCTCGCGGATCAGCGTCCGGACTCTCTCCCGGGCTTCGATGTCCTCGACTTGAGCGTGCGCCCCCAAGGCCTCCAGCACGCCGGGTCCCAGATCCAGGAGGGCGTGGAACGCGCGGTCTCGTTCCCCGGGATCGGCGGCCGACAGGCTCTTCACGAGCTCGGGCACCCGATCCGGCGCTCCCTGCGCGGCGGCCCGCCGAAGCGCTTTCTCCCACGAGGCCTTGAATCCGTCCAGATCCGTCACCGTCCAGCCGGTCACGATCGAAAGCGTTCCCTCGATGGGGGCGACCCGGTCGTCGCGCTCGGCCGCGAGGAGATGCGAGACGAGGGACAAGTCTCGGCCGATCTGCAGGTCGGCCGGCAGACTATACATGCAGTAGCGGTCCCAATCCCGGCTGCCCGGGACAACCTTGCGTCCCCAGGTGCTGACGGGGAGGAGCTTCCGGACCGCCGCCAGATGGGGACGGGCGGCGCTGCGGGGCACGACGCGGAAGACCTGGAGCGCTTCCGCCTTCCACTTGTTCTCCTGCGCCATCCTCACCAGGTCGGCGACGCCGGCGTCCACGCCGTTCAGGACCTCGACCGAAATCCGGACGAACTCTGCATAGCCGTGCTCGTAGTCCTGGATCTCCTCGTGGGTCCTGGAGGGATAGTGGACCACCCGGGAATCGTTCTTCTCGTCCAAAAGAAGGAGATACTTCTTCCCCTTCGTATACGAGATCGTGAAATCGCAGGCCCAAGTGGTCTCGAGCTTGAACGGCAGCTCGATTTCTCCGGCTCCGGGATCTCCCTTGTAGAGGCGGGCGATCTTGAGGCGCGCGATCGGCCGGCTTTTGGCGTCGTCCCGAATGTCGACCACTTCCCCCGCCACCACCAGCTTCGATTGCTGAAGCAGCTGGTAGACGGGGACGTACGACCACGACGCCGGCGGAGTTGCCAGCAGGAGCGCGAGGGCGGCCACTCTCATGCCGGATTTAACGGGGCCGGCCCGGCGTGGTTCAGCTCCGAAACGATTACAGGTTCGGCGGTTTCGGCTTCGTCGGCGCCTGGAAGGCGTTCGAGCCCTTCACCTTCAGCTTCCGCATGTAGACCTTGTCGCCGCACGCGGCGTAGATCGTGTCGAACGCGGGGCCGCCGAAGCAGAAGTTCGCGACGCGTCCGTTGGGCGTCGGGAGGATGCCGTTCACGCGGCCCGCCTGGTCGCAGAACTGGATGCCCATCCGCGTGGCGACGTAGAGGCGGCCGTCCTTGTCGGTCCGCATCCCGTCGGCGCCGCTGTCTTCAGCGGTGTCGGGCACGTGCAGGTGGTAGTACTTCTGCTTGTGGGCCAGGGACCCGTCGGCCTGGATCTGGTAGCTCCACACCCAGTGGGTCCGGCTGTCCGCGACGTAGAGCAGCGTCTGGTCGGGCGAGCAGGTGATTCCGTTGGAGAAGATGAGGCCGGTGTCGACGACCTTCTTCTCGCCCTTGGGGCTGATGTAGTAGATCTTGCTCGGGTCGACCTTGTTCCATCCCGGGTTCGTGACGTACATGCTGCCGTCGTGGCGCACGACCATGTCGTTGCCGCGGAAGCCGTCGGCGATCACGGTCGCCTTCCCTTCGGCGTCGTACGCGACGATCTGCTCGGCGCCGCCCGCCACCGCATAGAGGCGGCCGTCGGGGCCGAACGCCTGGCCGTCGCCCTTCTTCGAGTCCTCGAGGAACGTGACGACCTTGCCGTCGAGGCCGATCTTGTACGTCTTGCTGTTGGGGACGTCGTTGTAGAACACCTCCCCCTTCTCGTTCACGCAGGGGCCTTCGGTGAACTTGTAGCCGTCGGCGACGAGCTTCCACTCCTCGCCGGGGACGAGCACGTCCTTCATCTGGGGAGAGCCGGCGCCGGCCTTGATCGACGCGGGCCAGTCCTTCCAGAGCCACTTCATCGCCTCGGGGAAGAGCTCCGTCCCGTGCTTGCCGCTGTGGCCCTCCTCGCCCCAGACGTGGCTCACCTCGTACCCCGCGAAGACGAGCGCGCGCTCCATCTCCTGGTTCGCCATCCACCAGTCGCCGCCGTAGATGTTCAGGTCCTTGCTCCCGTCCTGGAGGAAGATCCGGAGGGGCTTCGGCTCGACCTTGCGGATCAGCGTCGGATAGTCGTTGCCGCCGCGCAGGCCGACATAGGTCCCGATCGCGCTGAAGACGCGCCGGAAGGCGTCGGGCCGTTCCCACGCCGCCGTGAACGCGCAGATGGCGCCGCTGCTCGCGCCGCCGATCGCGCGGTCGTTCCCGTCCTTCGAGAGCTTGATCGCGCGGCCGTCGGAGGTCGACTTCGTCTCGACCTCGGGGAAGAGCTCGTCCAGCAGGAACCGCGCGTAGTTGTCGCCGAGGCCGTCGTACTCGTAGCTGCGGTTGTACCGGTCGAGCGCCTCGCCCGACGGCGCCTTGACCCGGCCGTGCATGACGAACACGCCGATCGTGACCGGCATCTCCTTCGCGGCGATCAGGGCGTCGAATGCCTTCGGCGCGTTGAAGCCGACGCCGTCCTGGCCGACGTAGACGCACGCGGGCTTCGCGGGGTCGTACTGCTTGGGGACGTAGACCCAGTAGTCGCGCACGGTCCCGGGGAAGACCTTGCTCTTCTCGAAGGTGTACTTGGTCACCTCGCCCTTCGGCACATCCTGGGCCGCGAGCGCGAATACGATTGCCATGAAGCCGATCATGAGCGTCAGCCTTTCAATAATGGGACCCCTGTTTTACACTTTGAGAAGGAGGAATGCGTCAGATGTTGTTGTCCCTGGTCTTGATGCTTGCCTGCGACGACCTCACCGCGAAGGACCTCCAGGGCACCTGGAAGGGCGCGCGGTACACCGAGGGAAGCGGGGACACCGACAAGGGCGCGGAGAAGGTCGAGTTCACGTTCAAGGACAACGTCCTCGTCGGACGGAAGGCGTCCGGCGTCGTGATCGGCGAGGCGACGTTCACGCTGAGCGACGGCGGCAAGAGCATCGACGCGACCGGCACGAGCGGCGGCTACCGGAACAAGACCTACCCGGGGATCCTCAAGGTCGAGGGCGACAAGCTGATCTGGTGCAGCGCCGGCGGCGGCGGGAAGGACATGAAGCGCCCCGGGTCGTTCACGGCGAATCCCGGCTCCGCCCACTACCTGATCGTGCTCACTAAAGCGAAGTGAACTTCAGGTCCTGCAGCGCCGGGAATTCCTTGCGATAGGTCATCAGCGATCCCGGATCGATCTCCGCGCCGAACACGCCTTCCTGGTTGCCCCCGTCAGCCAGCACGTTGCCGCGCGGGTCGAGGATCTGGCCCCGCCCCGAGTAGGCGAGCTTCGGGTCGCGGCCGCAGCGGTTGACGCCGATCACGAACGCCTGGTTCTCGATCGCGCGCGCCTTGAGGAGCGCCAGCCAGTGGGCTTCGCGCGGCTCGGGCCAGTTGGCGATGACCGTGTAGAGCTGGGCGCCCTTCCGGACGGCGTGGCGGAAGATCTCCGGGAACCGCAGGTCGTAGCAGACGAACGGCGCGACCGCGAGCGCGTCCCAGCGCCAGGTGAGCACCTCGGTGCCCGCCGAGTACTGCGCGGTCTCGCCCCCGTAGGAGAACGGGTGGATCTTGGAGTAACGCGCCAGGAGCGCGCCGTCGGGGCCGAACGTCAGCGACTGGTTCAGGCCCCGGCCGTCGGCGCCGCGGACGACGGTGCCGCCGCAGACAAAAACTCCCTGCTCCTTCGCCAGCGAGGCGAGGAAGGCCTCGGTCTCCCGCGTCTCGGTCTGGGCGATCTCGGCGACGTTCATCGAGAAGCCGGTCGCGAACATCTCGGGCAGCGCGACGAGGGCGCCCTTCGGCAGCTTCGCGGCGGCCACGAGCGCGCGGACCTTGTCGTGATTGGCCGCCTTGTTCTCCCAGACGATGTCGAGCTGCACTCCGGCGACGTACATGGCTAACCTTTCACGATGGCCTTGAGACCGCGGACCAGGCGGCCGATCCCTTCGGCCGCGGTGTCCTTCTCGAGCGCGCCGAAGGCGACGCGGAGCGAGCATCCCTGGTCGATGCCGAACGCCGTCCCCGGGATCGCGGCGACTTCGTGCTCCTTCACGAGACGCTCGACCAGCGCGAGCGGCGCCAGGGGCGTGTCGATCCGAAGGAAGAAGTAGAAGGCGCCGTCGGTGACCGGCGCGGCGCAGAACGAGGAGATCTCCGAGAAGGCCTTTCGGGCGATCTCGCGCACCTCGGCCATGACGCGGACCTTGGCCTGGCAGTACGAGGCGCCCGACTTCAGCGCGCCGAGCGCCGCGGCCTGCGCGATCATGGTCGGCGAGATGAGGATCGTGTCCTGGATCTTCCGGACCGCTTCCTCGAGCGAGACGGGGATCGTCATGTAGCCGATGCGCCAGCCGGCGAACCCGTACGCCTTGGAGAACGAGTACAGCGAGATCGTGTGGGCGCCGGCGCCCGCGATCGCGCCAGGAGAGAACGGCCGGACGCCCCCGTAGGTGAAGTACTCGTACGCCTCGTCATGGATGTGCCAGACGCCGCGCGCGCGGCAGAGCTCGTTGACCTGGCGGAGCGCCGGCTCGGGATAGACCGCGCCCGTGGGGTTGTTGGGCGACACCGTCACGACCGCGCGGGTGCGCGGCGTGATCGCCTTCGCGATCGCGTCGGGCCGCAGCTGGTAGGCGTCGTCGGTCTCGACGAGCACCGCGCGGCAGCCCGCCATGCCGATCGCCATTTCGTGATTGAAGTAGTAAGGCGTCTGCAGCACGATCTCGTCGCCCACGTCGGCGACGGCGAGGATCGCGTTGAAGAACGCCATGTTGCCGCCGGCGGTCACGACCACGCGGGTGTCGCCGTCGACGGGGATGGCGTTCTCCGCGCGGAGCTTGGCCCCGAGCGCCGACCGGAGCGCCGAGGTCCCCTCGACCGCGCCGTACTGGTGGGTCTTGGGGTCATCGGTGACGCCCGCGATGGCGTCGATCGCCTCGCGCGGCGGCCCGTACGCGACCATCCCCTGTCCCAGCGAGATCGTGCCGGGCGTGGAGCGGACGAGGTCGCCGACGATCGGGATGATCGGCGTCTGGACCTCAGCCATCCGACGGGACTGGCGCATCGGGACAAAGTAACAAATATGCGACGCAGATTTGTTACTTTCGCAGGAGAGTGATGGACGAGATCGAGCGGCCTGCTCTGCCCCCTGCCCTGCAGGCGGTGGCCTATTTCACGATCCTCGTCGGGCTCGGCACGGCGCTGACCATCATCGTCGATCTCTTCCACGGCAGGCTGAACCTGAATTTCGCCGTGCTGGAGATTCCCGCGGGGTTCGGGCTCCTCCGGCTGAACCGGGCCTGGAGGAAGTTTACGCTCTTCATGATCTGGATGGGCATGTTGGCCTTTGGAGCCGCAACTCTCTTCCTGCTCTTCGGCCCGGAGGGGACCAACCTCACGGTGAACGGAACGCCCCTGCCGCACTGGGATCGCAGGTTGTTGGTGGTGGCGAGCGTCCTGGCGCTGGGGATCCAGATCTGGGAGTATCGCGTGCTGACCCGGCCCGACATCCGGCGGCTCTTCGGACTCACCGACCGAGGTGCGCCTGCAGGCGATCGAGGAACGGGCGCTGGTCCGGGTGGATCCTCTTCCGGGCCTCTTCCAGGGGCATGAATTCGGCGCCGTCGATCTCCCACGATGCGCATCGGGGCGACGCGTCCGCGGGCGCGGGCCCCGCGAAGCAGTGGACCTGCTTCCGCGATTTCACGTAGACGATCGAGTCGAGCGGCGCGAGCGTTCCCTCCACGACGATGCCCGTCTCCTCCCGCGTCTCCCGCCGGGCCGCATCCTCGATCGGCTCGCCGTCGTCGGGCTCCCCCTTGGGAATGCCCCAGGGGGAGGTGCGGTTGTACGCGCCGCTCGGATGGACGAGCAGCACCTCGAGCGCCGGAGCAGTTCCGCGGTAGAGAAGCGTTCCCGCGGACTGCTTCACTTGTACCACTTCAGGAGGCGCACCTCGATCCCCTTGTCCTTGGCGACGATCGACTTGAACTTCTCGACGTCGCTCATGGCCGGCTTGCCGCGGTAGTGGTACGGGTAGACGATCTTCGGCTTGAACGCCAGCACCGCGTCCGCCGCCTTGTCGACGTCCATCGTGTAGGGAAGGTTCATGCAGACGAACGCCGCGTCGATGTCCTTGAGCGCGCGCATCTCGGGGATGTCCTCGGTGTCGCCGGAGATGTAGATCCGCTTCCCGCCGAGCGTGAGGACGTAGCCGTTCCCGCGCCCCTTCGTGTGGAAGTTCTTCCGATCTTCGGTGAGGTTGTACATCGGCACCGCCTCGACCTCGATGTCGCCGACCTTCGTCTTCTCGCCGTTGGCCAGCACCTTCGCGTTGCCCTTTTCGGCGCCCATCTTCTCCGCGACCGCCGCGGGCACGATGAGGACCGACTCCGGGGTCCGCACCGCCGAGAGGGTCTTGGGTTCGAAGTGGTCGCCGTGGATGTCGGTGACCAGGATGAGGTCGGGCTTGCCGAACTCCTTGAACGCGTCTCCGCCCTTGGTGGGATCGACGAAGATCGTCTTCCCGCCCCACTTCATCACGAAGGTGGCGTGCTCGATGGGGGCGATCGTGAGGTCGCCCTTCTCGGTCTTGATCGTGTCCTGCGCGAGAACGAACAGCGCCGCGGCGAGCATCGTGGTCATGATCGTCTCCTTCCGGATCAGAGGACAATGTACGAGCCGGCGAACAACGGTGCAACCGGATCGGGAATTGTCCTAGAATGGGAGCATGGGAACTCAGACCGTCACGGAGCCGGTCACGGGTTCGGAGACGAAGCTCTCTCCGCTGTACCGGGTCCTCATCCACAACGACGACGTCACGCCCATGGACTTCGTCATCCGCGTGCTGGAGGAGATCTTCCGCCTGGACGCCGGCCGCGCCGAAGCGGTGATGTGGGAGGCCCACACGAAGGGCGTGGCTCACGTCGTCACCGAGCCGCTGGAACAGGCCGAGTTCCACGTCGACCAGGCCCGCTCCCTGTCGCGCGCCCGGCACTTCCCGCTCACGTTCACGATTGAGCCGGAGAACTGACCCCGACTATAATGGGGGGCGATGTCGTCGTCGCTCGTCCGCCCCCGCGTCTACTCCCGCAACACCGGAGAATCCCTGCTGCTGGAGGACCTCCTCGAGCCTCACCTCCAGCGCGGCGACGCCGGCGCGATCTGCATCCAGGGCCGGCCCGGGGCGGGAAAGACCTCCGCGCTGCGGAACCTCGCGACCCGCATCCCGAAAGGCTCGATCGTCGAGCTGCTCGACGAGCCCTCCCGCGAGCGGGTGCTCGAGCTGTGCGACCGCATGCTCGTGGTGTACGCCGCGGACCTGCCCCACGCCATCGAGCACCAGGCGACGTTCGTGCTGGCGCGCTGGGGGGAGGACGAGGCGCTCGAATACGTCCTCGCGGCCCACAAGGAACGCTGCGCGTCGATCATGAAGCGGATCCGCGCGGCGGGCGTCGACCTTCCCGAGACGCCGGACCTCTGGACGATCTGCATCGACCGGATGGCCGAGGACGACTCGATCGCCGGCTGCGAGACGGCGCTGCGCCGTCACCTGGACCGGCGCGTGCCGCCCCGGTTCCGCCGCCGCGCGCGCCAGATCTGCTGGCGCCGCGTCGCCTGGCCGGCCGCCGGGGGCCCCGACGAAGTCACCCTCTGGGGCCACTCCGGCCTGCTCGGATTCCTGATGGGCCACGGCCTCACCAAGGAAGACGTCCGGCTCCTGCGCCATCCGAACGTGCGGATGATGCTCGCGGCGGAACGGCTGGCCGGCATCGACGACGACGGGATCTTTCACGTGGGACTCCGCGCCCGACTGCCGCTCGAGCTGATCCGGAAGGCGGCGGCGCTCGTCGCGGCGCAGCCCGACCGGCTCGAGGCGTTGCAGGCGTATCTCCTGCAGCAGAAGCCCGCGCAGCCGATGGGCGCGAGCCTGCTCCACGCGACCGGAACGGGCTGGCGTCCGCCCTCGCCGGGATGCATCACCTCGTTCCTGGGCGCCCATCTGCCCGGCGCCTGCTGGTCCGGCATGAACCTCTCATGCGCGGGCTTCGCGAAGTCGAATCTCGCCGGTGCCGACCTCTCGGAGTCGACGCTCAACCAGGCCGATTTCTCCGACGCCTGCCTCCGCAAGGCGCGGTTCCGGGGGTCGTCGCTCAACTTCGCGACCGCTGCCGACGCCGACCTCACCGGCGCCGACCTGAGCCACATCCGGGGCGAAGAGTTCGAGCTCACGAACGCGATCCTGCGCGGGACGAATTTCGAGTCGGCGTACCTCCGGCGGAGCCGCTTCCTGGGCGCCGATCTGCGAGGCGCGACCTTCCGGCAGGCCGATCTTACCGGCGCGCTGTTCCACGCCGGCGTCAAGCACATGGACGACCACCGCAGCATCAGAGTGCTCGACGTCACGGAGATGGAGATCGCCGCCGCCTTGAGGGTAAAGGGGTACCGGCCTCTTCGGCCCTACAAGATCCGCGTGCCGGGCCGCGCGATCCAGCTTGAAGAGGCGGACTTCACCTGCGCGAACTTCGAGAAGGCGCATCTGGTCGAGGTCGACCTCCGCGGTGCGATCCTTTCGAGCGCGCGGTTCTTCGACGCCAACCTCTCGGGGAGCAACCTGGAAGGCGTCCGGCTCCCCGGCGGCCATTTCGAGGGGGCGCGGCTTTACGGCACCCACCTGACGGGATCGATCATGCCCGGCGCGTCGTTCCGCGGCGCGAGCCTGTTCGGCGCGAAGCTGGCGGACATCGAGTGGGAGCAGTCCGACCTGCGCGACGCCGATCTCCGCAAGGTGAGCTTCCACATGGGATCGTCGCGCAGCGGTCTTCTCTTCGGCGGCCCGTCGGAAGGGACGCGGAGCGGCTTCTACACCGACGAGTACTACGACCAGGCCTACCGCGCGCCCGAAGAGATCCGGACGGCCAGCCTCCGCGGCGCCGATCTGACCGGGGCGATCATCGGGTTGACCGATTTCTACCTCGTCGACCTGCGCGAGGCGAGCTACACGCCGGAGCAGGAGGAGTGGTTCCGCCGCTGCGGCGCGATCCTCGAAACTAGAGTCTAAAGGCGGCTTTCCGCTTATACTCTCCGCCCGTGATCTGGCCGCACATCGAGCCCGACGTCGCCCCGTGGGCCTACTACCTCTGCGTCGGCTTCGCGGTGCTGATCACCGGGATCAGCAAGTCGGGATTCGGCGGCGGCATCGGCATCGTCGCGATCCCGATCATGGCGCTGGTCATGCCCGCGCGCCACATGCTGGGCGTCCAGCTGCCGCTCCTCATCGCCGCCGACGCGCTCAGCAACCTCCACCACCTGAAGAACTACGAGTGGCGGATCCTGAAGCCGCTGGTCTGGGGCGCGATCGGGGGCGTCCTCCTGGGCAGCCTCGTCTTCTGGATGCTCCGCCACTCCGATCCCCGGGGGCTCCAGCGCGGCCTGTCGCTCCTGATCGGCGCCGTCTGCTTCGTGTTCGTCCTCGTCCAGGCGTGGGGGCTCACCGGCCGCCGCGTGCCCACGCTGCCGTCCCATCCCGCGTCGAGCGTCGCCGTCGGCACCACCGCGGGGTTCGTCTCGACGCTCAGCCACGGCGCCGGCCCGCTCGTCACCCTCTACCTGCTCCAGGAGAAGCTGGTGCGCCACCTTCTCGTGGGGACGCAGGTCTTCTACTTCCTCCTCGTCAACTCCGCCAAGGTGCCCACCTACGTCGCGTTCGGCTACATCAACGGCGCGACGCTGCGCGACTCGATCTGGTTCATCCCGCTCATTCCCGCGGGGACCCTGATCGGCGCGTGGATGAACAAGCGGATTCCCGAGAAGCCGTTCGCGGCGATTCTCTACGTGGCCGCGGCGGTCACCGCAGGCCACATGATCTGGTCCGCGCTTCGCTGAACCGGGATCGAGCGAATCGACTCCGCCGTGATCGCCGTCGAGTCGTAGCGCGACTCCACCTTCCCGACCACCTCGTACGGGCCGAGCGTGCCGATGAACTGGCGGCAGCGGCGGAACACCTGGGGGAACAGCACGACCTCGAAGAGCCCGTGCTCGTCCTCCATCGTCAGGAACTCCATCGGCTCCGACTTCGCCGTCTCGGTGAGCCGCGACGTCGCCATGATCCCGAGCAGCCGGATCCGCTTCCCCGCCGAGCTCTCGATCGCGCGGCTGTCGACCGGTCCCGGCGGCGCGAGGTACGACAGGATGTGGCGCCGCGCCGAGAGGCCCAGGATCTCGAACTCGTGGGTGAACTTCTGGACCTCCGTGAAGTCGCGGATCGCCGGCACGTCCCGGCCCCGCGCGCGGGCGTACATCAGGATCTGCGGCCGCGCCATCCCCGCCCAGTCGAGCGCGCCGCACAGCACGAGGTTGCGCAGCGACGGCTTCGAGATCTTCGTCCGCGTCAGGAAGTCGCCGAGCGACGAGAACGGGCGCCCCTCCAGGATCTGGGCGATCTCCCGCTGCTCGATCCCGTAGATGCGGTTGAAGCCGACGCGGATCGCGCCGTCCTCCTCGACGAACTCCGCGCCCGACTTCTGGGCGCACGGCAGGCGGGTCGGGATCCCCTCGCGCTTGGCCTGCTCGAGGTAGACCCGCGCGTCGTAGAGGCCCTGGTTGTTGTTGAGCGCCGCCGTCCAGTGGGCGACGGGATGGTGGGCCGCGAGCCAGACCGACGCCCAGGCGAGGACGCCGTACGACGCCGCGTGGGCGCGGCAGAACGAGAACTCCGTGAACTTCGCCATCTGGATCCAGAGGTCCTTCGCGACCGCGGGGTCGGTCCCGTGACGGACGCAGAGGTCGAGGAACTCCTTCGACACCGCGCGCCGCTCGTCGTCCGTGCGGAGCTTCTGGACGCGGCGCCGGAACCGGTCGCCCTCCGAGAGCGACAGCCCCGCGATCGCCGACGCGACGAGCATGGCGTCGTCCTCGTACAACATGATCTCATGAGTGTCCGGGAGGAGCCCGCGGGGCGGCACGGGCTCCAGGCCCCGCTCGCGCCGCACGAACGCCTCCTTCATGCCGAGCGACGCGGCGCCCGGACGGATCAGCGCGAGCGCCTTCATGAGCCCCTTCGCGTCCGCGGGGCGCATCATGCGGATCAGCGACCGCATCGCCGGCGACTCCAGCTGGTTGCAGCCGAGCGTCCGCGCCTCGCGGAGAAGCCGGACCGACGGCTCGTCCACCGGCAGCCGCTCCACGTCGAGCCGCGCCCCCGTGGTCCGCTCCACGATCTCGACCGTCTCGCGGATCGTCGAGAGCGCGCGGTTGCCGAGGAGGTCGATCTTGACCAGCCCCGCGGCCTCGACGGTCTCCTTGTCGTACTGCGTCACGAGGACGCCCTTCTCCGCCCGCTCGAGGGGCGCGACGCCGTCGGGATGGAGCACCACGCCGCCCGGGTGGACCGAGAAGTGGCGCGGGAGGTCGAGGATCGCGGCCGCGGCGCGCTCGAGCTTCGCGCGGTCGGGCACGTTCACGCGCCCCCGCTGGAGGAGCGAGACCTGGTCGTCCGAGTAGCCGAACGCCTTCGCGGCCTCGCGGAACGCGGAGCGGTGCTGGAACGTGATGTGGGTCGAGACCATCGCGACGTCGCCGAACTTCTCGAAGACGTGGGCGATGACGTCGTCGCGCACGCGCCACGAGAAGTCGACGTCGATGTCCGGATAGTCGGCCCGTCCCTCGTGGAGGAACCGCTCGAACGGCAGGTCGTAGGCGACGGGGCAGACGTTGGTGATGCCCAGGAGGTACGCGACGACGCTCGAGGCGCCCGACCCGCGGCCCGCGACGGGCAGCCCGCGCTCGCGCGAGTACTTCACGATGTCGTGGACGACGACGAAGTAGTCGGCGAAGCCGAGCTTCCCGATCACGCCGAGCTCGCGCTCGATCCGCTCGAGCGGCGGGTTCGACGGGTAGCGCCACGCGAGCGCCGCCCCGCAGAGCGCGCGGAGCCGCTCCATCCCGCCCTGGTTCTTCGGGAAGACCTTGGGCGCGGGCAGGAATTCCCAGTCGCACGACTCGACGATCCGCTCGTCCTCGGGCGTGACCTCGACGTCGCGGCGCAGGCAGGCCTCGGGGCCGGCGAGTCCCTCCACGTGGGCGACGAGCTCGTTCTGCCGGATCGCGGAGAGCAGCCGGTGGACGCGCCATTCCTCCTTCGTCGCGAACGTCGCGTCCGTCACGTCCGCCACCTCGACCAACCCGGAATTGGCCACAGAGGACACAGAGGGCACAGAGCGGAATTTCTTCTCTGGGTGCTCCGTGTCCTCTGTGGCCAATCGTCTTCTCGTGATGAGGCGGCAGAGGTTGGCGTAGCCGGCGCGGGTCTGGATGAGGCAGACCCGGCCGCCCACCCGGGCGCCGAGGACGGGCTTGAGGCCCGCGGCGCGGCACGCCTTCCAGAACGGGACGGCGCCGGCGAGACTGTCGTCATCGGCCAGGGCGAGCCACTTCAGACCCAGCGCGGAGGCTCGGGCGACGAGCGCCTCGGGGGTCGAGGGGCCGGTGAGGAAGCTGTAGCAGCTGCGGGCAACCATCATCGGCGTTGTCCCGCCCGACAAAAATGTCGGATTTCCGCTCGGGTTCTCCAGCGGAAACGCATGGCATAGGATATGCTCAATTCTGCACCATGAGCAAAAGCACCGCGAAAGACGTCATCGGAAGCGCCCTGGTCATCGTGCTGACCGTCAGCACGATCCTCGCCCTTCTCCTGGCCGGGACTTAAGCCAACACGTCCTTGTAGGCCTCCTGGACCGTCGGGGGCGGGGTCGCTTCCTTCCCCAGGGCCTTCATGAGCATCAAGGCGTTGGCGATCGCCTTGCCCTGGAAGTGGTTGTTCAGGATCAGGAACAGCTTCTCGGCCTCCATCTCCCGGATCGCCTCCTCCCACAGGCGCAGCTCCTCGCGGCCGTAGAGGTAGTCGTACTTCTGGTCCCGCCCCGCCTCCTTGCTGAACCACGCCTTCGCGTTGCGGCCATGGAGCCGGATGTAGCCGACGGGGCCCGTGACCAGCCGCGTCCCCGTGATCGCGGTCGACGACTTCGGCTGATCGATGTTGCAGAAGTTGAGCTCCTGGCCGCGGAGGAAGTCGAGCGCGTCGAGCCACGAGACGTGGCGCAGCTCGATCACGAGCGGCGCCCAGCCGCGCAGCGCGTCGGCCGCGCAGCGGATCCGGTCGCGCGCCTTTTCGTCGTCGCGGAAGAACCAGGGGAACTGGAGGAGGATCGCTCCGAGCTTCCCCGCCCCCAGGAGCGGCGCGATCCCCTCCTGGAAGAGCCGGGCGTCGGCCTCGGTGAACGTCTCCTGGTCGTGGCTGAACCGCTCCCACGCCTTCACGGTGAAGACGAACGAGTCGGGCGTCCGCTTCGCCCACGCCTCGCTCATCCGCGCCGACGGCGGCCGGTAGAACGAGCTGTTCACCTCGATGACGGGGAAAACCTGCGAGAGATAGACGAGCGGGTCGAACCCGCGCGGACGGGGCTCGGGATAGACTTTGCCCTCCCAGTCCTTGTAGGACCACCCCGCCGGACCAATGAACACCCGACTCAAATCCATAAGGAGAACCCGTACCCCGTACTCCGTACTCGGGCAGAAGGCCCGTCGTCGCCCTTCTGCCGGATCGGCTCCTCCGGTGGCGGGTCCTTCCCTGCAGCGGGGCGCACGGGCCTCTCCCTGTTGATTCCCACGATCTTCCTTTGTGCCTTCGTGTCTTTGTGTTTCATTTCGTCAGCGACGGCGTCCGCAGCACGTACCCGTAGGCGTCGTGAGGCAACTTGCCCAGAAGATCGATCGCGCGGCCGGCGACGATCGCGCCGTGGCCGAACTTGTCGCGGATCGCGTCGACCGCGGCGTGGAACCTCACCAGCGACGCGTCGGTGAAGAGCTCGAGCTGCCCCTCGTCGGCCTGGAAGTTCGAGAAGCCCGAGCCCACGAAGCGGACCGTCACCCGCCGCGTGTAGAGCTTCCACAGCAGCTTCCGCGCCAGCGGTTGGATCTCCTCGTCGAACGCCGTCGGCGGGAACGAGACCGACGTCTCGTTCTCCTCGCCGTCCGAGTAGCGGACGCGGATCCGCATCGTCCGGGTGCGCAGGCCCAGCTTGCGGATCGCCCGGATCGCGCGGTCGACGAGATAGAAGAGCACCCCCTCGAGCTCGCCGCGGTCCGCGGTCGGCTTCTCGAGCGACGTCTCGCGCGAGATCTGCTTGGGGATCTCCCGCTCGTGGATCGGCCGCGAGTCCTCGCCCCGCGCCCGCTCGTGGAGCGAGACGCCGACCTTCCCGAGCATCGCCTCGAGCGTCGCCAGCGGGATCTCCCGGAACTCCCGCACGGTGCGGATGTTCATGTCGTGGAAGAGCGCCGCGGTCTTCGGCCCCATGCCGGCGATCTTCTCGATCGGCAGCGGCAGCAGGAACGCCTCCTCCTGCCCCTCCGGGATCTCGCGCAGTCCCCGCGGCTTCACGGTCTTCGCCGCGAGCTTCGAGACCATGCGGTTCTTCGCGATCCCGATCGTCACCGGCAGCCCCACCTCCTCCAGGACCTCCTTCTGGATCCGCGCGCCCAGGCCCAGCAGGTCCGGACAGATCTCCTCCGTGCCGCTGAAGTCGGCGAACGCCTCGTCGAGGAACGTCTCGAGCGCCGGCGCGTAGCGGCGGCAGATCTCCCACGTCGCCTCCGTGAAGCAGCGGTAGACGTCGTGGCGGCCGTCGAGCACCACGAGCTGCGGGCAGATCCGCAGCGCCTGGTGGATCGGCATCGCGGTCGTCACTCCGAGCTTGCGCGCCTCGTAGCTCGGCGACGCGACGACCCCGTTCCCGACGGCCACCGGCTTGCCGCGCAATCGCGGATCGCGGAGCTGTTCGACCGACGCAAAAAAAGCGTCCACATCAATATGCATGACCCGGGTCGGCATACTTACACCACCAGCACGCTTTCGAGATACCAGATGGGGTCGCCTTCACGATGACACAGGATGCAGACTTCGCCCGAGGAGGTCGTTACCGAGAAGAAGTACTTGATCGGCCGCGTGGCGCGGTCGACCCAGTGGGTGTTGACCGCCGTGACGCGCAGGTCGCGCGTCCCCCAGCGGAACTCGAGCGGCTCCACCCGGCCCGCTTCGTAGCGGACGAGGATGCGCGACAGTTTCTCGTGGATCTCGGTTTCGGCCATGGCCCGGTCGCGATGGGAGTCGCCCTCCTACCGATCCAGTTGTTAGGTAAATGTTATATACCCGGAAAAGCCGGCGAACGGTGAATAAATATGCAGGGACCGCTCGATCCGGCCGCGCGGGTGTTTATACTGCCGGCATAACTCGAGGAACCTTCATGGATACCGCCGCCATCTCCCGCCGGACGCTCGACAGCACCACCAAGGGGATCCCCGGCCCGGGGACCGTCACGCCCGGCACCGTCGCGTCGAAGAACTGGAACCTCCTGTCGGACGACCTCCACTTCCCCACGATGGTCCTGCTCGACTCCGTGGTCGAGCACAACCTGCGCACGATGGCCAAGTGGTGCGCCGCCAACGGCTTCCTCTTCTCGCCCCATGGCAAGACCACGATGTGCCCGCAGCTCTACGACCGGCAGCTCAAGGCCGGGGCGTGGGGCATCACCGTCGCCTCGGCGCAGCAGGCGCTCGTCGGCATCAAGTACGGCCTGAAGCGGATCTTCATCGCCAACCAGCTCGTCGGCCGCGCCAACATCCGGTCGATCGCGCTCGCCATGAACGACGACCCCGCGCTCGAAGTCCACTGCTGCGCCGACAGCGTCGAAAGCGTCACCCACCTCGCGGGCCACTGGAAGGAGGCGGGCGCGAAGCGGCCGATCCGCGTGCTCCTCGAGGGCGGCCGCGAAGGGTGGCGCACCGGCGTCCGGTCGCTCGAGGAAGGCCGCCAGGTGCTCGCCGCGATCCGCGCCGCCGCGCCGCAGCTCGAGTTCTCCGGGTTCGAAGGCTACGAGGGCATCGCCCGGCTCGAGGAAGGCGCCCTGGTGAAGGAGTACCTCGACGCGCTGATCCGCGACGTCGACACGCTCGCGAAGGGACTCCCGAAGCCCGCCGAGCCGTTCATCTTCAGCGTCGGCGGCACGTCGTTCCTCGACTACCAGCACGAGATCCTGCCGTCGCTGCGCGACCGCTACCGCGTCATCGTCCGCAGCGGCTGCTACATCACCCACGACCACGGGAACTACCCGGCCCACGTGAAGCGGACCCACGACCGCGGCCTCGGCGACGAGGCGTGGCCGCCCCTCAAGCAGGCGCTCGAGCTCTGGTCGCTCGTCCAGTCCGTCCGCGACGGCAAGACCGCGATCCTCACGATGGGCCGGCGCGACTGCCCCCACGACGGCGACCTGCCGGTGCCGCTCTACGTGGTCCGCCCCGGCCAGTCGCGGCGCGACGCCCGGCCGCTCACGGGCGCGAAGATCGCGAAGCTGAACGACCAGCACGCCTTCATGACGATCCCGCCCGGCGTCGAGCTCCACGTCGGCGACCGCGTCGCGTCGGGCATCATCCACCCGTGCACCGCGTTCGACAAGTGGCCGGTGATCCCGCTCGTCGACGACGGCTACAAGATCATCGATCTCTACTGCACGTACTTCTGATGATGAGACTGCTCGCCGTCCTGGTTCTTCTCGCTCAAGAGAAGAACGACCCGGCGTTCGCGCCGGTCACCGACGATCCGAAGCTGCCGCGCGTGCTGCTGATCGGCGACTCGATCTCGATCGGGTACACGATCCCCGTCCGCAAGCTGCTCGAGGGGAAGGCGAACGTCCACCGGATCTGGGAGAACGGCGGGCCGACCTCGAACGGCCTCGCGAAGATCGACGCCTGGCTCGCGCCTGGGAAGTGGGACGTCATCCACTTCAACTGGGGCCTCCACGACCTCAAGCAGGTGAACGGGAAATACCAGGTCCCCCTCGAGGACTACGAGAAGAACCTGACCGAGCTCGTGAAGAAGCTGAAGGCGACGGGCGCGAAGCTCGTCTGGGCGTCGACCACGCCGGTACCCGAGGGCGACCAGAAGCCGCCGCGCAAGGCGGAGGACCCGCCCCGCTACAACGCCGCCGCGAAGAAGATCATGGACGAAAACGGCGTCGCGATCGACGACCTCTACGCGTTCGCGCTGCCGAAGCTGAAAGAGATCCAGCTGATCTCGAACGTCCACTACACGCCCAAGGGCTACCAGGCGCTCGGCGAGGAAGTCGCGAAGACCATCCAAACGGCGCTCGAGAAGAAATAGCACCACAAAGGCACAAAGGACACAAAGGCGGACCGGAAGGTTCCGGATCTTCCCTTCGTGTCTTTGTGGTGAACATTTTCGGGCCCGGCTGCCGAAACAACAGCTGGACCATGAGCACTCATCGGATCAGCCCCGACGCCGGCTGGGTCGATCCCGCCGAGCTTCCCCGCGGCCCCGGCGGCCGCTGCCTCTGCCGCCAGTGCGGGAACGAAGTCCCGCCGCGGCGCCGCACCTTCTGCGGCGACGACTGCGTCGACCGCTGGAAGATGAAGACCGACCCGTCGTTCCTCCGCAGCCGCGTCTGGAAGCGCGACAAGGGCCGGTGCGCCCGATGCGGCCTGAAGTGCCGCGACCTCGAGAAAGGCGTCGCGCTTCTGCGCGAGGTGCTCGCCCGCCAGGGCAAGTCGCGCGTCTACGGAGAGATCCGGAAGGCGCTCAAGATCCAGGCCCGCCACAGCCTCTGGGACGCCGACCACGTCCGCGCGGTGGTCGACGGCGGCGGCGAGTGCGGCCTCGAGAACATGCAGACGCTGTGCCTGTGGTGCCACCGGGAGAAAACCGCCGACCGTCCGAAGACCGCAGCCCGATGACCGGGCAGCCATAAATCAAACCGTTGCGTTTATGGCCGCTCAGCGGATGAAGCGGTCGACGTACTTGGCTCCCAGTCCCACCTTCGTGTAATGCTTCCGGCACATCTCGATCTTCGTGAACACGTCTTCGTAGCCGGTCTGGCGCCCCTTCTTGTCCAGGTAGATCATGGCGCCCGACACGTTGAAGAGCGTGATCATGTCGGCCGTGTGGGCGTCGACCATCAGGGTGTGGGTCTCCCCCGGCGGCTCGAAGACGTAGTCCCCCGCGCGCGCCGTCCAGTCGTGCTCAAGGTAGTGCCAGGACCCCTGCATCACGTAGCCGTGGACCGGCGCGGGATGGCGGTGGCGGCTGAGAAATCCGGACCGCGTCACCTTCAGCAGGTTGATCCATTGGCCGTTGACGGTGTTGAGCATCAGCGGACGGAACCACACGCGGTCGGCCTGCGGGACCCAGAGCCGGTCGTCCGTCGGAATCGCCGTGACGACGATCTCCCCGACGGAATCCGCGGCCGTGGACGACGCCTTCTTCCTTTTCATGTTCCTATTACGCTGCAGAGTACCCGCCGTCGACGGGGAGCACCGCTCCCGTGATGAACGCCGCGGCGGGCGAACAGAGAAAGACCGCGGCGCCCGCGACGTCGTCGGGCGTGCCCCACCGGCGCAGCGGGGTGCGGTCGACGATCGCCTTGCTGCGCGCCGCATCTTCGCGCACCGGCTTCGTCATCTCGGTCTCGATCCAGCCGGGCGCGATCGCGTTGACGCGGATCCCCTCCGCGGCCCAGGCGATCGCGAGCGACTTCGTCAGCTGGACGATCCCGCCCTTGCTCGCGCTGTAGGCCGGCGCGTGGCCGCCGCCGAAGAAGCTGAGCATCGACGCGAGGTTCAGGATGCAGCCGCGCGACTTCGCCAGCAGCGGCCGGCAGGCGGTCGAGACCCGCATGGCTCCCGTCAGGTTGATGTCGACGACCTTCTCGAAGTTGGCGACGTCGAACTCCGCGCCGCCGCGCAGGATCGTGCCCGCGGCGTTGACGAGGATGTCGAGCCGGTCGAACGAGGCCGCGAGCTTCCGGACCGACGCGTCGTCCGACACGTCGAACGTCTCGATCCCCGCCGCCGTGACATGGCAGCCGGCCTTCGTGAGCGCCGCCGCGATCGCCTTCCCGATGCCGCTCGAGCCGCCGGTGACGAGCGCCCGCGTCCCGGAGTCAAATGAAACGCCCATCTCCCTCACCACAAAGGCACAAAGGACACAAAGAACGCGCTTCCCCTCCGGAAGTCTTCCCTTTGTGTTCTTTGTGTCTTTGTGGTGAACATCCTCAGAACTTCCCGTACTTCAGGTAGGCTTCGCGGGGATCGACCCCTTCGAGGATCGCCTTTCGGACGAGATTCTCGCGCTGCAGGACTTCCTCGGTCGCCTCGACGACCTCGCCGACGATCGCCTCGGGGATGATCACCACGCCGTCCTGGTCGGCCATCACGTAGTCGCCGGCCTTGATGGTGAGCGACCCGATGGTGATCGGCTTCCCCAGGCTGTCCATGACCCACTTTCCCGCGATGTCGGACGGCGTCGCGTAGCGGCAGAAGACGCGGAACCCCAGGTCGAGGATGAACGCGGAGTCGCGCGTCCCGCCGTCGACGATGTAGCCGCGCACGCCGCGGTGCTGGAGCGTCTCCGACGAGAGCTCGCCCATGTGGGCCATGGTGAGGTCGTTCGGCTGGCACATCACGACGCTGCCCGAGGGCGCCTTCGAGAGGAACGTGGTCCATTCGAGGATGGTCTCGTGGACGCCGAGGCTGGTCGTGCGCCGGCCGCTGACGGGAAACACGGGACCCGCGAGCTTCCACTTCGGATGGAGCGGACGGATGCCGTGGGGCAGCGCCTGGTTGGGCAACCCCTTGTCGCGGAGCACGTCGAAGACGGCGCCGCTGTAGCATTTCTCGAGCCGGTCGGCGAAATCCACGGGACGGATTGTAGACGGAATGGGGCCGCGCGGCCATAATCTTGCCATGAAGATTTACCGCCTCGTCCTCGCGCTCCTCCTCCTCGCCTCGTGCCACGACGCGCGCGGCGAGTACGACCTCGTCATCCGCGGCGGATGGGTCGTCGACGGCACCGGCGCCCCGCGGGCCGAGGGCGACGTCGCCATCCGGGGCGACCGCATCGTCGCGGTCGGGTTCTTCCCCGGCCGCGGCACGACCGAGATCGACGCCAAGGGGCTGATCGTCGCGCCCGGCTTCATCGACATGCATTCGCACTCCGACTACCTGCTCCTCGAGGACGGCGCCGCGCAGAGCAAGATCCGGCAGGGCGTGACGACCGAGGTGTTCGGCGAGGAAAGCTCGGCGGGCCCCGTGAAGGGCGAGTACCGCAGCCGGTCGAAGCTGATGGGCGACACCGAGGGCAACCGCGACTGGCCGACCCTCGGCGCCTACTTCGAGACGCTCGAGAAGTCGAAGACCTCGGTGAACGTCGCCTCCTACGTCGGCCAGGGGAACATCTGGCGCTGCGTCATGGGCGACACGTTCGACCGTCCGACGCCCGCCCAGATGGCCCAGATGAAGGGGCTGGTCGCGGAGGCGATGGCGGACGGCGCGTTCGGGATGTCGTCCATGCTCGCGTCGGGCCCCGGGTTCCTCGCCCGCACCGACGACCTGGTGGAGCTCTGCCGCGAGGTGAAGCGGTCGGGCGGCATCTTCTCGTCGCACATCCGCAACGAGGGCACGGGCGTCTTCGACGCGGTGAAGGAGGCGATCGCGGTCGGCGAGCGGGCGGGCGTGCCGGTCGACATCATCCACCTCAAGATCGCGGACCAGCAGAACTGGGGCCGGATGAAGGAGATCCTCGCGCTGATCGAGGACGCGCGGAAGCGCGGCGTGAACGTCCAGTCGAACATCTACCCCTACACGCGCGGCAACAACAACCTCGTGACGATCCTCCCGCCGTGGGCCCACGAGGGCGGCCCCGAGCGGATCATGGCCCGGCTGCGCAACCCGGCCGAGCGCGCCAAGATGAAGAGCGTGATCCAGGCGGGCGTCGCCGGCTGGTACAACCACTACACCGCGGTGGGCGGCGACTGGAGCCGCATGCTGGTCAACGGCAACCTCAGCCCCAAGAACCGCCGGTTCGAGGGGATGACGATGGACAAGATCCTCGCCGAGCGGAACGCGATGTCCGATCCGATCGAGGGGATGTTCGACTTCCTCCTCGAGGAGAACGCGTCGATCCCGACGATCTTCGCCCATCACACGGACGAGGACATGATGCTGGCGCTCTCGCAGCCGTGGTGCTCGATCGGCTCCGACGGGCTGGCGCACGCGACCGAAGGGCCGCTCCGCCGCGGCCGCCCCCATCCGCGGAGCTTCGGCACCTTCCCGCGGGTGCTGGGCGTCTACGTCCGCGAGAAGAAGCTGCTCACGCTCGAGGACGCGGTTCGGAAGATGACGCACCTCAGCGCGGCGAAGATCGGCCTCAAGGACCGCGGCATGGTCCGCGCGGGCCAGTTCGCCGATCTCGTGATCTTCGACAAGGACAAGATCCTCGACAAGGCGACGTACCTCGACCCGTTCCAGTATCCGGAGGGGATCGAGATGGTCTTCGTGAACGGCGAGCTGACGGTCGACCACGGCCGCCACACCGGCGCCCGCGCGGGACGGGTGCTCCGCCACGGGAGGTAACGGATGAGACTCCTCGCGCTGCTGGCCTTGCTGTCGATCCCCGCCGATGACGCGTGGGTCGTCTATCCCGGCGGCGACGGCCCGGGCAAGGGCAAGCACATCGTCTTCATCGCCGCGGAGGAGTCCTACCGCTCCGAAGAGTCGATGCCGCAGATGGCGCGCATCCTCTCGAAGCACGGGTTCAAATGCACGGTGCTCTTCGGGATCGATCCGAAGGACGGCACGATCAATCCGATGGTGAAAGACAACATCCCCGGGCTCGAGGCGCTGGAGTCGGCGGATCTGCTGGTCGCGTTCATGAGGTGGCGCGAGCTGCCGGACGACCAGATGAAACGCATCATCGACTACACGGAGTCCGGGAAGCCGATCGTCGGCATCCGGAACGCGACCCATCCGTTCAAGTACGCCAAGCGGCCCGACAGCCCGTACGCGAAGTACGACTCCGCGAGCAAGGACCCGCAGGGCGGCTGGGGCCGCCTGGTGCTCGGCGAGACCTGGGTGTCGCACTACGCGAAGAACCTGGTGGAGAGCACGCGCTGCGACGCCGCGGCCGACCATCCGATCCTGAAGGGCATCCCGAAGAGCTTCTGGATCCCCGACGACGTCTACGGCATCGGCACGCTCCACGGCGACTGCACGCCGATCCTGCTGGGCCAGCCGCTCGTCGGATGGAAGCCCGACGACCAGCCGACCGAGAAGAAGCCCATCCCGATCGCGTGGACCAAGACCTACACGGGCTCGGGGGGCAAGGCCGCGCGGATCTTCACCTCGACGATGGGCCACGGCGACGCGTTCATGGTCGAGGAGTTCCGCCGGCTGATCGCGAACGGCTGCTACTGGGCGATGCGGCTCGAAGACAAGATCGATCCGAAGAGCAACGTCGGGCTGATCGGCCCTTACGAGCCCGGTCCGATCGGCGGCAAGGGCCTGAAGAAAGGCGTCAAGCCCGCGGACCTCAAGCCGTGAGGAGGACTCTCAGCACGAACCACGCGATTCCGATCCACGGCGCGAGATAACAGATCGCGAGCACGGCCTTCCATGCCCGCTTGGAGACGGGGCGCCCCCAAAGAGTCCAGGACCCGACCTCTTCGGTCGAACCCCGGATCAACGATCCCCCTCCCAGAACCGACATCCACATCCCTGCGGCATAGAAGAATCCCAAGGCCCATACGATCACCGACTGGATCCAGTACGGGAGATGGAGCTCGAGGGACTTGCCGACCAGGATGGAGCATACTCCTGACGTCGTCCCGAACAGCGAAATGGCCGCGCTGACCAGCCACGACCGAGGCCCGGTGTAGAAGGTCGCGCGTTCTTCGTTCACTCCGATCCGGCGTCAGCGCGTCCCCAGCAGGTCGAGACACCCGCGCGTCAGGGAGGCGGTGCCGATCCGCAGCGTCGGCTCCGGATCGGGCGCCCACTTCGCGGAATGGAGCCCGGGCGGCGGGTCGTGGACGACCGTCGCCGGCGCCGCCCCGATGTTGAACTGGATCCCGGGCGCGCCGAAGTGGCGGCAGAAGCGGCCGAAATCCTCCGCGCCCATGGCGGGCTTCGCGGCCAGCGTCCGTTCGGCCCCCAGCATGCGGGTGAAGACGGTCCGCAGGCGTTCGGTCAGGGCCGGATCGTGATAGACCGCCGGGAAGTAATTCTCTTCCATCTTGATCTCCGGCGGCTTCGGCGCATGGTTGGCTTCGGCGATCTTCAGCGCGATATGGCGGATCTCCGACAGGAGCTTGTCCCGGACCTTGTCGTCGTACGAGCGGACCGTCAGCTGAAGAGCGACCTCGTTGGGGATGATGTTGTGCTTCGACCCGCCGTGGATCGAGCCGACGGTTACCACCGCGTTGGCGAGCGGGTCGGTCTTCCGACTGACGATGGTCTGGAACGCCAGGACCATCTCGGCCGCCATGATCACCGGGTCGATGGTCTCGTGGGGCCACGCGCCGTGGCCGCCGCGGCCGAAGATGCGGATGTCGACGCTGTCGGCGTTCGCGCTTGAGAAGCCGGGGCAGAGCGCCACCGTCCCGGCCGGGAACGCGGGCGAATCGTGGACGCTGAGGCAGGCGACCGGCGCGGAAGGAAGGCACGCGGCGAACCTCGGGTCGTCGATCATGCGCTTGGCCCCGAGTCCGACTTCCTCGGCCGGCTGGCCGATGAGGATCGCGGTGCCGGACCAGCGATCCTTGAGCTTGCTCAAGGTCCGCGCGAGGCCGATCCCGATGGCCAGATGCGTGTCGTGGCCGCAGGCGTGCATCGCTCCGTTCGTGCTGGCGTACGGCAGACCGGTCTCTTCCTTCACCGGGAGCCCGTCCATGTCGATCCGCGCCAGAACCGTCGGACCGTTGCCGTTGCGCAGGACCGCGACGACGCCGGTGCCGCCGATGCCTTCGGTCACCGTCCATCCGGCGGCGCGGACCTCCGCGGAGAATCTGGCCGCCGTCTTCTCCTCCTTGAGCGAGAGCTCGGGATTGGCATGAAACCACTTGTAAAGCTCGAGGAGCGACGCCGCTTCGGCGTCCACGGCCTGGAAGATCGGCGCGTTCAGTTCATCGCCGCGGGCGGGCGGCAGAGGGGCCACGGACATGGACGCCGTCGAGTTCGTCACACAGCCTCCGAGGACGAGCATGAAAAGGCACGAGAAGCGTTTCATGTCGGCCCATTCTACCCGCCGCGGCGAAGAAGGGAATCAAACTGTCGGGGAGCCAGGAGATCGCGAGTGCCGTCGTAACGCAGGCCGCCGCCGGGGGTCCTCCCCAATGGGGGTCCTCATGATCCAGCCTCTCTCCCCGCTCGACGAGACGCAGCTTCGGCGGTTTCAGGATCGGCTGCTCGACGACCGGCGCCGGCTGGGAGAGAGCGTGGTCCGGCTCCAGAACGAGGCCGCCGACCATAATCCCGAGACGCTCGGAGAAACCACGGGACGGACCCATCTGGCGGATCTCGGGAGCGAGACCTACGAGCAGTCGCAGAACCTCGGGCTCGCCGAGCAGGCCTTCCGCGCGCTCATCGAGATCGACCGCGCCCTCGAACGGATCGAGCTGGGGACGTACGGGATCTGCGAGACCTGCGGCCGGACGATCTCGATCGAGCGGCTCGAGGCGATCCCTTCCGCGGCTCGATGCGCCGAGTGCCAGTCGAAGGCGGAGCGGGACGAGGGCTCGTCGTAGCCCGCGGGTGGGGATGAGCCGCCGCGCGCGGCTCGGTCCGCTGGGCGTTCCGTTCCAGCGCGGCCATTTCGGGAATGTTCATCTCCTCGGCCAGCTCGGTCACGCTCCCTTCGCCGATGGCGTCGGCGTCGGGATTCCGATCGTCCAAGCGAGGCCGCTGCGTCCCGCGGTACGGCTCGTCGGCCGGCGGCAGCGGAACAGCGTCGGATTCCGGCGCGCGGTCGAGATCCCAGGGCCGGACCCACTTCTTGCGTTTGTGTCGTGCCATGGTCGCCCCGGAAACTGATCCCCGGATCGCCCCGGCGTGACTGTCCTACTCCCACCCCGCGAACCGCAGCCGCCACCGCGCCAGCAGTTCGCCGACCTCCTTGCGGTGAGTCTTGTAGTAGATCGCCCCGAAGACGAGCCCCGCTCCCACCAGGAGCACGACGGAGCCGACGACCGTCATCCGCACCGACCGCTCCATCAGCCCGACCATCTTCACCATCAGCGCGATCAGGTCGATCAGGAGCGCCCCGAGCCCGAGCGCGACGTACATCCGGATCTGGAGCAGGCTGCCGATTCCCATCGCCGCCAGGCAGACCGCCAGAAGCACGAGGTTGTGGGCGAGGGGAATCCGCGGATGAACCAGGGCCGACCAGCCCGCGCTCGCCAGCATCGCCAGGATCGTCACCGCCCGGATGCCGTTCCTCGCCTCGGCGGGCACCTTCGCCTTGAACAGCTGCAGCAGGACCAGCACGCCGACGCCGACCGGAAGGACGTACGCATAGACGACCTTGAGCTCCAGCTTGCTCCAGAACAGGAGGATCACGAAGGCGACGAAACCGCCCACCGCGATCAGGTGGTACGGCGATTCGCGGTCCTCCCGGCCCATGTAGGCGAACGCCGCGCTGTGAAGGCCCACGACCAGGAGCCCGAGGTCCGTTCCCAGATGATGGAGCGCGACCCAGGTCACCGAGAAGATCGGGAGCGCCAGCAGCGTCGTCTTCAGGGGGATCAGAACCTCGCGGGGCTGGCGGTCCAGGATCTGCTTCGCGCCCACGAATCCGAAGAAGGCGACGAGCGACGCCGCCACGTCGTATTCGAACTTCCAGGTCCCCCACGTGAGGGCGATCTGCTGCCGCCCCGCGACGAAGGCCGCCAGAAGGGCGAGCTCCATCAGGAAGTACGGCCAGGCCGCCTTGCGGGCCTTCCCTTCGAACATCCAGGCGACCGCGAGCGCCGCGTCCAGCGCCTCGAGCAGGATCATCTCCCGGGCATCGAACGTCGACCCCCAATGGAACAGCTGGACGAGCAGGATCACCGGGAACATCGTCGCCAGGATGGCCCGGTAGTGCGTCCCTCCCGTCGCGCCCAGCAGGGAGACGATGTGATCGGCGACCCGCGGGCGAAGTCGCGCGGCGCCGAGGGCGTCGGCGGACCCGCTCCGATGCAGGAGGAGCGCGAGGGCCCCGGTTGCGAGGAGCGTCCCGGCGGTCGCGAGCACCGGCCACGCGTGGAAGGCTCCGGCGAGACCCTCCTGGCTCAGCGGCGCCTGGCTGAAGAAGACGAGCCACGCCGGGACGAGCGGAAGCACCCCCGCGGCGGCAAGTTCCACCGCCGCCTGCGGCGCCCGGGCGCCGCGCGGGGTCAGCGCCGTCAGGACGGCCCCCAGCGCGACCGCCCACAGTCCGGTCGCCGAGCTCGGATGGTGAGGGTAGAAGACGTGGGCGAGCGTCAGTCCCGCGAACAGCAGCGCGTGACCTCCCATCTCCCATCCCACGGCGACGCGGGACAGCGCCGACTGAAGGACCAGCGTGGCGGCCCACAGTCCGAGCAGCACCCAGATCACGTCCTTCGGGGCGAGGTAACTGTCGACGAAGAACCCCATGTGCAGGGCGAGCGCAATCTCGGCCTGGGCGATCAACGGATAGACGTGGGATTTCCGGAGCACGCCCTGGTGGATGAGCAGGCTGGCCGCTCCGATCATCAGCGGAGCGACCATCTTCGGATGATGCCCGTAGTCGAGCATGCCCCACAGCGCCATCGCGTGGGCGGCGACCAGCAGGCACACTCCCCAGGGGCGGCGGAGCGACTGCCAGGTTTCCGTATCGATGGCCGCGAGCCGCTGGATCCCGGTCCGCAGCGGCGACTGCTGAATGGACGCGAGCGTGAAGAAGTGAGCCAGCGCGATCGCCACCCCGGCGGACGCCACCGGATGACCGAACGGGCTCAGACCGGGGAACGCCGTGGCGGCAAAGTACGCGCCGGCCATCGTCGCCAGCCCGCCGTAGAACGCCAGCCACCATGTCCCGCCCAGTGCATGGAGCCGAAGCAGCACGAGACCGAGCGCGACGATTACCGGCGCGTTGGCGTGGTAGTACACGGTGTCGAACGGAGTTTTGGGGAAGATCACCATCTGCACAATGCAGCGGGTGGCGTATAGCGCGAGCACGATGAAGCCCAGCGTCGCGGCCGACGTCCGGTACCGCACGAACGTCTCGATCCCGCGCCGGAACCCGCTCTCGGCCCGCGCGTAGAAGTAGAGCACCGGAAGTCCGAGCGAGATCAGCGCCGTGAGGGGATGACGCAGCACCGGCACCATCAGCGCCGCGCACCAGAACGCCATCGTCACGCCGAAATGATAAAGGCCCTCGCAGACGGGGACGAACGACTCCTGCCCCGGCGCGGGCTGCCGCGCGGCCCGGCGGAAGTACCACCCCGCCAGGAAGGACATCGCGCCCGAGATGGCGAACCGAAGCGGTTGGATCGCCTGAAGGTTCGGATGGACCAGGTAGTTGGCGGAGATCACCAGAAGAATCAGGCCGGCCCAGGCCAGGCTGGCCTGCCGGATCAGGCGGCTGAGATCCTCCTTCCGGAGCAGGATCCGGATCGCGGTGCCCTCGAGCAGCGTCAGCGCGATGCCCATCGCCACCAGGTGCATCTCCCCCACGCCGTGAGCCCGGAGCAGGGGCCCCAGCACGATACGGACGAGATGGACGTTGCCGAACGTCATCAACGCTCCCGACCCGAGATAGAGGGAGAGCTGGCCGGTCGAGAACGCGATCACGCCGATCGCCGCCGCGCTCCCGAACGGCGCCCACACCTGCTCGGCGGATTCCCGGAACGCCGGCTCGAAAGTGTGAAGGATCGTCGCGCAACAGGCGAAGAGGGCCGACGGGAGAAACATCCAGGGACGCACCGGCCACGTCATGCTCCGGGGGGTGAAGGCTCCCGACAGGAGACGCGGATGGAGCGATGCGATCCGGCCGCCCGCGTGACCCATCACGGCCAGCGTGAACGCCAGAAACGAGAGACGGGCGGGGCTGGCGAACGCACTCAAGTCGCCCTCGGGCGGCAATAACAGCACCTGCCCGATCAGCGCCGCGAGCAGCGCCAGCGGGCCCGAGCTCAGGGCGCGGGCGTTCAGGAGCACCGCCACCAGAATGCCTCCGACGGCGACCTGCGTCAGACCGAGACTGCCGCCGAGGCCGTGCGACAGCGCCAGGAATCCGAGGAAGAGGGTCAGGAGGGTCCCCAGAATCTGGAACGGCTGCATCAGCGGCTTCAGGTACTCGTAGAGTGGCTTCCGGAACTCCAACCCCGCCTGGACCAGCTGGATCCCGATGGTCATCCCGATCGTCGCATCCAGCAGGGAGCTGGTCCTGCTGATCGAGATCCCCCCTTTGGCGCTCCAGGCCAGCAGGCTGATCCAGTTCACCGCGAAGAGGGCGATCCCGTAGATCCAGCGGCGCGACGTCAACCCGTGCCAGGCCAGCTGAGCCGCGACGAACGCCGACAGCGGACCGAAGCTGCCGTGAGGATCCGCCCCCATCACTCCGGCACCCACCACCGGAAGCGCCAGCAGCAGGCTGCCCAGCTTGAGCATCCCCTGCGCCCGCCGGGTCAGCAGATCGTCGGCCCAGGACCACCGGGGCTGAAGCACGAACCGGAAGAGGAAGTAGAGCGCCTGGATCCAGAGCCCCGGCACCAGCGTCAGGATCCCCGCGTCCGCCGACGGAACGATCTCGCGGATCCCCGCGACGATCCCCACGATCATCCAGAAGAGGCCGAGGTAGGTGGCCGCCGGAGCCAGTTTGTGCGCGCGCCAGTAGACGGCCAGGAGCGTCCAGACGATTCCCGAGGCGAACAGCGCGATGGAGTATTTGAGAGGGTCTGGGGCGGGGGAGGTCAACTGAAGGGCGGTGTTCCAGAACTCCACCTTGACCGCGAGGAAGAGCGCGCTCGCGAGCATCGGCCACGTGAACAAGGAATGGTCGAGGCGGCGCAGCGGATAATCGACCTCACCCAGGTACTTGTCGCCGTCGCCGAGCTTCTGAAGCGCGGGCAAGCGCTGCAGGACGAAGGAGCCCACGGTGAGGCCGAGCGCCGCCAGCGACGATCCGAATCCCGTTCCCCAGCCGAGTTGGGGATACGCCAGCTGGAGGCGCTCCTTCATCTCCGGGGTCAGGATCAGCGTTACCAGCATCGCCATCCCCGCGGGAATGAGCGACCTCGAGAACCAGGTCGCCGCGACCAGCGCGAGCGTCATCAGGAGCGGACCGCCGAAGTCGAACCACGCCGAATCGTGGATCGCGTTCGGATCGAGCGTCGATCGGACGGCCATGCAGGCGATCGCCATGACGCCGTAGATCCAGAGGACCGTCGATCGGGCGCCGGTGAGCAGCGGCGATTTCACCGCCACGGTCGCCGCGATCCAGGCGAACGAGAGGAGGCCGAGGCCGAACACGAGCGTGGTGGAGTGGAACAGATCGCGGGCGAGATCCACGCCGGCGACGTACGGCAGCGCCAGCGCCAGGACCGTCATGCCGGTCTGGACCCAGCGGATCTTCCGGTCGCGCCACGCGCGGATCCCGAACAGCGCCGAGATCGCCGCGAGATGGCCCGCCGCGACCGCCTTCGAGGTGCCGAAGTGGTATTGGGCCCACACGGTCACGAGGACCGTCAGGATCAGCACCGCCCCCTGCATCCCGGCCGCCGCGCGGCTCAGCTCCTCCTTCGACCGGGAGAACAGCACCATCGCGCCCAATCCCAGCGCGAGGGCGATGCCGAGCGTCGGAAGCCAGGGCGCAGGAAAGCGATGCAGGAGGCCGACCGAGGCGCCTCCGAGGGTGACGAGGGTGAGGCCGATCCAGTAATGAAGCGGCTGGCGCCTCGGGAGCGATTGGAAGATCCAGAGGGTCCCCGCGAGGAGGAAGGCGAGGATGCGGACGGCCGGATGGCCGATGCCCATCAGCACGCCCATCAGGATGAAGGCGAATCCGAGGAACGATTCGGCGCCGTGCTTCTCCGCCTCCCCCTGGAGCTCGAGGCTGCGACGCTCCAGGTAGAGGATGAGCCCGCCGGTGAGCACGACCATCGCCGCGTAGGTGTGAACGTGGGGGAGATGGCGAAGGTACCCGTGAACCCAGGCGAAGACCTGGACGAAGGTGCCCGCGAGCGCGGCTCCGAAGAACCAGACGACGCGCTTGTCCTTCGCGAGCTCCAGGGTGAGGATCTTCCGCGCGAAGCGGACGACGGCGGCCGCCAGAGCGAGGAAGCCGAGATAGAAGCCCGTGCCGACGACCGGAAGGAGCTGCTCGTGCTTCACCGCCCCGACCACTCCGGTGAGCGGCGCGAGCATCACCAGGGAGTTCAGGAACAGCAGCGATCCGCCGAGCGTGAACCCCAGCGAGGGATGGACGGCCGACGACCAGCGCCACAGGCCCCAGCCGAACAGCGAGAGATAGAGGACGCCCATCAAGGGAACCACGAGCGTCTTGCCGGTCACCTGCGGATCGTTCGCCAGGAGTGCCACCGCCATGAAATTCACGGGAAGCAGCCCGATGGCGGCCCCCCGGAGCACCGCCCCCGTCCCCTTGAACTGGGCGTCCTTTCGCTCGATCCAGCCGCCCATCCATGCCAGCGCCGCCGTGAACGCGCCGAGCAGCGAGGGCATCAGCGTGTAGCGGATCAGCCAGTGCTTGTCCCACGTGTAGTAGGCGAGGAGCGAGCTTCCGACCAGCACCATCGCGACGCCCGCCACCATGTACCAGTTCTCCAGGAAGAACGGCTTGAGGTGGACCTCCCACGCCGACGGCTTGGGCGCGGGACGCGGGACGGGGGGAGGCGCGATCCTCGTCGCGGGCACGTAGGGATGGGCCGGAGGAGGCGGCGCCGGGCGGGGTTGCTCGACCGTGCGCACCTGAGGCGCGAATCCGGTCAGCGCCTGAACCTCTTCGGGAGAAATCGATCTCGCCCAGCGCTCGACGAATTCGTCCATCGTCACCGGCTCAAGTCGTCCGGCGACCATCTGCTCCAGATCGGCGAGCACCTTGGGATCCGCGTCTTCCTGCCGCGAGTACCAGACATAGAGCATCGCCATCGGCCGCTTGCGCGCGATGATTCGCGAGCCTTCGGTGCCGATCGGCTTTCTTCCCGACTGAGCCCGAAGCCAGGTCCGCCAGTGCTCCCACGTGGCGTGGGACGGCTGTCCGAAGCGCAGCGTCAGGATCATCGACGCCCGCTGCTGCGCCCACGGCTCCTGGACCAGGTCGAGGAGGAACGAGGCGGCCCGGTCCGTGGGCCACCGGCAGGCGAGGTCGAGGAGCCGTCGGCGTTCCGCGGAATCTTGGGACTGGGTGAACCGGGAGCTCAATGCCGCAAGGAACGCGTCGGTCTCCATCTCGACCGGAACCGGCTCGTCGGGACGCGAGAGCGCGCGATCCGCAGCTTCGACCGCGTGCAGCCGCTTCCGTTCGACCGAGGCCTTGATCGGCGGCAGGATCGTCGAAAGATCGAGGCGGCCGGCGACGGATTGCCGCTCGACTTCGGAGACCATCTGGAGAAGGGACGAGTGCTCCCACATCGCGGGATCCCGGAGGGCGGCCTCCCGGACGTCGTGGTACTTCTGCTCCACCAGAGCCGCCAGCCCGGGCGCCTTCTCCCGCCGCGGCGCGATGAACAGGAGGTCCGACAGCAGATGCAGCGTGTTGTGCATCCGGTTCTGCGCGCTTTCCCGGATCCGCCATCCGGGAGGCGCGTCGAGCGGGAGGTCGTCCAGGCTCGCCCGGAGATCTTCGGGGACGGGTTGACCGCGGCTCTTGAGCTGGTGGTGGGCGAGGGCATCCTTTCGGCGGGACTCCCGCAGCTCTCCGGCCAGCGTTCGCAGGGCCGGCTCGTCGAGCTTCTCCAGGGCGTCGACGACCGCGGCGCTGGAGATCGGCGCGGACGGCTTGCCCAGCAGGAACTGGAGGCCGGGTTCCAGCCGGCGCGCCTCCAGCTTGCCCGCGGCAGCCAGATGGATCAGCGCGCGGACCAGCTCATCTCGATCCAAGTCCGGTCCCTCATCCTCGGAAGCGATCCCGCGACCCCGCGCGGATGGAGCGCAAGTCGCGTGCCAGCGCTAATGCTTCCGGATCTTCCATCGAGTGTGCATTGTCTTGCACTCGAAGATCAAGCTTTCCCGCGTTCAGGGCGCGATCAACGCGTCGACCGCCGCCGTCAGCGCCTCCTCCGAGCTCCCCGCGAACAGATGGGCGCCTTCGGGCCCCTTCCCGCCCTCGCCGGCCAGCCAGAGCGACGCCGGCGTCCCCAGCGACAGGATCCCCGGCAGGTCGCCGTACTTCACCGCGCCCTGGAGGAAGTCGGGATCGCGATACGACGCCAGCTTCGCGAACCGGAAGCCGCGCGTGTCGACGTAGGCGCGCGTCACCGAGGTCCCCGCCTGGGCCCGCGCCGCCGCCGCCAGAGGTCCCGCGCCGTTCACGCCGACCAGCGTGACCTCGCGCGGCCCGTGCTCGTCGCCCACGACGAACCCGATCAGCGTCAGCAGATCGTGCACGCGGCTCGCGAACAGGGCCGGAGAGTACCCGTACGTGAATCCCGCGAACTCGCGCGGATTCTTCACCTTCGGCTGCTCCTTCAGCGGCTTGCCGTCGGCGAGGAACTCGCCCTGGTGGAGCAGATCCGCGCCGAGCACCGCGAAGCCCGCGTCGAGCAGCTTCTTCACCTCGCCGCGCGGCGCGCCGCCGGCCCCGAACATCCCCGACTTCCCGGTACCGTCGGCCCAGATCACCACCTTGCCGTTCCACGGCTTCGCCTTCGGATGGAACGACACGACCGGCAGCTCCTCGCCGCGCGACCGGATGCGGAGCAGGTCCTTGAACTGCCAGTGGTCGCCGCAGTCCTTCTTGTCGACCTTCTCCCGCTCGATCGTCCCCGCCTCCGGCAGACGCCGGCCGATCAGGACGTCCAGCGCCGACGCGACGGTCTGCCGCCGCTCGTCGGCCGCCATCGTCGCCAGCTGACGGTCCGACGCGTCCGAGATCGACCTCAGGAACGCCCCCTCGACGTCCTCGCCCGAGGGCGGCTTCGGATGGTCCGCGTCCCACACCGTGTACTCCTCAGCGGTCAGCGGCTCGAAATCCTCCTCGACGACCGGCTCCTCGAGGCCGAGCTTGAGGTGCTTGTTGAACCACGAGTACATGAGCGCGCGGGTCACATAGTTGTAGTTGTGCGGGAAGTGGACGTGGTTCCAGCACTTCACCTTGTCCTTCGCGCCGAGCATCCCGTAGAGTTTCTCGAGCTCGGGAAACCCTTTCGTCATCATCTCCTTCGTCCAGTCGTTCGCCGCCGTCATGCCCTGCGGCTTCGGAGCGAACAGCGCCGTGAGCTCGACGTTCCCCGTGCCGATCCGGAGCCCGCAGGCGTTCTCGCACGTGCAGCCGCCCTGCATCGAGGTCGACACCATCCCCATCGGGAACGCGGCCGCGGGCCGCGGGTCGAGCGCGCAGACGAGGATGGTCTGCGTGCCGCCGCCGCTGGAGCCGGTCACGCCGATCCGCGCCGGATCGACGTCGGGCAGCCCCGCGAGGAAGTCGAGCGCCCGCAGCGCGTTCCACGCCTGGACGCCGAGGATCGACTGGAGCCGCAGCTCCGCCTGCGTGCTGAAGAACCCCCACTTCTCGGGCGTGTCGAGTCCGGGCCGCTGCTTCGACATCCGGTGGGCGACCGCAGTCGGGATCTGGACGCTGTCGGCGTACCCCAGCATGTCCCAGATGAACGAGACGCAGCCCAAGCGGGCGAGCGTCGCGCAGCGGGCGAGCTGCGGGAACCGTCCCGATCCCTCGAACCGCTCCGCGCCGTCGACGATCATCTTCCGCACGTTCTTGCCGTAGTCCCACAAGCGGCCCTCATGGCCGTGCGGGCTGAGCACCGCCGGCAGGCGCCCCAGTTTCCCCTTCGGCCGGAACAGCAGCCCGGTCACGAAGTGGCCGGGAAAACTTTCGAACGCGACCTTCTCCACCGTGAAGTCGGGGCGGTCGACCTTGCCGAAGATGTTGGCGTTGAGCGGCGTCCGCTCCGGGAACGGCCAGAGCCCGGTCGCGACCTGGACCTGGCGGCGCACCGCGGCGGCCCTCGCCTCCCAGGCCGTCTTGGTCGCGGGGACCTCGAACGGGAAATAGCCGTCGTAGTCCTTGAGCGTCCCGAGCCGTGCGTCGGCCGGGAGCTTCCCTTCCGGAAGGACGCGAGGGGCGGAGTCCTGCGCGGTTCCCAGCAGGACGAGGACGAGCACGAGGATGCGCATGGCGGTTTCTCCTTGGAGCGTCGTCTACGATACGGCGCGGCAGGCGTAATATCTCCGAGTCTCCAGGAGAGAACCATGAAAACCATCCTCGCCGCCCTCGTGATGTTCGCCGTCGCCGGTCAGGACGACGGCTGGGTCGCCCTGTTCGACGGCAAGACCATCGACGCCTGGGAGGTCAAAGGCGGGACCGCCGCCTACCGGGTCGAGGACGGCTGCATCGTCGGGAAGACGACCGAAGGCAGCCCCAACTCGTTCCTGTGCACGAAGAAGCTCTACGGCGACTTCGAGCTGAAGTTCGAGGTCAAGGTGGACGATGCGCTGAACTCCGGGGTCCAGATCCGCTCGGCCGTCCGGCCCGACGGGGTCGTCCACGGGCCCCAGGTCGAGATCGCCATCAACGGCACCGCCGGGTTCATCTACGGCGAAGGGCTCAAGACGGGCTGGCTGAGCGAGGACCGCAGCGATCCCGCGGCCCAGGCCGCGTTCAAGAAGGGCGAGTGGAACAAGTACCGCGTGCTGGCCGACGGGAAGTCGATCAAAAGCTGGATCAACGACGTGCCGGTCGCGAACCTGGTCGACGAGAAGACCGGCATGACGTCGGGCCTCATCGGCCTCCAGGTCCACGGGATCAAGAAGGGCACGGGGCCGTACGAGGTCCGCTGGAAGAACCTCACCCTGCGCGAACTGAAAAAGTAAGACACATTCCGCGGGGGCGGGGCTCAGCCTTCATGGAGGCGCCCATGAACCTGACCCCGATCGACGCGGTCCGCCGTTACTACCGGTCGCTGACTCCCGGGCGCCGGGCCGACCTGATGGAGCTGCTCGATCCCCGCCTCGTCCTCGAGGTGCCGGACGGCTTCCCGGGCGGCGGCGGGACATACGTGGGCCTCAAGGCCTATCTCGAGGACTTCCTCTACAGCTTCTACGGCACCTTCGACATGGAGACCGCGCCCAGCGAGTTCCTGGACGCCGGCCAGACCGTCGTCGCCCTGGGCCACCATCGGGGCCATGCCCTGTCCACGGGAGTCGTGGTCGACGTCCCGTTCGCCCACGTCTGGACCGTCCACGAGGGCCGCCTCGTCCGGGGCCGGATGTTCAGCGACACCGCCACCCTCTGCATCGCGGCCGGCGCCCGCTCGGGCCCCGTCCCCCGTACGCCGTAACCCGACCCCCGTCACCGGAGGGCCCCCCCCGGGGGGATTTCTACCGGTTCCCGGCTCCCGGTTACCGGTTACTAGGGTACGATTCATGTCACATGGCGCCGTCCCCCTCTCAACATAGAGAAGGGGTGAGTATGGCGCTACAAGGGACCCTCGTCGGACTGCCGCGTATGGATGCCGGCGGATTTGAAGCCCTGGTACGCCTTCATCACCGGCGCCTCCTCGCCTACGCCCTGGCGTTGACCCGGAGCCCCCACGCCGCCGAGGATCTCGTCCAGGACGCGCTCCTCATCGCCCACCGGGACCTGGCGAAGTTCGACTCGTCCCGGGACTTCGGCGCCTGGGTCCGCGGGATCGTCCGGATGAAGTACCTGGAATGGACCCGGTCCCATCGGACGGAGCGGCTCGACCTGACCGTGCTCGACGCCATCGAGGCGCAACATCAGCAATGGGACCGCGCCGCGGAGGACGGGCGCGAGGACGCGGCGACGGCCGTGCGCGACTGCATCGGAAAACTGGGCCCCCACCTCGGGGAGACCCTGGAGCTGTTTTATCGGGCACAGGAGCCCTGCACCGCCATCGCGGAGCGGCTCGGCACCACCGAAGTGGTGGTGCGCAAGCGGCTTCAGCGGGCGCGCGAAAGCCTCGCGGAGTGCATCCGGCGGCGCCTGGCCTGGCTCGGAGGATGATGGGTATGGGCATGAACGATTTCAGCGCCGACGACCAGAGCGTCGAACGGCGCGCCGAAGATCTCGCCGTCGACGGCCTCCTGCGGGAGGCGATGCGCGAGGACGCCGCGCGCGAAGACTCCCTCGAGCGGGCGCTCCGCCACGTGAGGACGGCCGAGCGGCCGGCGCCTCCCCGCTCGTTTTGGTCCTGGACGTTTCGGACGGCGGCGGCGGCCGCCCTTCTCCTGATCGCGGGCCTCCTGGTGACCGACCGCGCCCCCGAGCGGTCCGTCAAGATCGTCTCCGGCGCCGCGGTTGCCGAGGGCGACCGCATCACGACGGGCGAGGACCAGAAGGCCGCCCTCGAGCTCGTCGACCGCAGCACCGTCCGCGTCGCGGAGAACACCGAGCTGGTCGTCCGCTCGAACGCCGGCGGCGTCCAGGTCGAGATGCCGCAGGGCCAGGCGACCTTCGAAGTCACCAAGAAGGCTCCCGGCAAGTCGTTCGAGATCACCACGGCCTACGGCCAGATCGTCGTCCACGGCACGAAGTTCTCGGCGTCGATCGACCAGGGCGCGCTGGTGGTGCGCGTCGAGGAAGGCTGCGTCGAGGTGAAGAACGCGTTCGGCCGCGCCCGGCTCTATCCGGGCGAGCACGCGGTGGTGATGCAGGACCGCGCGCCCGACAAGAAGGAGAAGCTCTTCCTCGAGCCCATCAACATCAACGTCCCCCCGATCGCCTCCGACCCCGGGGTGAAGCTCGACTACGACATCGTCTACGTCCGGGCGAAGCGCGCGGGCGACGAGATCCACAAGCGGTTCTACACGGACTTCTCGCAGCCGGTCACGATGGAGCCCGGCGCCGACCTGATGCTGCTCCACCCCGACGGCAGCGAGGAGCTGCTCGTCGAAGGCGGCAAGGGCTCGGTCACCGATCCCATGGTCTCGTTCGACGGTCAGTGGGTCTACTACAGCCACCTCTACAACCTGGAGAAGCGCAACCAGTGGTCGCCCCCGGCCGAGGGCTCCGACCTCTACAAGATCCACGTGAAGAGCCGGAAGATCGTCCGACTGACGAACCAGGTCTTCACGCCCAACACGGGCGCGGCCAATGGGTCGGAGAAGCGCCAGGTCCCGTACGGCGTGTTCAACATGGGCCCCTGCCCCCTGCCGGGCGGGAGGATCGCCTTCACCAGCAACCGCGACGGCTTCCGCCCCTCGAACGGGTACCCCGTGGTCGCGCTCCAGCTGTTCGTCATGGACGACCGCGACGAGAGCGTCGGAGTCGACGAGGCCTATCCGGCCAACATCCACAAGATCGGCCACCTCAACATCGCCGGCGCGCTCCATCCCGTGATCCTGGCCGACGGCCGCATCATGTTCAGCTCGCTCGAGTCGCAGGGCATCCGCAGCAACATTTCCTGGGGCATCTGGACCATGAACCCCGACGGCACCGACTGGGGGCCGCTCGTGAGCGCGTTCGACCCCGGCGGCGCGTCGAACGGCTTCCACTTCCAGACCCAGCTCTCGGACCGATCGATCATCGTCGAGGAGTACTACAACCAGAACAACAGCGGCTTCGGCGCGTTCATCCAGCTCCCCGCCTCGATCCCCGACGGGTATCCGGCGTTCGGGCCGGGCTACGCGAACGATCCGAGGAACGGCGGCTGGCGGTTCGGCCGCCACGACAACGGCAAGGGCAAGTGGTACCGCATGCCGTTCATGCCGACGAACTCGATCTCGTTCACGCCCTTCGCGCTCAACCAGGAAGGCGAGGCCGATCCGTCGATCCTCGGCGACCGCAAGTCGCCGCGCGTCGGCAAGTTCACCCATCCCTCGGGCGCTCCCGACAACCACCTGCTCACGATCTACTCGCCCGGGCCGGTGAACCACCAATACAAGTTCCTGCCGCAGCTCGACGGCGGCATCTACCTCATCAAGGGCGGCAAGGCGGTCCAGCAGCCGTCCGACATGCTGCTGATCAAGAATGACCCGAACTACAACGAGTGCTGGCCCCGCGCGGTCGTGCCCTACGAGCGCACGTACGGGCTGAAGGAGCCCCGGAACATCGCGTCGCTCGCCAACGACGGCACGAAGTCGCCCCATCTGCCCGAGGGAACGCCCTTCGGCCTCATCGGAACCTCGAGCTTCTACAAGCGCGAGAGCTATCCCAACGGCGTGGTCCCCGAAGGCTCGGTCACGGCGACCTACGCCGGCGGCAAGGATCCGTGGCGCGGGCTCGACCAGTTCACCAGCCACGGCAACGGGATGCCCATCAACTGGCACAACCAGGGCGGCGACGCCGGCCTCTACGCCAACGAGGAGATGCACGCGCTCCGCATCCTGGTCATGGAGCCGACCACCGACCGCCAGGGCGGGCCGAAGTCGGGCCGCCGGTTCTTCAACCATGCGTCCGAGCGGCTGCGCATCCTGGGCGAAATCCCGCTGCGCAAGTTCGACGGCGGCAAGGAGCCGCTCGATCCGGACGGCAACCCCGACACCAGCGTGCTGGCGAAGATTCCCGCCGACACCGCCTTCACGTTCCAGACGATCGACAAGGACGGCGTCGTCCTCAACATGTCCCAGACGTGGCACCAGCTCCGGCCGGGAGAGATCCGCACCAATTGCGGCGGATGCCACGCCCACAGCCAGAAGCCCACGCTCTTCGAGCAGACCGCGGCCTCGAAGCCCGACTACAAGATCTGGGACCTCGCGAACAAGACCCCGCTCGTCACGTCCAAGGCGGCCGACGAGTCGGGCCGCAAGTGGGACGCGAAGGACGAGACGGGCCTCCGCATGGCCAAGGGCGGCGTGGTGTCGCCCGAGTACTTCCGCGACATCCAGCCCCTCCTGAAGAAGAGCTGCATGCCGTGCCACACGAAGGCGGCCGGGAAGCCCGCCGGAAACCTGGCGCTGGACGCCGACGACGAGACGGTTTCGATCGACAACAAGGGCAAGTTCCCCGGGACGTATGCGCGCCTCGCGATGGACGAGGCGGCGAAGTTCGGCCACAAGCCGCCGGGCTGGGACAGCTGGGGCTACCCCAACGCGTCGCGCTACATCCGCAAGCTCCAGTCCCGCCGCAGCCTCCTGGCCTGGAAGATCTTCGGCCGCCGACTTGACGGCTTCTCGAACGACGACCATCCGTCCGAGACCGAGCCCGGCAGCGGCGTCCTCCAGCTTCGCGGCGAAAAGATCGACCTGTCGAAGAACAAGTCCCGGTACGACCTCGACTACGTGGGATCCGTCATGCCGCCCGCCGAGGCGGTGGCGGGGACGTATACCGGCCCCGACGGCAACAAGATCAAGGTCGAGCCTCTGACCGACGAGGACCGTCGCGCGATCGTCCGCTGGATCGACCTCGGATGTCCGATCGACTTCGACTACGACCCCGCGAACCCCTCGGCGCGCGGCTTCGGCTGGATGTGCGACGACAACCGTCCGGTACTGACGCTGACTTATCCCAAGGAGGGCGTCAACGGGGCGGTCTCGAGGATCCGCGTCGGCATGTTCGACTACTACACGGGTCTCGATCCGGCCACGTTCAAGGTGACCGCCGACTTCGCGGTCGACGGCGCCGCGCCGGGCACGAACCTCGCGTCGCGGTTTGAGGAGAAGACCCAGGGCGCCTGGGAGCTGAAGCTCTCCAAGCCGCTCGACGCCCTGCCCTCGGGCAAGCTGACGGTCGAAGTGAAAGATCGCCAGGGGAACACGAGCCGGATCGAGCGCCGCTTCTCGGTGAAATGAGCCGGGCCGCGTTTGTCCTGCTGCTGCTCGGGTGCAGCCAGCCGATCTGCCGGCTCCATCCGGACATCCAGGAGCGGTTCCCCAACCGCGTCCACGCGATCGAGGACTTCGAGACCGACATCGAGCGGCGGTGGTGGCTCGCCGGAAAGCTCGAGACCGAGAACGTCCCGCCGGGCAGCCGCCGCGCCTGCCGCGGCACGAACTCGAAGGACTTCGACGACAAGATGGGCGATCCCGCGGCGCGCTACACCGCGGTCATCTTCAATCCGGTGCCCGGCCCGCCGATGGGCAAGAACCCCCGGCTCCGCTTCCGCTACTGGCTCCGCGGCACCGACAAGCTTCGGGTCCAGATCTTCAGCCTGACCGCCAACTACCACCGCCGCCTCGAGCTCCCCGGCCTGCCCCAGGGATCCTGGCAGGACGGCTTCGTGGACATGACCCGGCTGCGGCGGCCCGACGGCAGCGGCGGACCGCTCTCGGAGGACGAGCGCATCGACGACATCCAGTTCTACGTCGATCCCGCAGCCGAGCTGATCGTCGACGACATCGTCCTCTACGACGCCGCCCTCCCCGACGAAGCGGAATCCTTCCCCTCGCGGATCGTCTTCACCGGCTGGTTCGACACCGGCCAGCAGGGCAAGGAGTGGCCCGGCGACTTCCAGATCGTCGCGCACGAGAAGCCGCTGAAGTGGAAGGCGGCCCGGTCGGTGGACGGCAAGCTGAACGTCTCCCTCCGCGGCGCCCGCCCGGCGAAGGACCTTCATGCCCGCTTCCGGTATCGCCTCGTCGGCGCGGCTTCGTTCTCGGTCTCGGCAGGGTCCGCGTCCGCGGTGCGGGTCGAGTCGACGGGCGAGGGATGGACCGAGGCCCGGCTCGCGCTGCCCGCCGGCGCGCCGGAGGTCGACATGGTCCGATTCACGGTTCCGGCCGGCGGCGTGTTGTGGCTGGACGACCTCGTGCTGGTCGACGGCGTTCGCTAATCCTTCACCAGGTCGCGCGACGCTTCGTGGTTGAGGATCGCGCAGATCGCCGTGTTGATGTCGGTGCCGATCCCGATGAACTCCACGCCGACGCCTTTGCCCGCAGCATAGACCGTGACGATGGCGCTCACGGGCAGCTTGAAGAGATTCAGCGAGAAGCCCAGGAGCCGGCCATGGTGGTCCGACGTCATCACCTTCTGGAATCGGGCCAGCTTCTCGATCTGGAGGTCGATCCGGACTTCGTCGGAAAGCTTGATCTTCCGGTCGAAGCCGAATTGGGCGGCGTAGAGGGAGACCGCCGCGGGGACGATGATCACGTCGAGCCAGTCGCCGGTCGTCACGGTGCTCAGGATGGTGTCGAGGTCGAGGGCCGGGATCCGGTACCGCTCCCGGTAGGCGTTCTTCATCCCGTTGAAGATCGACCGGTACTGAAGGCGCTTGAGGCGGCGGGAATCGAACTCCTCGGTGCCCATCTGGACGCCGGTCTTGTAGATCTGCGAGGTCTTGAGCGAGCCGTAGAACCGCATTTCCGACGTGACGAGCGAGCGCGCGACGATCATGGCCAGGTCGTCGGTCGCCGACACCTGGTCGAACACCTGGCGCTCGTTGGCGATGACGCTGTCGGGGGCGATCAGCGTCGTCAACGCCTCGACGAGGCTCATCGGGATGTCGAGGATCGCGTGGGCGACCTTGGGGTAGAGCATCCCCGGCGGATCCAGCTTCTGGTACTCCGCGTAAGCCAGCTCAAGCCGGCTGGGGAAAGAGGATTCCCGGTCCGTCACCGGCGGGGGAAGCCGGTCGCCGAGCGGCGAGCATTCGGGCCAGCGGAAGACGATCGGCACGTCGGAGAGCGCGTCCACGGGAAGATCGACGAGCCAGAAGACGGGCCAATGCGGATCGAATTCGGGGAGCACCAGGGGAGAAGGATCGGGCTCGCGCAACTCGAGCCTGATCGGAAGCGGCGGTTCCGCCGCCGCAGCGGCAGGACCGATGGTTCCGAACCAACCCCCCAGAACGGCGAAGAGCAACTCCATCCCCAGACTCCCGGGCGCGCCCGCTACAGCCTTCTGAACCCCTCTACCGAATCAACTGTACCCCATCTACGACACGCGAAAGCGTAAAATAACCGGCAATCGACCGCAAACTTCGAGCGACGGGTCCGGTCACGTCGCTTTCATTTTCCCTGGAGACGAACCCGATGGTCTTGACGCGAATCCTTCTCCTGAGCCTGCTCCTTCCCGTCTCGTGCGTCACCGTGGAGCCGAATCCCCCGCCGCCCAACGTGATCGTGATCCTCACCGACGACCAGGGATACGGCGACCTCTCCTGCCACGGCAATCCGGTGCTTCGGACGCCGTGGCTCGACCGGCTCCATGCAGAAAGCATTCGATTCACGGATTTCCATGTCTCCCCGATGTGCACGCCCACCCGCGGACAGCTGTTGACCGGCCGCGACGCGTTGGCCAACGGCGCCATGAACGTCTCCAGCGGCCGGACGTTGTTGCGGTCGGAGATTCCGACGATGGCCCAGGAGTTCGCCGCCAACGGCTTCGCCACGGGCCAATTCGGCAAATGGCATCTCGGGGAAAACTTCCCCTACCGTCCACACGACCGCGGCTTTCAGGAGGCGCTGTACTTCCCCTCCTCCCATATCACCTCCGCGCCCGACTACTGGAACAACGACTACTTCGACGACCACTACCGGCACAACGGCGAATGGAAACCCTATCGGGGCTACTGCACCGATGTGTTCTTCGGCGAAGCGATCTCCTGGATGAAGAGGTGCGCGGAACGCCGGCGCCCGTTCTTCACGTACCTGGCCCTCAATGCGCCCCACGGGCCGCTGTATGTCCCCCAGAAATACCGCGAGCCGTACAAGACCCAGCCGGACAAAGTCGCGAGGTTCTTCGGAATGATCGCGAACATCGACGAGAACATGGGGAAGCTCGACGCCTTTCTCCGCGAGACCGGGCTTCGCGACAACACGATTCTCGTCTGGATGACCGACAACGGCGGCACCGTCGGAGTCCCCGTCTACAACGCCGGCATGCGGGGCAAGAAGATCGACCTCTACGAGGGCGGCCACCGCGTCCCCTGCTTCCTCCGCTGGCCGTCGGGAAAGCTGGGCGCTCCCCGGGACGTTTCCGAACTGACGGAGTGCCAGGATCTTTTTCCGACGCTCCGAGATCTGTGCGGGCTCGAGAAGCCGGTCGTCGAGCGATTCGACGGCGTCAGCCTGGCGCGCCTTCTCCGAGGGGAAACGAACGGCCTGCGGGATCGAATGCTGGTCGTCCAGTTCAGCCGCATGAATGACCCGGAGCCGAAGAAAGGGGATGCCGCCGTCCTCTGGAAGCGCTGGAGATTGATCCAGGACAAGGAACTGTACGATCTCCGGACCGATCCGGCGCAGACCGCGAACGTGATTGAGCAGCATCCCGAGATCGTCCGGGAGATGCGGGCCCACTACGAGGGCTGGTGGTCCCAAGTCGCCCCCAGGGTCAATGAATTCGCGCCGGTGACGATCGGTTCGGAGCAGGAGCCCGTCACGATGCTGTCGCCGTGCGAGTGGCAGGACTCGTTTCTGGACCAGTCCCGACAGGTGCGCGCGGGTGAGGCGAGGAACGGCGTCTGGAACCTCAAGGTCGCCGTCCGGGCGGATTATGAGATCTCCCTCCGCCGATGGCCGATCGAGGCGAACGTTCCGATCGCGTCGGGAGTGCCGGCCTACGAGGCCTCCGACGGACGGTTCATCGAGGGCAAGGCGTTGCCGATCGTGAAGGCGCGGCTCCGGATCGCAGAGGTCGACGAAGCCCGAGCCGTGGCGAAAGAGGATGTCGCGACGACCTTCACCGTCACCCTGCTGCCCGGGCCCGTCCAGCTCCAGTCCTGGTTCCTGGACGCCGGGGACCAGCCCCTGTGCGGAGCCTACTATGTCTACGTGCGGCGCAAGTGACGGTACGCCGAGGGTTGCCGGAGTCTCGAGGGTGTAATCTCCGGGAGGAAATCGCGACGCCCGCGTAGAGACTCGTATGAATCCCGGTCTGTCGAGAGCCCTGGGCGTCCTCGCCGTCGCCCTCTTGGTCCCCGCCTGCAACCTGACCATCACGACCGACGACCCGATCGTCAACCCGGCGCCGGAGGACCCGTTCACGCTCCAGATCCCCCTGGACAACCAGACGGGCGTCTGGCCGACCAACACCCAGTTCGCCTGGGGCGCGTATCCGGGCGCGACCAGCTACAAGCTCGAGCTGTCGCGGACCTCCAACTTCACCCAGATCGTCCATACCGTGCCCGACATCCCGTTCACGTCGGTCTTCCTCACGGTGAACCTCACCCATTCGACGACCTACTTCTGGCGCGTCAGCACCCTCGTGGGCGGCCTCCCCGTTTACGCGACCGGCTCGGGCTCCGACTTCACCACGGTCGTGTCGATCTTCGGCCCGCCGGTGGGGTTCTTCCTTCAGTCGCCGCTGGGAACCACTGCGGGCCGGGCTCCGGTCTTTGTCTGGGGCTATGCCCAGGAAGCGACGTCGTATTCGCTCCAGATCGACACGACGAGCGCGTTCTCGAACCCGGTCGTGAATCTGACGGATCTGCGGGTGACCCGGGCCGAGTGCCCGGTGACCCTTCCCGCCAACCAGTGGTTCTACTGGCGGGTGACGGCCTTCAACAGCGCGGGGCCCACGATGTCGTCGCCGACCTACTCGACCTTCAACACCGGACCTTAGTCGGGCACGACCTCGAACTTCAGCGGGATGCCGTCCACGTCCGCCCCCCAGCTTTCCCCGAGACGCTTCGCGTCCTCCGCGGAACCGACGACGACCAGAAGGAAGGACACGCCGGCGCGGATCTCCTTCACGCCCTCGACGAACATCGCTTCGCACCGGCGCTCAAAGACGGCCTGGACCCTTCCGGCGTCCTCGGTCGCGATGTCCGGCCGGGCGATGAATGCCTTGCGGAGGAAGAGCAGCGCCATGCAGGAATCGACGACCGCGCTGTGGACGCCGGTCCACGATCCGTCGGCGCCCTGCGCCCGCAGCAGGATCGCGGCTCCCTCGGCGTACCAGTCCCGCGGGCCGAGCTTCTCGATCCGCGAGATCATGCAGAGCCGCTCGACGCTGTAGAGCAGGTAGTAGTCGGGCGGGCCGACCATCAGCGCGGGATCGGTGGACCGCTCGAGCCAGCGGACGGCGTCGCGCACCCGGGGGGAATCGGCCGCCTCCGAGGGCGCGACCGTATCGTCGAGCGAGAGCCGGCAGAGCATCCACGAGCCCGCGCCCGCCGCGGTCATGCGGTTGTAGGACGACGACTCGGTCCCGGAATAGGACCATCCGCCGTCGGCCAACTGGGTTTTCTCGAGCAGTGCCTGAGCCCGCTCCCACGTCGCTCGCGGGATCTTCGCGCCCGCATTGGCCGCCGCGCGGAGCCCCAGGATCGCGAACTGCGTGTTCGAGAGATCGTAGCTCCATCCGCCGACGGACTGATCGTTATAGACCCGTGCGACGTACGACCAGCCGCCGCTCTTGAGCTGCGAGGCGACCAGGATGTCGGCGATCCGCTGGACCCGGCGTCCGATCCGCTCGCGACGCGCCACGCCCTTCTCGACGGCGGTGGCGAGCGCCATCGCGGCAAGCGACGTGCTGTAGATGCTGTCGGGGTCGCGCTCGAGGAGCGCGTCGAGACAGCGCGCCACGACGGGGTCCCGCGACGGGACGTCGCACTTCAGCAGCGCATAGGCGGCGAACGCGTTCAACCCGACGATCCCTCCCGGCAGCGTCTTCCAGAGGGCGTCCTTCTCGCACATCTTCCGGAGCGCGTCGGCGCCGCGCCGGAGGGCGGCGTCGGCCTGGCGGTCGACCTGCGCGCGGTAGCTCGAGCGGTGCCAATCGGCGAACGTCGCCGGCGTGACGTTCTCGCCGCACAGCCGTTTCAGCCACGCTTCGATCCAGGCCGTCATCGGCTTCCCGGGCGTCTTCCCGTCGTCGGTCTTCTTCAACGTCGCCGCGCGCCACGCGTCGTGGAGGCCGGGCGCGACGAGCGGGTCGGCGAGCGTCCGGTCGAGCAGGTCCACCATCTCGGAGCGGAAGCCGCGGTCGCGGATCGAAAGCGCCGGGAACAGGACCCACGGCGAGCGCCGACCAATCACGCGCAGCAGGAGCGAGCGGCTCGCGCGGTCGACCTTCTCGTTCTCGAGCGCGCGGAGGAGCAACGGCGCGTAGGCCTCGGTCAGCGTGAGGCCGGGCACATTGCAGAGCGCGGCGATCGCCAGGCCCGCGCGGTCGGAGTCGGAATCGCCCACGGAGAAATGGAGCGGGTTGCCCACGCCCCGCCAGACGGACTGGACGAGCGAAAACAGAAGATCGAGCGATCCGGCGCGGCGCATCCCGTGGCCCATCGCCGACGAGACCGTCTTGCGGAGCTCGGCGTCGTCAATGCGGCCGAGCGCCCTGCACGCGGCGATCCGCAGGCCCGGATCTTTGGCGTCGAGCAGGCCCAGGAGGTCCGGGACAGCATCTTTGGTCGGCGCGATCAGGTCGCACGCCACGCGTCGCGCGTTGCGGTCGGGGATCCGGAGCAGCGCCGCGCCGTCGAGCTTGCCCGCCAGGGCCAGGACGATGAGCGCGGGGGTTTTCTTCGCCTGAGCCAGCGCGGTGACGGCCCGTTCCTGGCCGTCGAAGAGGCGGGCGGCCTCCTCGGCGGCCTCGCCGCGGATCAGCGGATCCAGGTCGGCGGCGCGCTCCGCGACCGGCTGGAGCCGCTGGAACAGTTCCGCGTCGCCGTCCTGGAAGAGAAGAAGGGTCAGCGCCAGTCCGAACCGCATGACTTCATGTTAGACGAAGCGGGAACGGCACGGCGTGCGAAAATCAGGCGGCGGCGGACTTGATGACCTTGGCCGGGACGCCGACCGCGACGGAGTTCTCCGGGATGTCGGAGGTGACGACCGCGCCCGCGCCGATGACGGAGTTCCGGCCGATGCGGCGGCCGGGGATGACGACGGCCCCCGCGCCGATCTCCACGCCCTCCTCCAGGTAAGCGTTGCCGCTGAGGTGGACGCCCGGCGCCAGCGTGCAGAAGTCCTCCATCACCGTATCGTGGCCGATGGTGCTGCTGAGGTTGATCAGGCAGTGGTTCCCGATCTTGATGTGGGACGTGAGCAGGGTTCCGGCGCACACGAGGCAGCCCGCCCCGAACGTCACGAACCTCGAGTGGCGGACGTCGGGGGCGATGGCGCGGACGAACTCCAGCCCGCGCTCGCGGGCCTTTTCGACGAACCGGCGGCGGACGGCGGGGGAGCCGACCCCGTGGGCGACGAGCGGACGGCGCCCCTCGAACCACTCGAAGCCGCCCAGCACGGGCAGTTCGCAGTGGATCGTGCCGTGCAGAGCGGGGTTTTCGTCGATGAACCCCAGGATGTTCCACGCAGGCCGCTCGTCGTTGATCGTCTCCAGGAGCCAGAGGAAACTTCGCGAGCCGCCTCCGGCTCCCAGAATCACGATGTCTTGCATGGCACTCTCTCCGGCCCTCTGTTGCGCAGGTCGATTCCCACCCATCGGATCCGTACCCGGAGGATCCGTGCACTAACCTACTGGATGGAGGACGTGACTCTTTGTTGCGGCGGTCCTCGAAAATTAGACCGGCGCCGTCCCGCACGAGTCCTGGGCCTCGAACGTCAGGAGGTCCCGCTCGATGCGGTCCATGTCCCAAGGTCCGGGCGGGTGGACGGCAATGACCCGCCCCCAGCGGCTCACCAGGTAGATCCCCGGCGCGGCGTCCGGGGGCAGCGCGGCGGGGACGACGGTCTCGGCCTGGAGCCAGGTCCAGCGCTGCGATTCCGCGGCGCGCCGCTCGCGCCATGCGGCACGGTCGGCCTCCGTCGCCGCGGGATCCCACAGCAGGACGACATGGGAGCGTCGCCGGAACGAGTGGAGCCGGCGGGCATTGCCCTGGAGGTCGACGACGTCGAGGTCGAGCGGCCGCGATCCTTCCTGCAGCATCAGACGATCGTCTCCCGCAGGAACTTCACGCTCTTGAGCTCGCGTTCGAGGTGGAACCGGACGCAGGCGTCGAAGATCTGCCGGATCTCGGCGACGAGCGGACGCTTCATCGTCTCCTTCGGCATGTCGCCCTCGGAGAACCGGGCGATGGATTCGAGCGACGCCCGGCGGACCGGGAACCACCGCTCCTCCTTCGGCCGGCATTCGGGGTCGAGCGCGCCGCCGTCGCGCACCGAGAAGTAGAGGTCGGGTCGCGTCGTCGCCTTGCGGCAGACGCCGCATTCCCGCAGCCGCGGCAGGTAGCCGAGCGAACGCAACGCCTGGGCCTCGAACGAGAAGGTCGCGTCCGCCGCCGCGACGCCCGCCTCGAGCCGCTCCAGAAGGTGGACCAGCATCTCGTACAGGCCGTCGACGGGCTGCCCCTCGGGCGCGAACTCGTCGACGAACTCCGCCCCGTAGCACGCCGCGACGAAGCGCGGGTAGTCCGAGCGGAGCTGCGTGAACGAGCGGACCCGCTCGGCCTTCGTCAGGATGTCGAGCGTCCCGGGCCGCTTCTCGATGCGGATCAGGTCGTAGAGCGACAGGAGCTCGAACGGGGCGAGAAAGGCGCTCTTCTTGCGCTTGGATCCCTTGGCGATGCAGCTGATCTTGCCCGACTCGGGCGTGAAGAACCGCAAAACCTGACTGGTTTCGCTGAAATCAACCTTGTGGAGGCAAACCGCAGGCGTGCGCTGGAAAATCATCTACCGTAACCGGTAACCGGTAACCCGTAACCGGGATCCCCCTCCTCGCCTCCCCCCGGGGGAGGAACGGAGGGGGACTCCTCCGGGTTACCGGATACGGGTTACTGGTTACGTCAGCTCCTTGACGAACTTCTCCAGTCGATCCAGGCCTTTTTCGATCTTTTCCATCGACGTGGCGTAGGAGAGGCGGATGTAGTCGTCCGCGCCGAAGCCGGAGCCCGGGACCGTCGCGATGTGGGCCTTCTCGAGCAGCGTCTCGGCCATCGCGACCGAGCCGGTGATCGCCTTGCCCTGGTACTTCTTGCCGTAGAGGGCCGAGACGCGCGGGAAGACGTAGAACGCGCCCTGCGGCTCGCCGCAGGCCACGCCCGGGATCTTCCGCAGGCGGCCGACGATGTAGTCGCGCCGCTTGGCGTACTCGACGCGCATCTTCTCGACGCACGCCTGGTCGCCGTCCAGCGCCGCGATCGTCGCGTACTGCGCGATCGAGGTGGCGTTGGAGGTCGACTGGCTCTGCATCCGGCCGACGGCGGTCATGATTTCTTTGGGACCGGCGGCGTAGCCGATGCGCCATCCCGTCATGGCGTACGCCTTCGAGGCGCCGTTCACCACGATGGTCTTCTCGCGGAGCTTGGGCGCGACGGTCGCGATGGACGCGAACGGCACGCCGAAGACGAGCTTCTCGTAGATCTCGTCCGAGATGACCAGGAGGTCCTTCTCGATGCACACCTCGGCGACCGCCTTGAGCTCGGCCTCGCTGTAGACCATGCCCGTGGGGTTCGAGGGGCTGCAGAGGATGAGGCACTTCGTGCGGTCGGTGATCTTCTCCCGGAGCTCGGCCGCCGTCATCTTGAGGCCGTTCTTCTCCTGGGTGTTGACGATCACCGGGGTCGCTCCGGCGCACTTCACCATCGCGGGGTAGCTGACCCAGTAGGGGGCGGGGATGATGGCCTCGTCGCCCTCCTCGAGGATCGCCTGCATGACGTTGTAGAGCGAGTGCTTCGCGCCGCACGAGACGACGATCTGCGCGGGGTCGTACGTGAGGCCGTTGTCGCGCTGGAACTTGGCCGCGATCGCCTTCCGCAGCGCGGGGAGTCCGCTCGCGGGCGTGTATTTGGTCTGGCCCTTGGCGAGGGCGTCGGTCGCCGCCTTCTTGATGTGGTCCGGCGTGTCGAAGTCCGGCTCGCCGGCCGAGAACGAGATCACGTCGATGCCCTGCTCCCGCATCTGGTTCGCCTTGGCGGTGATGGCCAGGGTGACCGATTCCTCGGCTTCGGAGGCGCGGCGCGAGAGCACTTTCTTCTGCGTGTCGGTAGTCATGGGTGCACAGTTTAGGTCCGCCGGAACGGGTTTGCAAGCCTCACGGGGTTCGGTAGAATCCCGGGGTGAAACGGCGCGGCTGGATCCTCCTGGGCGCGGTTCTGCTCGCCCTCGGCGGAGCCGCCTGGCTGCTCCGCCCCCGCCCGCCCGAGGCCTTCCCGCTCGCGGAGCTCGTCCCCGCCGACGCGGTCTTCTACGCGGGCTTCCGGGACGTCCGCGAGATCGAAGCGATCCGCACCCCCTGGTCGGACGAAGTCCGGAAGCGGCTCGACCCGGCGCGGCCCCACCTGGCGGGGCCGATCGCGATCTACCTCGACCGCTCCCTTCAGTGGGTCGCCCTCGCCCGCCTGACCCGGACGTCGGCCCTCATCGCCGGAGCGGAGATCGAGAACGGCGCGGCGGTGGCGGCCGAGACCCCCGAGGCGCTGGCCCGTCACAAGGCGCGCGAAGGCTCGCTCGACCGCCTGCCCGAGTTCGTCACCCTCGGCTCCCGGATCTTCGTGAACCTCGAACCCCTCAAGCTGCGCGGGCGGCTCCGAGACTTCTCGGCGATCGGGCTGGAGCTGCGCTCGACCGACCCCTTCGTCTTCCGCGGGCGCGCCCTCTACCGGGGCGGCCTCTTCCGGACCTATCTCGAGAAGTACGTCCACGCGCCCCGTCACGGAGGCCCCGAGGGGTCGGCGCCGCTCCAGGCGTCGTTCACCGAGCATTTCCCCCGCGTGTGGGAGGAGATCCTCCACGAGCTGCTCAATCCGCTCGACTGCGAGAAGGCGGAGCGCGAGGCGATGGCGCTGAGCCGCGACGTCCTCGACGGCAAGTCGTTCCGCGAATTCCTGGGGCGGCTGGGCCCCGGGTGCGGCGCGGCGGTCGTGCCGACGCCCTCCGGGCGGCCCGCGCTGGTCGCGTGGATCGACCTGGCGGACAAGACGACGCGCGACCAGGCCCAGGCGGCGCTCCATCGCTCGATCCAGGACGCGATCCGGGTGCGCCGCGAGCGCGGCCTCGCGCCGGTGTTCGACGTGGCGGCGGACGGGACCGTCTCGCGGGTGAAGATCGTGAGCGCGGCGGCGCTCCGGCAGGGCGAATCGTTCTCGCCGGCCTACACCTTCGAGAAGGACCGGTTCGTGTTCTCGACGTACGCGCCGGCGCTCTCGGCCCCGGCGGTCGCGGCCGGCGAGATCCACGGCGCGGTCAGGGTGGAGATCGGACCGCTGCTGGACGCGCTCCGGTCGCTCGCGCCGCACGCCGCGGACGACGAGTTCCGCAAGGAGGCGGAGCTGAGGGCGACGGCGCCTTACCTGCGGACGTTCACGGCGGACATGATGACGGCGCTCAAGAAGCAGTTCCCCCATCCGGCCGATCTCGCCGCCTATCTCGACGGCCAGAAGGCGCAGTTCGAGAAGGCGGCGCTCGAGGAGATCTCCAAGGGCGCCGCCTGGCAGGCGGAGCTCGCGCGCACGAAGGCGTCGATCGATCTCTGGGCCGAGCGGCTGGGCTGGCTCGGACGGGCCTCCTGGTCGGGCCGGTTCACCAGCGACGGCCTCGACTTCGAGCTGCGCGCCGGGCCGAACCGCTGATCCCGTTCCCGAGAAAACACTTGCGGCCCGGGGCACGGAACGCTAACAATATCCCTCCCTCACCAAGCGCGACGTGGGCGGGTGGTGGAATTGGCAGACACGTACGTTTGAGGGGCGTATGCCGAAAGGCGTGCGAGTTCGAGTCTCGCCCCGCCCACC
>Ga0134121_10000092_pt1 | contig 98662 bp, 93 predicted proteins | sample KB301_FD_96463 | JGI IMG/M metagenome (GOLD analysis project Ga0134121, IMG submission 96463) | Terrestrial soil microbial communities without Nitrogen fertilizer from Kellogg Biological Station, Michigan, USA - KB3-0-1 | ecosystem: Environmental > Terrestrial > Soil > Unclassified ...
CTTGCAAAGATGAATGCACGTCAAACCCAGGCTCAAACACAAAACGTCTCAAACAGAACACGTAAAATTTTGCCGTGCTCTTCTGCGCTGAAATAAAAAGCTTCCTTGCTTTCACCGCGTACTTCTTTGCCTTACCACAAACATGTCAGCGCAAACTCGATGACTTGTTTGAAGACTGAGAATCCGTGAGTGCTGGCGTCCTATCGGTGTTTCTGAATAGCGTGCCGATGAACCCAACTGAAGTCGCGAGCCAGCCCGCCAGCGCCAGGAAAACGAAGTAACGAGGAATCACGAGCAACGGCGGGAACCCGATGGCGTTGGCGAGTTGAAACGTGCACACCGTGTACATGCCGAAAGGGAAGACCATGCCCCAGTATTGCGGGTCGTATTTCAAAGGGAACCGTTTGTAAACATGGCGCCAGAATCCGAGTGCTAAGAGTAGGGGAATCCACCACGTCGCTGCGGCCCAGAAGAACAGAGTGAATCCTTTCAGAAACGGAACCACTTCGTTGAGCAGCGGCCATCCGGGAGCAGCAATGATTAGCCGCGCACCAGCAAGCGTCGTGATCGCGACCGCGCCCATGTTGATCCAGTAAGGCGGCGTGAGTGACGCTGTGGTTACGTTTACAAAGGTGAAGCGATAGAAGATCAAGGTGATGAGTGGCAGATAGAGCATGCAGCCGATCAGAAACATGCACAACGTGAAGAAAAGAATCGGTTCGTGATAATCGACCACGCGGCTGACCAGCAATGTTCCGAGTACCGAAATCGATTGCGTCGCAACCACTGCAAGCAGCCAGCCACCATTCAAGCCTGCTTCGATCGTTGGTTTGTTCTCACGCACAGTCACAGCCGTGAAGAACACGTACATGATCACGATCCACAGGATCATGCCTGCAAACCAGAGCACCATCGCGGGACGATATCGATCGAAGACAATCAGCAACGCGCTTCCCAATACACACGTGCCGGCGACGACTGTAAAGAATCCCGGGCCTCTGATGTGATCGTTGATATCGGCTTTGACTCGAGAAAAGAAAAACACGAGCCGCAGCAGTAACAACAAGCAGAGCACAACGTAAGCAACGATATCAATAACGAGCAGGACGAACGAAATCGTCGTCATTTGCAGCAGGAAACAAGCGATCGAGATTATTCCCGTCGCCATTACAAGGGCGAAGTATCCCGGAAACAGATTTGCTACTGCATGCGAAAGAACATTGGGCGGGGTTGAGTTATTCATCGGGGGCAGATTCTTCATCGCATCGCTTGCAGTCGAGGTCCAGGCCGATGTGTGAGGCACGACCTTCAGCGGTTAGGACCCACGGGCGACTCGTCATTGGTGGATCGTGGCGGACGTGCTGTCGATGATCGCACGCCAAAATCGCGCGCCAGTGATCCTCGTCGTCTTTATCGAAACCAGTGATCTTTTGCTTCATTGATTATTGTCACGGATATAGCCGGTGCTGGTTTTGCGTCGCGATGTAGGACGCCACCACTTGATGATCGAGAGCGTGATGACAAAGCAAACACCTGACGCAATCACGAGTGGTATCAGGACCGAGTAATGACGAGCGAGTGCGGCATCGACCGTCGCCGCGAGGATCCAAAGCTGCGCGATATTGATCATGACGAGCATGATCAATCGTGCTTGCCACACTGCAGCCTGGCCCGCTTTCGAACGCTCTTTCATCTCAGCCTCCATTTTCCGGCGCGGCGTTTCTACCGGTGGCCCAGACTTGTCCATCACGCGTTTCAACTTCGATCACGTCGAGGGCGCGTGGCGGTGGGCCATAAAGAACAGCGCCTGTAGCTGCATCGAAAGCGCCTTCATGGCAAGGGCATTCCAATCGCTGCTCAGCGCGCGAGTAGTAAACAGGGCAGCTCAGGTGCGTACACTTTTGTCCGTAAGCGTGATATGCGCCATCTGCGGTGCGAATAAGAATCGCGGAGTCTCGCGCTGTTGGATAATTGAAGTTCAAGCTGCTGTTCGGTGCGAGTGTCTCGGCGCCCTCGATGTGCGCAGCGGGTATCGAAACTGACTCGCGTGCAGCAAGCGCGGCCTTTCCAGCGAAGCCGGCAGCGCCAACGAAGAGCGCGGCTGATGTCAGTCCCAGGAAATTGCAGAACTCACGACGCGTGACTTGCGCTTCTTCATCGCGCTCGTAAGGAAACTCAGCCTGATAAGGCGCTGTCGCCGCGCGTACATCGCTTTCGTCTGATAAATCTTTACTCATAATTAGAACCTTATTCTCTGCGTAGCCTCTGCGTCCTCTGCGTCTCTGCGGTTAAAAAGATTCCTCACCGCAGAGGCGCAGAGGACGCAGAGGCTACGCAGAGAAAGCCATTAGAACTCATTGCTCTTGTCTGAGTGTTCGACTTGCGTGTCGATCCATGATTCTGGTTCAGACGTGTACGAGCCATCGACCTTCACTTCCTCCGCATCGGCCGGCAACATCAAATAAACTTTCGTCTCAACTTTCTGATTACCAAACACATGCACATTCACGGGCTTCGTCCGACGCAGCGGCACGATCTGCTCATACTTCCCAAACGAGATCGCACCCGTCGGACAGACGCTCGCACACATCGGCTTCAGCCCTTCAGAAGAACGGTCGTAACACATGTCACACTTCATCTGGAGATGAATTTCGGTGTTGTACTTCGGCACTCCAAACGGACACGCGTTCACGCAATTTCGGCAATCAAGACAGCGCGGCTTCAACGCTGACATCACCACACCATCATCCGACACTTTGATCGCATCCGCCGGACAAACCAACGCGCACGTCGGCTCTTTGCAATGCATGCACACGGTCGGCATCGTCGCCGTTGTTTCCGCACGATCGATGTAATCGACAAAGATCATCGAATACCCTTTGTGCGTCGCACATTCGCGACAAGCCGCAACACAGGCTCGACAGCCAATGCACCGTTGCGGATCGATGAACATCGTCTCTTCCATCCGCTACCCCCTTTTCACCTCGCTCGCCGATGCACCTTTGCGTTGCCTGCCAAGAATCGGCAACTGTCGCGAATGAATCTTTTCAATCCGCGCGGCGCAAGCCTTGAACTCGGGAATCTTCGACGTCGGATCGAGCGCCGGGTTCGTCAGTTGATTCACCGCCAGTTGTTCGCCCCAGTGATAAGGAATAAAGATCGTATCCGGACGAATGGTGCGCACAACCAACACCGGAAACACACCTTCGCCGCGTCGCGAGACCACGCGTACACGCTCGCCGTCATTGATCTTTAACTTCGCCGCCGTTTCCGGATGGACTTCGACGTAAGGTTCCGGACATTGCTCGACGAGGAAACCAATACGCCGCGTTTGATTACCGGAAAGATACTGGTAGACCACGCGCCCGCTCGTCAGTATCAACGGAAACTCTTCGTCAGGAACTTCGTTTGGCGGGTTGTATTCGATCGCATGAAACTTTGCTTTGCCGTCGGGATGATAGAAGCGATCCTCAAACAGACGTGGCGTGCCCGGATGATCCTCAGTTGGACAGGGCCAGAAGATGCCGTTGTTCTTTTCGATCTTCTCCCACGTGATGCCGTAGTAGTCAGCCTTGCCGCCACGTGACGCCACGCGCAGCTCATCGAATATTTCGCGCGGTGACTCAAAAGTAAAATACTTACCACGGTCCATGCGACGCGCGATCTCCTGCACGATCCACCAATCGGCTCTCGCTTCGCCCGGTGGATTGTTGGCTTTGTTGATCTTTACAACGCGTCCCTCGCTGTTACACGTGACGCCTTCATCTTCACTCCAGGCCGAGCCCGGTAACACGACGTCAGCGTAACGCGCTCCTTCCGACATGAAGAAATCGATACAGACATAGAATTCCAAACCTTCGAGCGAGCGGCGAACCTCGTTGATGTCAGGAAGGCTCACCATCACGTTGTTACAGATCGACAGCAGCCCGCGAATCTCGCTTTCGCGCATCTTTGCGAACATCTCGACCACGGAAACTCCGGCTTGCGGCAGCTCAGCTTCGGGCAAGTCCCAAACCTCGCACACGTGTTTGCGATGTTCAGGATTCGAGATCAATCGTTGTCCGGGAAGTTGATCCGCTTTTTGACCGTGCTCGCGTCCGCCCTGTCCGTTGCCCTGGCCCGTGATTGTTCCGTAGCCACGACCAGGCGCGCCGATCTTGCCGGTGGCCAGTACGAGATTGATGTAAGACAAGCAGTTGTTGACGCCGTTCGTGTGATGTTCGATACCGCGAGCATGCATCACCATCGCTGTCTTCGCTCGCCCGTAGAGTCGCGCCGCGTCGATGATCTTTTGTGCAGGGACGCCGCAGATCTGCGAAGCGACATCAGGCGGATACCGCGCTGCCAGCTCGAGTGTTGCCTGCCAGTCGTTCGTGCGTGAATCGATGAAGGTGTGGTCGATGAGGTTCTCTTCGATCAGCACGTACAGCATTCCATTCGCGAGCGCGACGTCGGTTCCTGGTTTGAGTTGAAGATGCAGATCTCCCTGACGCGCAGTTGGTGTTTCGCGCGGATCGATGATGATCCAGCGTCCACCATTGTCACGTTGTTGCCAGAGAAACTTGTTCAGTACGGGAAAGGTCTCGGCGCAATTGGCGCCCGCGATCAGCAACACTTCAGCTAACGGAATGTCGCTCCACGGATTCGCAGCGCGGTCGATGCCGAAGGCTTTGTTGTTCGCCGCCGCAGCCGACACCATGCAAAGCCTGCCGTTGTAATCGACGTATCGAGTGCCCAAGCCGGCGCGCGCAAACTTGCCCATCAGGTACGTCTTCTCTGTCGTTAAAGACGATCCTGAATAGACTCCGATTGAATCTTTTCCGTACTTCGCTTGCAGGTCCTTGAATTTTGTCACCACGAGATCGAGGGCTTCGTCCCAACTCGCGCGCTCGAAACGACCGTTGCGTTTGATTAGCGGGTGCAGCAGACGATCCGGGTGATGGACCTGGAGGTAAGCAGTGACGCCTTTCGGACAAAGCCGCCCTTCGTTGACGGGAAAGTCATAGCGCGGCTCGACACCGACCACGTGATCTTTCTCGACCAGGAGATTCATGCCGCATTGAACTGCGCAATACGGGCAGTGAGTAGGCACAACCCGATCGATCACTCGATCCGCGCGCCAGCCGCCGTGTGGAGCGTCGTGCAGGTGTGGGCCATACGTCTCGACAATCTGGTCCAGATGTTCGACTTTACTCATTTATCTACTCGTGAACCCTGAAATACTTTCTCAGTCGCTTGCGGTAAGTTTGCATACGCGAGTGCGCGCATGATGCGCTTGCAACGCGGACAGTAATCCTGAATCGTTTTGCCGTCGCCTACCGAGTAATCAAATCCGAGTTTGTCGACGACGGTTTTCAAATCGTCGAGCCAGAGTTGCGCTACAAACTCGGTTCCGCAGCGCGCACACTTCGCCTGCGGCATTTCGCGGGCGCGTTGCTGGTAAAGCTCAACGCCAATCGAAGCTGGGCGCTGAACGACATGAAAGAGCTTTCCAAACGGCAAATAGAAGAGCGTCATGATCACCGTTGCCTGATGCGTCAACGCGATGAAGTGATACATGTAGCCGTTCAGCCAGAGACTTGACGCTGTCAACATGAGGCCGGTGACTGAAATCGCGATCAGCAGCATGTGTGGTACGAAGTCGAGCGTGAACTGTTGCAATGAAATCGCACCGCGATCTCGCAAGCGGCGATGAATTGCGATCGCGCAGCCGGCAATTACCATCAGCGCTGTGAAGTCGAGAGCGTGGAAAGTGATCCAGGCGATGAGGCTGCGTCCCTGCATCACGTTCAATGGAAAGCCGAAGACGTAGGCGCGATAGCCAAGCTCGCCTTCGAGTTTGAAGTGAACCCAGCCAAACACGAGTGGAAATGTGATCAGCGCCGAGATCACACAGCCCCACATGATCAGGAAGTGCATGGCCCATCGTGAGAATCCACGTTTGAAGATGAAGCGTTGTGCAACGAGGTTTGTGGCCACTGTCTTCGCGGCGTTGGCAGTGTTCTGCACAAACTTTTCTCGTTGGAGGTACAGTTTCCAGCCGCGCCGCCAGTAAACGCGCGTGGCCGGACGTTGCAGCCAGATCGCATATCGAAACACCACAGCGCCGAACGCGACGACGCTCGCGATCGTGTAGCCGAACAGCGCGGAATCGTAGTGTTCGAGATTGCGTGAGCCAACGACAATCAGGACTGTAAGGACAAAAGACGCCGCCAGCGCGAGCAGAACGGGCTTTCGCTTATCAGAGGGGCTAGTCATGATCGTCACTGTTGGATCGGGTCAGTACCACCTGCGGTAGCGGGTGGTACTGACCCGATCCAAGTTAAATCAATCATTGCTATCGAGTCAGGGCGTCTTCCATAGCAATCGCTTTTGGAAAGAGTATGTTGTTTTCTAGATGAATGTGTTGATGCAAGTCTCTTTCGAAGTTCTCGAGCGCCTGGTAGAGCGTTTGGTAACTGATGCACGCATCCGCAGGCGCCTTGTAGTCAGACGTTAACGCGCGCAGCTCGCGCACAATCTCACCGGCGACGTCATGTTCCCTCATCATCATGCGTATCGGGTTATTGACCGTTCCGAACGGGGCGAAAGGGGCGGGCCATTTGTGGTCCGCGGCCTGCGCCATGGCGATCATGTAGGGGAAGAGTACCTGCTCTTCTTTGAACATGTGCGGCTTCAGATCTGCGCAGAGTCTCTGCCAGAGCTCGCGCAGATGGAGCAGTTCCGGGTGATTGGCTCCATGGGCTGCAATCACCTTGTCAGTGAGTGCTTGCAGTCTTTCCATTTCCGACTTGGTGAATACGTGATGGGTATCGAGAATATACGTGATTAACTCGGGAAGAGGAATGTTTTGGAAGTCTAACTTGCTTGTATCTTCTGACTGGGTCACTTCGCCCAGCATTGCCATGACCTTGTCGACATCAATGCCGGCTGAGGCGCAAGCTTCACTTAGCGGACGGTGGCCGCCACAGCAGTAGTCGATCCTGAGTTTTTCAAAAAGCCTTGTTGATTGCGGAAGTTCTGTCGCGATCTCTCGCACGGTCATACCGGTATTGATCATTATTTACTCCTCACACACTTGGCTTGTGCAACGTTCATGCCTGTCAAAAGTCGGAGGAATTTGCTTGTTAATCGAAACTGCTGCGAGTTTTTGCGAGCGGTCGCGGAGAAATTCGCAGTTGGTTAGGTAATCCAACCAACAGCCCGACGCCAGGCAAGCTCTTTCTCTTCGAGCCGGCGCGCTGCTTCAGCATCTGGCGGGCGCTCGCGCGGTGCTGAAGCGCGTAGCTCCGCGAGTGAGGGAAGTTCGAGCGCCGCACGTCGCTCGTCTACATAATCTGGATCTTCGATCGGGTAGGGCTCGAGTCCGTGCGGCCCGCCGCGCCACTGTGTGCCATAACGCTGCGGCAGTCCTTCGAACACACGGATGCGGTCGTCTATATAAGCGAACTGCCATCTCGGCACCTCACCTCTTGCGCTGGTTTCATCCAACAACTGGCGACACTCGCGCATAAAATCGGGATGATTGATCGAGTGTTGAGCGATACGATGCGCCGCCTTCGCTCCGTCAACTCCAACCAGACGCTCTGTGGGCCAACCGTGAGTCGCGATGATCGCGCGCAGTCGAGCCGCGTTTGCATCGTGCACCGCGGCCATCGTTGGATGATAGCCATCGAATAGCGAACCATCTGCTGCCAGTTCCGCACGCACGGCCTGATCGTAATCATCCATTTGAATCAGCTCGGCGCGAAGTTCCTCGTTCATGCACCCAGTTTACGGCTAAAATACTCAAACATGAACGTACTGGTCCTTAACTGCGGCAGCTCGTCGGTCAAGTTCCAACTGATCGCTACTGATCTCGAGCGAATCGAGCAGGACGCCGACAAGCGTCTCGCCTATGGGTTGGTGGAACGCATCGGGGGCGCGGGCATCGTGACCTTCACTGCTGAAGGTAAAGCGCCGAAGCGATTCGCTGAGCCGATCAGAGACACGCGAGCCGCAGTGGAGATGATCCTTCGTTGGGCCATCTCGGAAGAGTCGGGAGTGGACGAAGTCCAGAGCGTTGCAGACATTCATGCCGTGGGCCATCGCGTGGTCCATGGCGGCGAACAGTTCACCAAATCGGCATTGATCACAGACGAGGTGTTGCGTGGGATTGAAGACTGCATCGAGCTCGCCCCGTTACACAATCCGGCAAACATTCAGGGCATCATCGCCGCACGCACGGCATTAGGCGTGGCGCTGCCGCAAGTTGCTGTCTTTGACACGGCGTTCCACCAGACGCTGCCGGAACACGCGTTCCTTTATGCTTTGCCGTATCAACTCTATCGACGGCATCGCATCCGGCGTTATGGTTTTCACGGCACTTCGCATCGCTACGTAGCTTACCGTTATCGCAAACTGAAGGGCATTGCGCGCGAAGCAACGAACATTATTACGCTGCACCTCGGTAACGGTTGTTCCATCGCCGCGATCAAAGGAGGAAACAGCATCGACACGTCGATGGGATTCACGCCCCTGGAAGGCCTCGTGATGGGCACGCGTTCCGGTGATCTCGATGCATCGATCGTCGATCTCATCGCCGGGAAAGAGGGCTTGACTTCCGGCGAAGTCGAAACACTCCTCAACAAACAATCAGGACTGCTCGGTATCTCCGGACTCACTGACGACATGCGCGACTTGCTGGCCGAAGCGCATGAGCACGACGATCGTCGAGCGCGTCTGGCGATCGAGATCTTCTGTTATCGCGCGCGCAAATATATCGGGAGTTATCTGGCGGCAATGAACGGAGCCGAGGCGATCGTGTTTACGGGCGGCATCGGTGAGAACTCTGCCGAGATCCGCGCCCGCATCTGCTCCGACCTGACGTGGCTCGGAGTCGATCTCGATGCGGAGCTCAATTCGAAACACGGTATCGATAAAGGTGGCCAGATAAGCCCCGACACCTCCCGCGCCGCAGTTTTCGTTATCCCGACGAATGAAGAATTATTGATCGCGCGAGACACGGTTCGCGTCGTGAGCGGCGCCCCGCAGCGTTTTTAAAGAAAAGGGCGGCGCAGCAGATAACCGATGTAGTAATACGTTTCGTGGGCCAGTAGACCGATCTGGCTTTTAAATCCCTGATACCTCGTGCTTGGCGTTGGTGACGGATCGGCGGCGAGGCCCACGTCGGTTGCCATGGCCATCGCGCGCTTCATGTGCAGAGGATCGCTCACGATCAGCACTTTCTTCATTCCGTGTTTGTCTGCGAGTTGCTTCGCGTAGAGAATGTTTTCATATGTCGTGTGAGACTCTTCTTCGATCAGAATGTCGCTCGCTGGAATGCCACCCTGTAGAGCGTAGTCGCGCGCGGCAGAAGACTCGGTCGGCTCGCCTGGGTTTCCCTGACCGCCGGTGAAGATCAGTTTCCGCACCTGGCCTCTTCGGTAGAGGTTGATGGCATGATTGATGCGCTCTCTGAAGACAGGCGACACATTGTCGGTCCAGACGGCCGCACCGAGCACTACCGCGGCGTCGGCCCGAGAGTTAGAAGAAGTGTTGCCGAACGAGTAAATGCGCCAGGCGAGCAGTCCCGCCGCAAGCACCACGACGGAGAATATTATTGATACTGTCTTCGCGATCTTTCTCATAACCCGAACGAAAGACTAGTCTACAGAGGAATGGTCATAAAGCGGGATTACCACGTTTTGCGGTTGTAGATGTCCTCAGCAGCAGCATTAGCCCGACCACTGCGCCGAGCGCTTCGGAGATCGCAAGCAGGTACGACGTCGCCACAAACATCTGAGACCAACGATGCGGCTCAAGTTGCGCAACGTGGGCCACGTGGTCTATCGTGTCGGCGATCAGGTGATAATAGACTCCGAAGATAAACGACCCAATCATCGAAACTCCCAGCAGCACCGTTCCGAACTTCTCAAACTTCGGAAGCATGAATCCAGCGACTACCGGCGCCACGATAATGACCGGAAAGATGAAGGCCAACTGCGCCGGACTCGCGTTCACCGACAGTAACTGGTGTGCGATCGAATGCAGCACGACCACCACAAAGTGAATGGCAACGATAGCTAAAGCGATTTGTTTCAACCTGCGCATCTTAACCCATCTCTGCGCGACCTCTGCGTCCTCTGCGCCTCCGCGGTTTACTTCACCGCAGAGACGCAGAGGTCGCAGAGGCTACGCAGAGATTTCTTGACCAGACGATAGACTAGACTTATGCTCTGGCGCTATCCAAAGGTGTTCATTCGGAACCAGCCGCTTCCTTCAAGCAACCTATTTCCGGTTCGAGCGTATTAACGGAGACTCCGCTTCAATGTCAAAAGTCTGGATTCCGATCCAATTAATCAAAGGTGAAAGGGAATTGAAATGCTTAAGACACTCCTCCTTGCTGCTTTCTTGTTCGTGATCGCCGGCGCTGGCCAGGCGCAAACCATTGAGCCGTCACTGCTTCAGAAGCCGACGTTGAGCCGCACGCAAATCGTCTTCGTCTACGCCGGCGACTTGTGGATAGTCGGCCGAGACGGCGGCACCGCATCGCGCTTGACGACCGGCAGCGGCGTGGAGACTGATCCGAAGTTTTCCCCAGACGGTTCCATGATCGCTTTCACCGGTGAGTATGACGGCAACGTCGATGTCTACGTCGTACCAGTATCTGGAGGAGTGCCACGCAGACTGACTTACCATCCCGGCGGCGATCTGGTCGCGGGCTGGACTCCCGACGGCAAACAGATCCTGTTTCGCTCGGGACGCGCGAGCACCAATCCAGTGCCGAAGCTGTTCACCATTCCAGTTGATGGCGGCTTTCCGACGGAAGTTCCGTTGCCGATGGGCGTCACAGGATCTTATTCGTCAGACGGCACGCGCCTGGCATATGTGCCAACCACCAAATTCCAGGACGCGTGGAAACAATATCGCGGCGGACAAACAACTCCGATCTGGATCGCCAAACTCTCTGACTCAGCCGTTGAGAAGTTGCCGCGCGACAACTCAAACGATTCGAATCCGATGTGGGTTGGCGACAAGATTTACTTTCTTTCCGATCGAAACGGATCCGTGTCGTTATTTGCTTACGACACGAACGGTAAGAAGGTCACGCAGCTGGTCAGAAATGAAGGGCTCGATATCAAGTCTGCCAGTGCCGGTCCGGGCGGGATTGTTTACGAGCAGTTTGGATCGTTACATCTTTACGATCTCGCTTCCGGCAAAGAGCACAAGCTGAACATCACGGTTTCTGGTGACATACCGGGCGTGCGGCCACGCTATGTCAAAGTCGCTCGCGGCCTTTCTGCTCCAGCGCTATCGCCAACCGGCGCTCGTGCTCTCTTCCAGGCTCGCGGCGAAATAATCACCGTGCCCGCCGAGAAAGGCGACGCGCGCAATCTCACCAACACACCCGGCGCTGCTGAGCGTTATCCCGCATGGTCGCCTGACGGAAAACTCATTGCCTACTTTTCAGACGAGTCAGGTGAATATGCTTTACACCTGCGCGATCAAACAGGAATGGGCGAAGTGAAGAAGATCAGTCTCGGCAGTCCACCGTCGTTCTTCTATTCACCACTCTGGTCGCCTGACAGCAAGAAGATTGCTTACACCGACAAGCGTTTGAACCTCTGGTACGTCGATATCGAGAAAGGCACGCCCGTCAAAGTTGACACCAACACTTACGAGAATCCTTTTCGTGTGATGGATCCGAGCTGGTCGCCTGACAGCCGTTGGATTACTTACACGAAGCAACTCGATAACCGTTTGGGCGCGGTGTTTATTTACTCACTCGAGACGTCGAAGACGAATCAGATAACGGATGGCATGAGCGACGCTCGCTACGCGAACTTCGACAGGAATGGAAAGCACCTCTACTTCACGGCGAGTACTGACGCTGGTCCAACGACGGGATGGCTCGATATGTCGAGCTTCAATCATCCCATCACGCGCAGCGTCTACGTTGTAGTGCTACGCAAAGATCTGCCGTCACCGATTGCGCCGGAAAGTGATGAAGAGAAGGTCGCGGAAGAAAAGAAAGAGGAAAAGAAACCTGAGGATGCGGCTGCCCCCGGCGCTGCCGCCGCGGCTCAACCCGCTCCTGCGGCGAAGAAGCCGGATGTCAAAGTAGACATCGACTTCGACGACATCGGTCAGCGAATCCTGACCGTGCCCGTAGCTGCGCGTAACTACACCGGCATGATTTCAGGCAAGGCCGGCATACTCTATCTCGCCGAGACTCCGGCGCCCGGCGTGTTGCCCGGCGGCGGCGTGATCCTGCACAAGTTCGAGCTCGAGAAGCGCAAGACCGACAAAGTGCTCGACGGTGTTACGGCATTTGCGCTCTCCGCAAACGGTGAAAAGATGCTCTTCCGTTTGGGTGGTGGCCAGAGTACCAACTGGTTCATCGTACCAACAGCGACGCCGGTCAAGCCTGGCGAAGGCGCGTTGAAGGTTGAAGACCTGGAAGTCTATGTCGACCCGAAGGCCGAGTGGAAACAGATGTATGCGGAAGCATGGCGCATTCAACGCGATTTCATTTACGACCCGAACCTGCACGGGTTGGATTTGAAAGCCGCTGAAGCTATGTACCGGCCGTATCTCGATTCGCTCGGACATCGCGGCGACTTGAATTATCTCTTCACAGAGATGCTGGGCCAGACGGTGTTGGGCCATACGTTCATCGGCGGAGGCGACCTGCCGGAGCCGCCGCGAACCAGAGGTGGTCTGTTAGGCGCGGACTATCGTGTTGAGAATGGACGTTATCGCTTCGCGCGTGTTTACAACGGCGAGAATTGGAATCCGCAGTTACGTGCGCCGCTTACGCAACCCGGAGTGAACGTCAAAGCGGGTGAGTATTTGCTTGCGGTTAACGGACGTGAAGTGCGTAGCAGCGACAGTGTCTATTCATTCTTTGAACAGACTGCGGGCAAGTCGGTGGTGATTCGTGTAGGTCCAAATCCGGATGGATCGAATTCGCGGCAGGTGACGGTTGTGCCGATTGAGAATGAAGGAGGTCTGCGAAATCTCGGCTGGATTGAAGACAACCGTCGCAAGGTTGACGCGCTAAGCTCAGGGCGCGTGGCTTACGTTTACCTGCCGGATACTGGGTTTGGCGGATACACCAATTTCAACCGTTACTACTTCTCGCAGATCAACAAAGAGGGCGCGGTGATCGATGAACGGTTCAACGGCGGCGGAACAGCAGCCGATTACATTATCGATTACATGCGGCGCCCGCTGATGAATATGTGGACCACGCGAGAAGGGAAGGATTTCACGACGCCCGTTGGATCGATTTATGGTCCAAAGGCGATGATCATCAATGAGTTTGCTGGTAGCGGCGGCGATCTGATGCCGTGGCTCTTCCGTAAAGCGAATGTTGGACCACTGGTCGGCAAACGCACGTGGGGCGGACTGGTGGGAATTTACGACTATCCGCAGTTGATTGATGGTGGATCAGTAACGGCTCCGCGCGTCGCGTTTTACAATCCAGCGGGCGAGTGGGAAGTGGAGAATTACGGTACCGCACCGGATATCGAAGTTGAGCTCGATCCCGCAGCGTGGCGTGCGGGTCACGATCCGCAGCTCGAGAAGGCGGTTGAAGTCGTGATGGAAGCGCTCAAGAAGAATCCGTTGCCTAAGCCGCGCAAGCCTGCGTATCCGAATTATCACAACGGCCGCTCAACCACGTCTGAGGGCAAGACTAAGGACACACGCAAATCAGGCAACTAAGCCTTCGACACAAAAAAGCACAAGAGCACAAAAGGCACATAGAATGAGCGAAAGCTGTTTTGTGCTTTTTGTGCCTTTTTGTGGCTAAAAATAATGGTCTACTTGTTTGCAGCGACGATCTTCCTCAGCGCCCTCCTGCTGTTCTGGATTCAGTTGGTAATGGCGAAGATGCTTTTGCCACGGCTCGGTGGGACGCCGGCAGTGTGGAACACCTGCATGCTCTTTTTTCAGGTATTGCTGTTGGCGGGATATTCGTATGTGCTGCTGATAACTTCACGGATTGGAGTTCGCAAGCAGGCGGTTCTGCACGGAGCGATCTTACTTCTCTCGTGTCTCTATTTGCGTCTCCTGTTCGCTGGGAATACTGGTTCGATCTCCGAAACGAGCAATCCGGCGCTGTGGCTCTTCGTTTACCTGATTGGTGCGATTGGGCTGCCGGTGTTTCTTATTTCAACCACCAGCCCCTTACTCCAGAAATGGTTTACACACGTGTCAGCAAACGATCCGTACTTCTTGTTTGCGGTAAGTAACGGAGGTAGTTTGCTCGCCTTACTCAGCTATCCGTTATTTCTGGAACGGGCTTTTACTCTGTCGCGACAGAATCAGATCTGGATCGTGATGTTTGTCGTGTTCGTGATGCTGACTCTGGCTTGTATGTTTGTGCTGTGGAAGTCCCCACAATCTGGAACAGAACAAGCCAGGAAGACGGACTTGACCCCGCTTTCTATTCAACGGCGCCTCTACTGGATTCTCTTAGCCTTCATTCCTTCAAGCCTGCTATTCGGCGTCACGACTTACATCACGACTGAAATCGCACCGACACCTCTGCTATGGACCATCCCATTAGCGCTCTATCTCCTGACATTCATCATCGCCTTCGCGCGCAGGAACCTGTTGTCTGAACGACTTGCAAGTACCTTGCTCGCCGGACTCGCGCTGCTACTCACCTTAGCGCTCGTGGCGAAGGCAACTGAACCCACCGCGCTCATTGTCCTACTGCATCTATGTTTCCTCTTCGTCGCCGGAATGGTCTGTCACAACAAACTGGCGAGCGATAGACCAGACGCTTCGCGCCTTCCCGAGTTCTATCTGTGCGTCGCCATTGGCGGAATGATCGGCGGACTCTTCAACACCTTAATCGCGCCGATGATTTTCAACCCGATCGTTGAGTATCCATTGGCAATCGTGCTCACCTGCATGATCCTGCAGCGTGACAGAGAAATAAATCGTTTTGATTTCCTGCTGCCGGCGTGCATGGCGTTGGTAACCATCGCCCTGGCGCTTCTTGTCGATCGGTATGACGTGAGCACAGTCGTCGCTGTAGCGATTGTTTTTGGCATTCCGTTGGTGATCGTCAACCACCATTTCCGGAGCCGGCCGGTGAGGTTTGCCCTCGCTCTTGGCGCGGTCATGATCGGAAGCGTCGTCTACTCCGAGATTCAAAACCGCACCTTACGTGATGAGCGCAATTTCTTTGGGACGCTGAGTGTGCGGTTCGATCCGGCCAGCGCGACTCGCACGCTTTATCATGGCAATACGATACACGGCCGCCAGTTCATCGATCCGAATCATCAATGCGAGCCGCTTTCATACTTTCATCGCGATGGACCGCTGGGACAGATCTTCGAGGCGTTCAACGCAAATGCTTTCTCGCCCAACGTTGCTGTTGTTGGACTGGGAACTGGATCGATGGCGAGTTACGCGCGTCCTAATCAGGACTGGACTTTCTACGAGATCAATCCCGCCGTTGTCGGCATCGCGCAAACGACGGAGTATTTTAGCTACCTGGAGAAATGCGCCGCTGCTCCTGTCAAAATCGTTTTGGGTGATGCGCGTCTCAAGTTGCAGAGTGCGCCGGACCATCACTACGGTCTCATCGTTCTCGACGCTTTCAATTCCGACGCCATTCCGATTCACCTCCTGACCGAGGAAGCGATCAGTCTCTACCTGTCCAAGCTGGCACCTGGCGGAATGATTGCGTTTCACATTTCCAACCGCAGTTTGAGGCTCGATACGGTTCTCGCAGATTTAGCCAGACGCAATAATTCGCTAAGCCTGCGCATCGTTGACGGTGAGCACAATCCCGTGACCGGCAAAGATCCTTCCGAGTGGTTAGTCATGGCGCGTAATTCACCAGCCTTCGACACCCTCGCGCAAAAACCGAACTGGCGCCTCCTCGAAGGACGCTCCGAATCCGTCGCATGGACCGATGACTTCTCAAACATCCTCAGCGTCTTCCGGTGGTATTAAAGCCTGCGAAGCAATTAGCTGTCACAATCGTCCGGCGCAAGGTGTTTTCCTAGTGAACCACCCGAAGACTGCTTGATTCACAGAAGAATGGAGACAGAGTATGACCAGCGTATCCCAGGATCTGCGCTATAGCCTGCGCATGCTGCTAAAGCACAAGGGTTTCACCGTCGTAGCAGCCCTCACGCTGGCACTCGGCATCGGCGTCAACACCGCGATGTTCAGCGTGCTGAATACCTTCCTCTTTGGCTCGCTCCCATACCCGCAGTCCGAACGGCTAATACGCGTCTGGCGCACCTCGCCCCACTCGCAAACCTGGCCACACTCAGCCGCAAACTTCTTCGACCAGCACGACCAGAACACCGTGTTCGAAAAGATGGCGGCCTACAACTTCGTCGGCCGTAACCTCACCGAAAACGGCCAAACAGCAGAACGTCTGCTCAGCCTCGCGGCCACCGCCGATTTCTTTCCAATGATGGGCGTGGCCCCGGCGCGTGGCCGCGTGTTCAAACCGGAAGAGTTCGAGCCCGGCGCCGACAACGTTGTCGTCCTCACCGATCGCTTCTGGTCACGCCGTTTCGGAAGCGACCCAAACATCGTCGGACGGACGATTCAGCTCGATGGTAAGACAGTCGAGATCGTCGGCGTGATGCCGCCCGGATTCGAACATCCGATCCTCTGGGGCCCAATGGATATCTGGCAACCACTCTCATTCACTCCTGAACGAAAGACGAATCGCGGTAATAACTATCTCTCTTCATTCGGCCGTCTCAAGCCAGGTGTCACGATTCAGCAAGCAGAGCAAAGCATGGTCGCTCTCGCCGCAAATCTCGCCCAGCAGAACAAGTCAAACGACGGCGAGAGCGTGCGGCTGGAACCGCTTCAGCGATCGATGTCTGACAGCATCGGCAGAACCGTCATGTGGTTCACCTTTGGACTTTCAGGATTCGTGTTGCTGATCGCGTGCGCAAATCTCGCGAACCTTCAACTCGTTCGCACGACGAGTCGATCGCGCGAGCTTGCTGTTCGCGCCGCACTCGGCGCGAGTCGCTTACGCCTGCTGCGAAGTTCACTTACCGAGAGTCTCGTCGTCGCGCTGATCGGCGGAACGGTCAGTCTCGTGATCGCCATCTGGGCGGTTCGATTCATCAGTAACCGGCTGTTTACCGATCTGCCAGGCGCGAGTGTGCAACTCGATTACAAGGTGTTCGGCTTCGCACTCTTGTGTTCGCTTCTGACCGGAGTCCTGTTCGGAACAGTCCCCGCGTGGTTAGCTTCGCGCGCCGATGTGAACCAGGCGCTTCGTGATAGCGCGCGCGGCTCCACCGCAGGACGTTCGCAACACCGTCTACGACACACGCTGATCATCGGCGAAGTAGCGTTCGCCCTCGTTTTGCTCGCCGCGGCCGGACTGTTTCTGCGCGGCTTGCAACGCTTCATCAATTCCGATCCGGGTTGGCGCGTTGATGGACTCGTCACTGCGCAAATGGGTCTGCGCGGACAGAAATACGCGGATGATAAACAGCGCGTCGTGTTTCTAACGCAATTGGAAGAACGACTCCGTAGTCTGCCCGGTGTCGAGCACGCGGCGATTGCAGGCTCGAATCCGGTGTTTGGTTTCAACAGCAGCAGCTCGTTCCTCGTCGAAGGCCGGCCGGAACCGCCGCCAGACAAGTACATGGAAATCTTTTACGAGACGATCAGTAGCGACTACTTCGAGACTATTGGTGCTCGTTTACAACAAGGCCGCACTTTCAACGCTTCGGACACCAGCGATCATCCGGCGGTCGTTATCATCAACGAGACCACCGCTCGCACCTTCTGGCCCAACGAGAGTCCGCTCGGAAAGCGCATCAGTAGCACTGGTCCAAAGCGAGACTATTTTGAGATTGTCGGAGTCGTTAATGACGTTGCGTTTCCCGGCAGTCTTGGCGAACCTTACACGCGCTTTGAAGCGTTTGTTCCCATGACGCAAAGCTCGCCGAACTTTCTCATGCTCGCGTTCCGCACGTCGGCGAATGCGGAATCGTTTGGCAACACACTGCGCGGTGCGATCGCGACACTCGATCCCGATCTACCGGTCTATCGAATTCGAACGGCACGATCTGCGGTCAATTCAGGACTCGGCAGCATCTCGTTACTGGGAAGCTTGCTCGGTGCGTTTGCTGCGGTCGGATTGATCCTGGCGGCGATTGGGATTTATGGCATCATCTCCTACACCGTTGCGCAACGTACGAGCGAGCTTGGAATTCGCGTCGCGCTCGGTGCGCAGAGTCGCGACGTGCTGTTGTTGGTATTAGGCAAAGGTGCAGTCCTGATCGTGACTGGAGCGTTGTTGGGGATCGCGGGCGCGTACGGGGTTTCGCGACTGTTGATTTCCCTCGTCCCATCATTGCCGACACGCGATCCGTTGACGTTGTTGGTGACGACTGTTGTGCTTGTCGGAGTGGCGCTGCTGGCTTGTTACATCCCGGCGCGTCGTGCAACGCGAGTCGATCCACTGATCGCACTGAAGTCGGAATGAAAATTCTACTGTGCTGCCTTCTGGTGACGGTTTTTGTTTCGTCTGCACGAGCGGGCGGGAAACAGCAGGTTGTTGAAATCCCTTTCGACTTTTACCGCAACGAGATCATTCTTCAGGTGAAGGTCAACGGAAAGGGTCCATTCAACATGATGCTGGACACCGGCACTGATCCTTCCGCAGTTGATCTCAACACCGCCAAAGACATCGGCCTCAAACTTCATCCGCTTGGAAAACGGGCCGAGGGCGGTGGAACGGACGTTAATCTGACCTATTACACCGAGTTGCCGCTCGTTGAAGTTTCTGGATTTACCGTCAAAAACGTCGAGACATTAGCGCTTGACTTGTCGAAAGTAAGCGCGCGTTTAGGCAAGCCGTTACATGGAGTGCTCGGACACAGCGTGCTGAACGGTCGCACCGTGCAGATCGATTATCCGAACCGTGTCGTGCGCTTTTACTCACAACCTCTGTTCTCTAAAGCAGCGAACACACCGAAACGGTCAGTGCTCTCTTTCCGTTATGCAGACAATGTTCTGCTTGATGATGTGTTCGTGAATGGTAAGAAGGTGGTTGCTAATCTCGACACCGGATCCAACGGCACCTTCAATCTCACGCCGGCCGCCGTCGGGTATTTAGGACTGGAAGAAGAATTCAACCAGGCTCCGGTGAGCACGGACGTCGGTTACAACGGCGTGTCGCAGAACAGGCAAGGGAAGGTCAACAACGTAACGGTCGGCGGAATCTCCGTCGACGCACCCGCGGTAATCTTCTTCGGCAAAGGCACAGGCCGCGACAAAAAGCCCTGGGGCATAAACATCGGCAACGGCTTCCTCAAAGACTTCGTTTTAACCATCGACTATCGGAACAAGCTCGTCACACTTGAACGGCCATAGTCCAACGTCCGGCTAGGCAGCCACGCGTAGTCGCGGCGCGTAGGTGGGCTTGGGACAGAATTCAACGCCGGAGTTAATCTCGAAAACAGTATTGAGCCGTGTGATTTCGAATATTCTCGACAAACTTGCATGCACATTCATCAATTCGAAGTGCATTCCGTTTGCGAGCGTTTGTTCGCGCAGTTGTAATAAGACGCCGAGTCCGTGTGCATCGACGAGCGAGACGTTTGATAAGTCGAGAATGATGTCGCTGGCGCCGGATGCTAACTGCGCGGCGCTGCGCAGAGTTTCCGTGTCACCATTTACGATTTGGCCTTCCAGGCAAAGAACCTCAACCGAATCCGATCTTTTGGCGTGTACCTTCAACATAATGCCCCCCAGTATTTCCGCACGCTGTAAAGCAATTCCACTTTGTAAACGATCGGAGTTTCACTTTTCTTAACTGATCGTTTCCAATTTCTGTCCTGCTGAGATAACACCGCCGAGACGGCGTTTTGTGGACAAGATTTACAAGATTTCACGAGATTTTCTTGCCATAAACACATCGATGCTTGGGTTTATCTGTATGAAGGAAGGATTGCATCATGCGGATAAAGTTACTCCTCGCCACAGCAGTTGTTTTATTTTGCTTTTTCAACCTACCGGCTCAAACCATCACGCCCGAAGACATACTTAGCATTCGGGAGCTCAGCGATATTCGACTCTCTCCGGATGGCAAGCAGGTCGCGTTCGTAATCACGGAACCTGCGGCGTCGAACACGCAGCCGCGTGCCTCGAACATATGGACCATGCTGACCGATGGCAGTGAGTCTCCGCACCGGTTGATCGCTGGCCTTAGCAAGTCCGGCTCGCCGCGCTGGTCCCCTGACGGTAAAACTCTGGCATTTCTTTCCGATCAGATCTATCTACTTCGTGCGGGTGAGTCGACTGCAGTGCAACTCACTTCTGTGCCGGGCGGCGTGGAAGACTTCGAGTGGTCGCCGGACAGTAAAATGATTGCGTTTGTGGCGCGTGACCAACCTACACGAGACGAACAGGAGAAGAGCGCAGTGGGCTATGATGCCCTCGAAGTCGGTCGCCATCTCAAGTATTCGAGGCTATGGATATCGACTGTGTCAGATCGTAAAGCGGTGCAGGTGACAAAACAGGATTTCGAAATTTACGAGTTGGCGTGGTCGCCGAAGGGTGATGAACTCGCGCTTGTCGTAGCTCCGACTCCGAGGGCAGAAGATTCTCTGAACCTTTCGCTCATCGTCGTGAATCGTTCAACCGGTGAAGACACGCGAATCTTAAGCAAGCTCGTCAATCTTACGGGCGCACTCAGGTGGTCTCCCGACGGGCATTTGATAAGTTTCTATGAAGGGCCGCCAACCAAAGAATATGCTGCGTGGGTTTCTGTTGTACCTGCAGGCGGTGGTCCATCAAGTCCGCTTTTGAAAGACTATGCGGGCAGCGTCCTCAGGTTGGAGTGGATGCCGGATTCAAAACACCTCATGGCCCAGAGTGTGGAGGGAACACACCAGGTGCTTCTGAACATTGATGTTCGAACTGGCGACACTCGCAAACTTACAGACATCGTCCACTCGCAATGGAATGCTGGTTTTAGTACTAACGGCAACACGACCGCGTATTTTTCGCAGAGTGCGGGCTCGCCGACCCGAGCAACTTCCGTCACCTGATCTTACTGTTGGATACAGTCAGTACCACCTGCGGTAGCGGGTGGGTGCGGCAGCCTTGCGGCGATTGCAATCTCCTCGCATTTTAGACCAACGGCGTGGACACTTTGCGTTGACAACACCTAACTGCTTTGCCATTATCGCCCATATTCGGAAAGGTTCTTCATCCTCATCATGTGGAACAACACGGACACCCCTCTCGCATATTTCATTTCTTTTCGCAGCTATGGCACGTGGTTACACGGCGACAACCGCGGTTCCATCGATCGCTTTCACAACCGTTACGGTGATCCGTATTTGCCTCAGAGCGAAGCGTGGGAACGTCACAACCGCAAACAACGAAAGGGCAATCCATTCATCCTTGGAGTCACCGAGAGACAATCGGTGAAAAAGGCGATTCGCGAGACGTGTACAATCCGAAAGTGGCATCTCCAGGCACTCAATGTGCGAACCAACCACGTACATACAGTTGTAACCGCCAACTGTGATCCAGAACGGGTTCTAAATGCCTTCAAAGCCAATGCAACTCGCCAATTGAGAGAAGATCAATTGTGGCCGCATCCATTTAGTGCCTGGGCCGACAAGGGCAGCACGGTGTGGTTATGGAACGAACGCAGTGTGGCTAATGCGATAAATTACGTGCTGAATGGTCAGGGCGGAGAACTATCGAATGATTGAGGTGGCTGCGCACCCACCCGCTACCGCAGGTGGTATTGACCTTGTCCAAGCTCGACAAGAAGAGTCTGCTCTAAGATGTGAGAGGTGGCTGCGCACCCACCCGTTACCGCAGGTGGTGCTGACAAGAAAGAGGCTCGTCACATGGCGAGCCTCTTTCTGTCATGAGAAGTGTTAAAACTTCGGGCTACGGCTTGACCGTGACGCTGCCGGATTCGATTGGGATCTGTGGGAAGTCGTCAGCACCAATGAATTGGCACGTGCTCGGCTCGACCACGTTGTCGAAGAAAACTTCGCTGATCGTGTCTTCGCCTGGTCCACCATTGTCAAACACGGTGAAGAAGGCGGCGTCAAACTCATCGTTGAAAACCGGATCCGTGGTCTTTCGGATTGAGCCGCCAAAACTGGCTCGGTTCCCGACGACCTGAAGGCAAGTGATGTCGAACTGGGCACTGTACTTCGGATCAAAAGACGGATTGTGCAGTATCGCACTCCCCTTAACGGTGCCATCTGACAAGACCCTGGCACTGAAGGAAAACTGTCTTCTAACTGTCTTACCCTTCGAATTCTGAAGCAGAACAGTTCCGTGTCCTGACGCGGATGGTCCTGCCGCCGCGGCAAACGTCGTCCGCAGCACCACCGTGGTTCCAGCCATGGCTGCAATTAACAACCCGGCGAAGAGAAAAATTTTGCTACGCTTCATGGTTAATCTCCTTGATCGGAATGGGTCCTAGTGTGAGAAAGACATAAGGATAGGAGTGATCAGAGAGGGCCCTTGTGACCATACCCACCCACAACATCGTCACGATGCCCTCCGCACCGTGGCGATCGTGTGTCTACCTTGTCGTAATAGCGGGCACAATCTACTAGAGACGAATTTACCTGTCAATAAATTCTGAAAGACCACGGGTGAGGTTTGGTCGGAGGCGACCAGATACCTCACCCGAAAGACGGAAACATCACGGACCAAACGGTTTAAATATGTTCGAGAACGCCCAATTGCTCTGCGAAATGCCGCTACAAGTCGGAGAGGCAAAGCCCTGGTTCGGGCAGCCGCCATTGTCGCGCGCCACTGACCACATCGAGAGGCGCGTGATGTAGCTGTTTGCGTTCGCAAAGTTCAACAGCCCTTGCGCATCGGCCAACTGGAATATCTCCGTGTTGACGTCGTTGATACCGATCATCGGAGTTACTCCGATACTGGAGGTCAAGCCGGCTGCCACAACCTGATTGTGGGTGTTGCTCGCCGCTTGTTGAGCGCTCAGTCCCATCTGACCGCCGTTGTCGTTGGCTGATCCGTAATCCATGGCCATGACGTTTATCACGTTCACGTTGAGTCCGGAGGCTTTCACGCGGTTCAGAATATTCACACCGCTCGCCACCAATCCCGTCGGCAGCACCGGGAGCGTGTACGAGATCACGAGATTGGGATTCGCGTTCTTTAGCCCGACCAACGCCTGGTTCCGGCGATCGATCGAGGCTGTATCGGTAGTCGCTCCACCTTCGATATCGAAGTCGAGCCGCACCGGTGTACTCGAGTTGACACTGTATTTATTCAGCACCGCCTGGTAAGCAGCCTGTAGACTCGACACAGTCGTACATCCGAGTGCCAGCTCAGTGCCCGAAGCGCCGCCAAACGAGATGATCACATCGCCACCGTTAGCGCGTATGCCCTGGACCAGCGAGAGTATGGTTGTGCCATTAGGCAGGGTGTCGTTCGCAACCGTGGCGCCGACACCGCCCCACGTGGGCGTGCAGCCGCCGTTGCCTACCACGAATCCGAGAGTAAAGACCTTGATTCCGGACTGCTGTTGAATAGTTAAGAGTTGCCAATCAGCAGTCAGACCCATGTCGACATAAGGCGCGAACGTTTTCGAACCCGGCGGTGGCGGAGGTGGACCACTCAACGTGGTGACATTGATCGCAGAGCTCTGTGCGGAGCTTCCCGCAGCGTCGTTGGCTGCAACTCTAAAGCTATACGTCGTCACAGGAGACAAGCCGGTTATGCTGACGTTGGGACTGCTTGTAGTGGCGACAGCAACACCGTTTCGAAAGACAGTGTAGCCAGTCAACGTGCAGTTGACGGCAACTGTCGAAGCGGTCCAACTCAGATTTGTGCTGTTACTGGTTGTTCCGGAGGCTTGTAGTCCTGTAGGTACGCTCGGAACTGTCGTACAGACACTGCATGTTCCGATGATGGTCCATGGCGCGCCACTTCCTGGTCCACCGTTGTTTGTTGAAGGGTTCTGGCCCTGCGTCCAGAAGTTAGCCTGATAGTTTGTGCCGTTAAGACTTGCCGTCATCCCGGCAGTGTAAACACTGGTAGAGTTCCAGGTTGGTGCGCACGAGCCACCACCGCCGCCTCCTCCCGATCCACTACACGCTCCGTTGCTGGTCCAGGGCTGGCCACTTCCTGGTCCACCGTTGTTAGTGGACGGGTTCTGGCCCTGTGTCCAGAAATTTGCCGTGTAGTTGATTCCGTTAAGACTTGCCTTCATGCCGGCCGTATAGACCGAAGTGGAATTCCAGGTCGGAGAGCAAGTCGTCTGTGCTGCGCCCACGCGCGCCACGCACAGCAACAAAAACACCAGTCCGATACCACATTGGATTTTGCGAGCTGAATTCATAGAGACTCCTTAGGTGATTAGGAGGTGATTAGGCGCGGGAAGAGAAGTGTTTTGGGGGAACGAGATCTGGGTTTGACGACTTTTATGCCTAATATTTGCGGTTGTCAATAGTCAGCAAGATCGCTTTCTCTGCGTAACCTCTGTGTCCTGTGGCGTCTCTGCGGTGACTCGCGCACCAAAACCGCAGAGGCGCAGAGGACACAGAGGCTACGCAGAGAACTCTTAAGCTTCGCGATTCAAGACGTCTCTGACTTTGCGTGTGAGGCCAAACCAGGTGAAGGGTTTTTGAATGAATTCCACGTTCGCGTCCAACACTCCGTGCTGAACAATCGCTTCATCGGTGTAGCCCGACATGAATAGCACCCGTATCGCTGGTCGCAATTCCAGCAACCGGTCAGCGACTTCTTTCCCACTGATCTCCGGCATCACTACGTCCGTAAGGAGAAGATCGATTGGACCACTATGCGCACGGCAGACGCGAATTGCATCGTCGCCACCTTTCGCATCGAGCACGTTGTAACCAGCCTGCATCAGGATGTTCTTCGTCAGTCCGCGCACCACCTCTTCATCTTCAACCAGCAGAATCGTCTCTGTTCCTCGCAGCACAATAGGTTCCTGCTGCTCGCCGGTATCGGCGGTAGCACTGTCGATGCGCGGCAAGTAGACTTTGAACATCGTTCCCATGCCTTGCTCGCTATAGACCCAGATGTTGCCGCCGCTTTGCTTCACGATACCGTAGACAGTTGATAAGCCCAGGCCGGTTCCTTTACCCACGTCTTTAGTGGTGAAGAAGGGTTCGAAGATTTTCCGCTGGGTTTCACGGTCCATACCGCTGCCAGTATCGCTAACCGCGAGCATCACGTACTCACCCGGCTTCACCGAAACATGCCTGAGAACAGTCTGATGATCGAAAGTCACGTTTGCCGTTTCAATCGTCACTTCGCCGCCGCGCGGCATCGCGTCACGCGCGTTGACGACGAGGTTCATGATTATCTGTTCGACCTGTGATGGATCAGCTTTGACGCTTCCGAGATCCGGTTCGAGCCGCGTGGCAAGTTTGATGTTCTCACCAATCAGACGCGTCAGCATCTTCTCCATATCTTTTACGACGTCGTTTAAATCAAGCACCTTCGGCTCGAGGATTTGCTTGCGACTAAAAGCGAGCAGTTGGCGAACTAACGAGGCTGCCCGTTCGGCAGCCTTCTTGGTTTCCTCGAGATTGCGGCGAATCGGGTTTTCCAGTCCTACTCGTCTGAGCGACAAATCGGTGTAGCCGATGATCGCTGTTAGCATGTTGTTGAAGTCGTGGGCCACACCGCCGGCGAGTTGTCCGATGGCCTCGAGTTTCTGCGACTGTTGTAGTTGAAACTGGCTGGCACGAAGCGCCTCTTCGGCACGCTTGCGCTCCGTGATATCTCTCGCGCTGCCCTGTACTGCGACGGGCACGCCATTCTCATAGATCAGACGACTGCTTACTTCTATCGGAACGCGGCTGCCATCTTTTCTGATAGCTTCAACTTCATAGATTGTCAGGGAATGATCCGCGAGCTTCTTCTTCAACCTCGCCTGAATCTCATCGAGATAACTGCGAGGAACTACATCTGAGATTCTCATCCGTAGTATTTCGTCACGCGAGTAACCGATCAGCTCTTCTCCCGCCTTGTTGACCATTATGTAATGGCCATCAAGATCGTGGACGTAGATTGCGTCTTTCGCGTTCTCGAAATAGTCGCGATACCGGTCTTCGTTTTGATTGAGACTTACAGGCTCTGGTGAATTCGCCGAGTAATCGACGTCGAGGTTTGGTGGTGAAGTATCCATAAAATGGCAATCTCTAAGTGAGCAGGGAGAGAGCGTGGCATTCTCCCAACTAGAACGCCACGCCCTCAAACGCACGCGGCCCCTACGACTGGGCGATCCCCTACGTGCGTCACCCGCTGATCGGTTCATATGCCCCAAAACCGATCAACGATCAGAACTGTGACTATAAGTGGAGAATGTTTTTGTGAGTATCGGGATAGGACTGAATGATTTGTAATCAAAATGAGACTTCTTGTAGGTGTTTGCCCTACAAGAATGTCCACAAAAAGCACAAGGGCAGACACAAAAGGCACAAACAAATTTTTCAGCCGGACCAACCTCGTTGGCTTTTTGTCGCCCGCAGAGTTAAGGCCTTCAGACTGCCAAGTCTTATTTTGTGCTTTTTGTGTCTGCTTCTTTTGTGCCTTTTGTGGCCCTATTCTACGAGTCCGTTGCGGATGGCGTAGTGCGTTAACTCGGCGTTGGTCCTCATGTCCATTTTATCGAGGATGCGACGGCGATAAGTGCTAATGGTCTTGTCGCTGAGTGATAGCTTCGCTGCGATCTCTTTTACAGTCTGGCCTGATGCGATCGAGCACAACACTTCGAATTCACGATTCGAGAGACTCTCATGTGGTACTTTTCCTGGCTGCGAAAGTTGAACCACAATCTTCTCAGCCAACGCTGGACCAACATACTGACCGCCCTTGATGATTTTTAGAATCGCGCGGCGTAACTCTTCTCCAGAACTCGCCTTGTTGATGTAACCCGAAGCCCCGGCCTTGAAGGCGCGCACTGCATATTGCTCTTCGGCGTGCATGGTGAGTATCAACACCGGCAAGCGAGGTCGAAGTTGCTTGAGCTCGCTGAGCACCTCCAAACCACTGCGACCACCGAGCGAAATGTCGAGCACTGCAATATCCCAGGGCTGTTTGCGAACGAGATCTAAAGCCTCTGCTCCGGACCGAGCCTCACCAAACGTCGCGCTCTCCTTGGTGAACATGTCTTTGAGGCCACGGCGTACCACTTCATGATCATCGATGGTAAGGATCTTGAGCATAACTCTTCCGATCTATAACCCAAGTGGAACGCGCACGACGACGGTAGTGCCGCCACCTTCTTTTCCTGTAATCCGGACTTCACCGCCAACCAGCAGCGCTCGCTCCTTCATTCCCAACAAGCCGAGTGACTGTGTGTTCATTAATTGACTCTCGGTAATGCCCTGACCGTCATCCTTAACTTCCAATTCGAAAAATTGTTTGCTGCGCCTCAGCTTGACGTAAAGATTAGTCGCACGTGCATGGCGCAAAACGTTCGTCAGTATTTCCTGCAAGATGCGAAACACTGCAGTCGCTCTTTCACGGGTCAAATCGATCTCGCGGGCATTGTTGGTCCAATGACACTTGAGACCCGACCGTGATTGAAACTGTTCGATCTGCCATTCGATTGCAGCCACCAAACCTAGATCATCAAGCACGCCAGGCCGGAGCTCTGAAGCGATTCGTCGCACCGTGTTGATAGTCGTCTCGATCAGCCCCGTCATACTGCCGATCCGTTCTCGAATTTCGGAAATGTGTGAACAATCGTTAGAGCTATCCAGAGTGTTATCGATTTTTTCGAGGTCCCACTTCAATCCGGTGAGTACGCCGCCGAGCTCGTCATGTATCTCACGTGCGATGCGTGTTCCTTCTTCTTCGCGTGTAGAGCGAATCCTTGCAGAGAGTGCTCGCAGCGCATCTTCGGCGGCCTTGCGTTTGGTGATGTCGTTGGCCACCCAGAGATAGCACGGTTCGCAGTCAAGGTCGAACATAACCGCTGAAGTATTGGCCATCACTTCCCGACCATTTTTTGTTGTAAAGCGAACCTCCATATCCACGACGGGTTTGGGAGTCTTCAATAGCTGGCGGATCTTTTCGACCAGGCTCTCTTCCATCGAGGTCAGGAATTTAAAAATCGACTGGTTGATAACCTCTTCGCGTGAGTACTCGGTTTCTCTGATCCAGGTGTCGTTAACTTCTAAAACCACGGCATCTCTGATCCGCAGGATGCCCATACGAAACGGACTGAGATGAAAGATTTTGGCGAACCGTTCTTCCGAAGCGCGCAATGCTTCCTCGGCTCGCTTTCGCGCCGTAATGACCTGGGTGAATAAGATTAGTCCGCCGATCTCACCGTCAACTTTGCGCCACGGAAGACTCTCCCATTGCAGCCAGCCGGTGGTGCCGTCGCCCGTGATATACGACTCTTCTTCACATCGTTCGACTGCGCCTGCCAGGATCCGGCGATGAGCTTCCCGCCATTTAGTGGGAATCTCAGGGAACACGTCATAGTGCGACTTACCGATTATGTCCTGTCCCTCGATATTGTAGTCTGTGAGAAAGCGATCGCTGACTTGAAGGTAACGCATGTCAGTATCGAACATGGCGATGGCTGCGGGTGTGTGCTTGATAAACAGTCGCAGCAACGCCTCGTTGGTATTTGCAATATCTTCGAAGCGCCTGCGGTCCTCTTCGTTAGCCAGGGCAGGCTGTGCAGAAACTGAGGGAGTTCTCTTCATTTCTCCTCCCCTGTCGATGAGGTTGAGGGTGCTCTCCCGTAAGAGCGCTTAGCTTGGACCGGGTCAGTACCACCTGCGGTAGCGGGTGGGTGCGTAGCCATCCGGCGACTGTTGAGGGCTGCGCACCCACCCGCTACCGCAGGTGGTACTGACCCCATCCAACAACGAGACTAAATCTTCGGCACGGTGACCCAGTCCGTGGCGCTCCCGAGGCGGCTGCTCTTTAAATCACGAATACCGACTCTCACCTGATAGAGACCGCCGGGCACGAGTGTGCTGAACTGATAGATCGATCGTTTCGGTTTATTGGCATCTCCGGCCGTAGTCGAGCTCTTCGGAAAGATTCGCAGACGCCCGACAATGCTGTTGACGGGTTTTCCCTTTTCGTCGTAAAGGATTCCAGCGATATCCACGTCCGCCGCTAACTTCCCGTCAATAAGATCATACGTCAGCGCCGCATCATCTATCGTGATGGTTGCCACCACGCTCGTGCCGATACCCGGCATTTGATTGAAGTGCAAATCTACTCCCGTCGGTACCTCACGTTGCGCAATAGGTGCATCGACGACCAGACGCATATCGTCGTCGCGCGCTTTGAGCGGATCCTTGTCCCGCTTTCTCTTTGTCGTTAGCAACGGCAGAGCGGCTGACTTGAAGTAACTGGTGCGCACGCGAACTTTGAGATCGGGCCGGCCCGCGATGCTCACGTCGATGTTTTTGAACTTACCTCGCTTCTGCTCTTCGTTATCAGGTTTCCAGGCCAGCAGATAGTAGTTGGACGTTTCGTCCATTATTTTCTCAACCCACTGGCGCATGGGCATGTTTGTGTTCCGAAACGCCTGACCACCAGTGTCCTTCGCGAGCGCATTAAGGCCGTCTTGAGAAGCTGAAAGTTCTCCGATCCCGGCGCTGACGAGCAAACCGGTGTGGTCCATGGGCCGGTTGATGTCGATCGACTCGCCAACGATGCCGCGCGCATCGAGTGTGTAAATCACAACGCCGGCGCGTCCGGCTGCGTCAGTAACTCTCTTGATCCGATCGATTGAGCCGAATTTTTTATCGTTCAGAAAGAAGCCGTCGGAAATTAAAAAGACCAGTTTGCGTCCGGGCAACTGGGCCGCAGTGCGCATCAATCCTTCAAGCAATCGCAGCGTGTCTTCTACGGAGGGCGCAGATTCGAGCACGATCTGCTGTGCGCGATTCCTGATTTGTTGCCTCATAGCCTGAGGCGTCACCGGGCAGATGAGTCCGTCACCGGCTCTAAAACAGTCTTGCTTCTGCTTCTCGAGGACGTAATAGGTCATCACCGATTCATCGCCGTCGCGGATCTTCATCGCGATGTACTCAGACATCGGCGGTTTTTCCGTGTCGAATTTCGGGTTGGCGCGATAGTTCAAACGCGCAACCGCCGTTCGCAATGCTTCTTTATTTGCAGTGAACTGCTGCAGGAATCCGATTTGCCCGCTGGGCGAAGTGATCGCGACTTGATCGTTTTGACCGATGCCTTTATCGATGAACTCGAGCAACGCTTTTCGTGTGCGCACGAGACTGTCAGGAGCGAGATGCAGATCGTCAACAAAGAACAAGACGGATCGCCGCTCTGCATCGGCTCTGAGTTTGCTGATTTCGTTTGACTGGCCAGGCTGCGATTCCCGGGGAGCGCCGGACTTGAAAGCTTCGAAGAAGGATATCTCCCGCGCCGTGTTATTGATCTTCAACTGAAATTGTTCGGGTTTTAGACCCGTAACGGGGCGCCCGTCCTTGTCGAAAACCATCACGTCAGTTTGTACCAGCGAGGTCTCAAATTTGATGACATCTTCCGCCTCGCCGCGCGGGGGCGGTGGCGACGGCTGTTGCTCGGGTTTCGTTTGTGAAAAGACGACGGCGGGAAACAGCAGCAGACAAGTTATGAATAACAGGGAACGTTTAACTCTGGACATATCGTTGCCCCCAGGTCGCGGAGTTGTTTGGGCAGTCTAAGCGAGACAAATACCGAGATCAATACCGGGGATTACGTTTCGACCAGCAAACTCACTGATTGTCCCACGCTGATCTGGCCTGTGCGCGCGACTGTCGCGTAAGCTCCGGCGTTGTTCTCGTTCAAGCGGATGGCGGCTTTCATGACGCGCGGGTCCTGTTTGGCTGTGTCGGGATCGAGGTTGATCATGACGCAGCGTGGATCGGGCATCGTGATGTTAATCATCGGTCCGTTGTTGCCGAACACCAGTCGGCAGCCAATCCAACCGTCCTCGAGGAATGCTTCCGTCGAATCTGATGCAATTACGATGTTTGCCCGGAATCGCCTCGTGTCTAAATCCTGTCCGGCGTCGCGTCCGATTGCGGCGATCGTTGCTAAGTTGATCACTGACACGCTCGCTTCGTCGAAAATTCCGTGCTTGAGTTTCATCAGTTCGAGCGGGTGGCCGAACTTTTCTGCGACACTGTCTTGCAATTCAGGGCTTCCGATCGGCAGGTCTAAACCTTCCGGTGTACGGACGTGAGTAGGCTCTTCGAGACCGTGCGGCTGATACAACAGAAGCTCGGGAAGGCGACTCGCAGTCAGCCACGGAAACTCGCTCTTGTCGTCGAGTCGACGAAACGCAAAGCGCCGATCTCCCTCCAACCCATGCCAGCCAAGAAAAGCCGAGCTCGTCGCAACACCAGCCATGGATTTGACGGGATACCGCGTGAGCTCGTGTACACGTCCGATATGAATCATGCCCTATGAGCATAACATGCAGTCTCACGCAAAGACGCAAAGGACGCAAAGAAACGCAAAGGCAGCCAAATTCCTCTTTGCGCCTTTGCGTCTTCTTTGCGTCTTTGCGTGAAGCCTACTTGTCAGCAGAGCACGACCGAAAGGGCGAGGCCGGCTGACCGTAGTCAGCACCGGTCCTTTGCCTTTTTGGACAACGTTCAGATCCTGAGCAAGAGGAGGAGCGGCGGTCGACCTGTCGGTTCTCTCCTGTGCGGATACCACGCGGCCGGTCATTACCGCTGTCGCACCGACCACAGCGCTGCGCATCAGGAAAGTACGTCGATCCACACCGGCGGGAACCTCTTGCGAGAGGAGGTTGCTGGTGTCGTTTAGTAAATCGTCGTTTTCATTATTGGACATGGCAGACCTCACCGTTACTGAAAGTTATTCAAGTATCGATGCGGTTGAGGGAATTAAACACTGTCAGATTACTAGGCAGGAAAACCAGGTACACAAAAGGCACAAAAAGCACAAAATGATCAGTGGAAAATTTTGTGCTTTTTGTGTACCTCTTTTTACTGCGCGCCGAGCTCGAGCGCGACGATGTTTTTGCGGTCGCGGGTGTAGAGCCGCGTACCGGATAAGGAAGGCACAGTCCAGGATTGGTTGCTAAGTAGCTCCACTTTAGAAGTCACCGTCAAGCCTTCAGGCGTCGGAGTTGCCAGTATCAAATGACCATCTTCATCGAGAATGATGAAACGGCCGTCCGCACACAGGAATGTGGCTCTCGGAAAGCTGCGATGTCGCCACACAACATTTCCCGTTTTGACGTTGATCGCGGTGAAGGGCGCCGGTCCGAAGTCGCCGCTCGATCCGTAGATCAAATCACCGACACGAATCGCGTTCGTGAAATGAACTCGCATCAGGCGATTGGCCCACACCTCTGCGACAGTCGTTTTGTCTCCCGCGCGAGTGAGCTTTAAGACACGACTGCCGCCGTTATATCCACTCGACATGAAGAGTAAATTGTCAGGTCCCCAAATCGGCGTGCTGGTGTTCAGCCCGTAATCGACCGGATGCGGATGACTCCATAACAAATTACCGTTATTCGGATCGACGCCAACAATCTCGCTGTACATGAAAGCGACGAGTTGGTCCTGACCGTCGACGTTGATGATGATCGGAGAAGAAGTGGAATTCCTGAAGTCGTGCTTCTTCCAAATCACCGAACCGTCTTTCTGATTGAAAGCAATGAGCGAGCTGGATGTTCCGCCCACCATCATCACTATCTTGTCTTTGTAAGCGATCGGACTACACGAGTAACCATTCACACGCAACGTGCCGTTGAACTCGCTGAGTAGATCGTGTGACCACAGACGTTTGCCCGTCTTCTTGTCGAGACAGTGCAGCTTACCAGTGGCGCCGGAAGTGATAACGAGGTTTCCGACGACTAATGGAGTGGCGTGCGGACCGGGGCCATTCGACATGTCATAGTCCGGTGAAAAAGGTGCAGCGTAACTGTATTCCCAAATCGTCTTGCCGGTTGCAGCGTCGAGAGCAATGGCAATTTCGTTGTCGCCTTTCCGGTACATCGTGAAAAGTGTGCCGCGCTCGACCGCGATAGCCGAGTAACCTTCGCCCAGCTCTCTTTGCCAAAGCCGCCGTGGTCCAGTAGCAGGCCAGCTTGACGCCAGACCTTTTGTCTCGGACGTAAAGTTGCGGTGTGGACCACCCCATTGCGACCAGTCTTGCGCCTGAGTTTTAGCCACAAAGATGCACAAAAAGCTCAGAACCAGCAGAACCTTATCTGTGCTTTTTTGTGGCATATAAGACTTTATTATCATTACGGTTTCTTGAACGCTGCCGGATCGATCTGGCCGTTGATTGTTATGGCTTCGCTCGTTGTCGATAGAGCAGGGAAGGGCTCGCCGTCGAACGTGGCTGTCGTCTTGAATGGCAACGACAATCCCTCAACCGTTCGGTAGTCGGAATAGTTGATGACGATCTGGCCCACCGCACCGCCCGGCCCGCGTCCTCTGTATGTTTGGCTAACCACGCGACCTGTTCCGGGATCGATGCCTAACGTTGTGGTGAACCCTGGCAGCTCAACGTCAACCGCTGACTTTTCGTCGGTTGAGAGCGACGCCTTGAAATCGGATCGAGTGCGCGCTCGAAGCAGAACGAGTAGATCGTGATTTAGCTCCTTGTAGATCGCGGCGCGACCCGCTTCCGACATCGGCCTCGCTGCGTTATTTACGACGATGAATGAATCGGAAGGCGTGATGATCGAGGCCAGCGTGAAGGTTGGTCTAATTGTTTCCTGTCGCAGTGAGTCAGGAAACGACAGCACCAAATTATTCTTGACTTTATCTTCTCTCAGATTCGTCCGTTGAAAACTGCGTAACTGATCCAGTTTTGATCCTGGACCCAAAGCTTCAGCGGCTTTCGCGATCAGCTCTTGTCCTCGCTTGACCATCTCCGCGCTGGGCGACTTGGGAGCGACCGGAACTTCCAGATACTTCTCGGGCTTGGCTTTGAAAAGCGTTTGGCATTCCTCGGATCCAAAAATGTAGATGCGCCCGTTGTGAACGGCATAGAGATCCGGATCTCCGGTAGTGGGTGCACCCATGCGCGCGCAATGGCCGTCCAACTGGATCTCATACTTCGATGGATCCTTTTCAAACGTCGCCTTGTTCTCTTCGTTTGCGAAGAGGTACTGGAAACGGCCTCGGGTGACTTTGTACTTCAGATCTCCCTGGACCTCTTTGCCCTGAGAGAGCATCACGGGATCGAGACCTTCGAGTGGGATAAGTGTTTCTGAAGCTGGGCTTTGCGCGGCGGCGATGCTGATGAAGACGATTAGGATTAAAAGTGAACAGAAGGATTTCAACATGGCTATCTCCTGGTTCGTTGCAGTGAGACGAAACGGCGGGAACTTACCAGAAGACGCTCAAAACACGCGTGATTTAGTTGTGTGCAGTAGCCGAAGTGTGATGAATGGGAGGAAACTTATGACCAACTGCTTGCTTTAATTCCCGCAGACGACCTTACTGATTCGCCAGCCGGAAGCTGTTTTGAGCAGCGTCAAATCGATCTTGATCTTGTCAGTCTCGCCGGAGGGTAGGGTCACTGTTGCGGTGGCGCTGCTGTTCTTGATCTGCGGCGTGCTGACGCTGAAATTTTTCTCCCAGCCGTTGTCCCAATCCTGTGCGCAGATGAATATGTCTGCGTCCATACGCCGAATCAATCTGGGAGCGTTTGCATAGAGCTGCGGCGTCAGGTACTTCAACGCCGTAGTTTTCTGCTTGAGCGGATTGCTGTTTTCGAGGGTGAGTTGATGCAAGTACCAGGTATAAAAACCGCGCGCGGTATCCTCTGGTGACGGAGACTGCTGCGCTCGCGCCGGCATTGATATAAACAGCGCAGCGGCGATCACCACGAGTAGGGATGATTTTAGCCTCATGGGCTGATTATAGATCCATCCACAGATTACACAGAAAAGAATTATCGGTGTAATCTGTGGATGGTTTTATCTAATAAACAATCTGCCCGTTGGCTACCGCGTCGTACTCGCCATTCGCAACATCGACGGACCAGATAGTGGTACCGGTTGCGTGCTCGAAGCGGCCCGTTCCGCCGGTCCATTCGTAGATCAGATCGGCATGGCCCACGTTGGCGTTGAAAGTGCCGGTGATAGTTGTGGTAAGCAATTCACCTGTGGCAGCGGTTAGCGTAGCTTCTCCTTTGAAATCGAATACACCCGGCGTAGCCGTCGCTGTTAGAGTGGCGGTGCGCTGCACCTGAATCGCACCAAGATGCGTGGCCGTCCCTCCCCCGCTCGCAACAACGTCCAACAGGGTGCCACTGGCGTCGCGTGGAGTTGCCGATATCCAACCGTGTTCCACCAGGTGGAAAGGTCTTGGACCCGCGAGAGCCGTCAAAGAAACAACTCCGATTAGTACTAGACCCACCAGGTTCTTAAATAAAAAGCGCTTCATCAAATTGTCCTCTCTTGTTTGGTTAAAACTGTTGGGACAACAATAGTGAGCCCTCATTTTGCAGTCATAATCTTGCAGTAAACATGAGGTAACGTTTTAGTAAAAACTTTCCCTTGACAGTCTAGGGAGCTTCCGTTAGTCTCTGCCCCTGACAGTCTAGGGGAGAGACTTCATGACACGTGAACGCACTGACTTGATGCAGGGCACGCTGGAGTTGCTGATCTTGAACACTCTGGCGCGTGGATCGATGCACGGCTACGGTATCGTTCAACGCATACACGAAGCGGCGGAAGATTTGCTCAAGGTCGAGGATGGCTCGCTCTATCCGGCGCTTTACCGCATGGAGGAACGCGGCTGGATCAAGTCTGAGTGGGGACTGTCAGAAAACAATCGTCGAGCCAAGTTTTATAAACTCACCAAGGCGGGACAGAAACAGCTCGAAGCTCAACGCGCCAACTGGAACCGCATCTCCAAGGCAGTTACGAGGATTCTCCAAACTACATAACCATGACCAGAAAAACTGCGCTCGACGTCGAAGAAGAATTGCAATTTCACATCGAAATGATCGAGCGTAAATATACTCAAGAGGGAATGTCAGCCGCAGAGGCGAGGGCCGCAGCCTCGCGACGTTTTGGAAATTTCGAAACAGTCAAACGACAGTGTGTGACCATAAGAAAACGGAGTAGCTCTCTTCAACGTGTCCTCAAGCTGTCCTTGATTGTTATCGCGCTTGCTGGTCTCGCAATACTCATGCTGAGCTCCGATTACAGGGTCGGGCGCATTGGAAGCGTGTTAATCATGATCGCCATCGCCGGCCGCTTGTTACTTTACGTGCGCGGCTTAACCCTTCCCGCTCGAAACTCAGAGAAGCCTGAATGCTCGTAATCAAAGACTTGACGAAGACTTACTCCAGCGGTGTTCACGCGCTGCGAGGAGTCAGTCTCGAGCTACCTGCCGGTGTCTTCGGCTTACTTGGACCAAACGGATCGGGTAAGACAACCTTGATGAAGATCGTAGCGACGCTGTTGGAGCCTGACTCGGGCACAGTCGAGATGAACGGCGCTGATTTAATAACTCGCAAGCACCATACACGCCGCCTGCTCGGTTATCTGCCGCAGGACTTTGGCCTGTATCCGACGCTCACCGCCTGGCAGATGCTTGATTATCTGGCGAAGCTCAAGGGCGTCACCAACAAGAAAGAGCGACACGCTTTGATCGATGTACTGCTCGACAGAGTCAATCTTTCGGCGGAACGCACGCAGCGGCTGGGCGGGTTTTCAGGCGGGATGCGACAGCGTTTAGGCATTGCCCAGGCGCTCATCGGCGAGCCGCAGCTAATCATTGTCGATGAGCCGACGGCAGGACTCGATCCGGAAGAACGGCTTCGTTTTCATAATTTGATTTCGGAAAGTGCAAGTGAAAACACAGTCGTGATTCTGTCGACGCACATTGTGTCTGACGTCGCCAACCTTTGCAGTCACATGGCGATCATTCGGAAGGGAAAGATTATTTCCACGTGCACGCCGCGGCAGGCAGTGGATCAACTAAAAGGATCAGTTTGGGAAGGGACTGTTTCGCGCGAGCAACTCACAGCTTTCAAGTCTGAATTCAACGTGATCTCTTCGCGGACGTTCGATGGACAGGCGCGCGTGCGAGTGATCTCGAAAGATCAACGTCCGAGTGAAGAGTTCAATGAAGCGACGCCGGTTCTGGAAGACTACTACTTCGATTTAGTAAATCGACAGGACCAATGAGAAATCCCTTCCAGACTCCTTTCGCCGCCGTCTTCACTAACGAAGTATTGCTAAGCGCAAAGCGCGTTGCTCCATACGTGTTGATGGTGCTCTTCGCCGCGAATGCGGTGTTGTGGTGGGGTTGGGGGCCGGCGGTGGAGAGGGGTTGGGCCACCAACAGCGATTTTTACATTCAAAGAAACCACGGAGGCTTCTCATTCATTTTAGGTCTTCCGATATTCACCGCGATTTTGATGGGCGACATCGTTGTCAGGGACTTTCGTCTCGGCGTAGATCTGCTGATTTTTTCGAAGCCGGTTAGCCGAGCTTCGTATCTGCTCGGAAAGTTCCTGGGCAGCTTCTTTGTACTGGTCTGTTGTTATTCAGTTTTTACGATTACGTTGTTTCTGCTTCAGTGGGTTCCGTTTTCGGGCATGGTTGTGCTGCCCGTCTCGGTGGTTCCTTACTTCAGACACTTCTTTATAATCGTCGTCATTTCTCATCTGGGTCTGGCAGGAATTTATTTCACCGCCGGAACACTCACGCGCAACGCAAAAGTAGTTTACGGGTTGGCGGCATGTTTTTACCCGGTCTACATTGCGATTCTATTGTTGGTGTTTACGAATCTACCGCGGATATTCAAGGTGCTTCTCGACCCGATGGGTGCGGGCAAAGCCGGACCGGTGATAACGACAAACCCATGGGGTCAGAGCGCAGATGTCCTCAATAAATTAGTGGTCACTTACAGTCTCGATCAGTATGTTAATCGCGCCTCGACTATCGTCATCTGTGGTCTGCTCTTATTACTTGTTTATCTTCGGTTTCGAATCGATCCGATGGAGCGAAACACAGAGCCTTTCACAAAGCTGACGCTTTCAGAGGCGCCTGACAGGATTGCTTACAGTGCTCCGTCGTCTGGACTATTGGACTTACCTATCGAAGCAGCGCCCGCTCGCGATCGAATAACCCTGCCTAAAGTCAGTTCGACTGAAGGACCAGCGACGACTCGCTTCCAAATAATCGCGGCGCTGGGTGTTGAATTCCGACTGCTGCGCGCGGAACGAGGTCTCATTGTTCTTGTTTCGCTGGCGATGTTGCTCTCTTTTTTATCAGTCCCTTTTTCTAGAATTCCTGTTGAGGTGTCGTATTCCGTCATCTCTGCGACGAACACGGCAAATATGCTGTTATTGCTTTTGTCGTGTGTGATCGTTTTCTACACGGGCGAAGCCCTGCACCGCGATCGAGAATTGAAGATTGAACCAGTCATATGGTCCACGCCCGCGCCGAACAGCGTCTTGCTGCTCTCAAAGTGGCTGGCTATGACGTTGTTGTCGTTGTCAGTAGTGATGGTAGGTGGTCTAACTACAATCGTGACTCAAGTGATTAGGGGTTATACGCCGATCGATTTCTCAGCGTACTTGATCATCAACGGTGTGGTGGTCGTGCCCGCCGTGATCTTTATGACTTCATTCGTTGTCGTGTTGAATGTGTTATTACGGAGTAAGTACCTGGTGTACGTGGTGGCCGTTGGCACAGGCGCCGGACTTATTTATCTCTACAACATTGGTTATAAGCACTGGAGCTACAACCCGCTGCTATATCAGCTCTGGACGTACAGCAATCTCACCGACACGACGATGCTCGCATACAGACTCTACTGTCTCGCCCTTGCCGCCGCGTGTCTCGCACTGGCCCACGTCTTGTTTGAACGCAGATCTTAAGGGTCGGAAATCATTGTTGGACCGTGCCACCTCGCGGCAGCGAGTGGGTCAACCGGCTTTGCACAAAAAGCCGATTTGCGGTTCTTCGCTCCGGCTTCGCCGCCCGATGTGAGGCAAGGCTATGCCTTGCCGTCACGCTTGTAAAATATTTGGGGCTGAGCCCCCGGTTCGGCCTTTGGCCCATCAGTCTTTGGGGCAGAGCCCGAACCGAGGGCATAGCCCTCGATACCAAGAGGGTTCTACCGGCAAGGCATAGCCTTGCCTCACATCGGGGCGGCGAAGCCGGAGCGAAGAGCGGTCCAATGACTTTTTGTGCAAAGCCTGTCAAACCAAATCAAACAGATCCGATCCAAGAATGATTTTGGACTTTTGAGGCAAGCCGTCAGCCAGCTTGGATAGGTAATTTCTAGCTTGGGTTGGGGCAGTACCGCCCGGTGGTAGGGGCCGATGGTTGATCAATATTCGACCGCCTATTCCCAGGCGTGAGGCAAAAGATCGCGGAGCTTCACTGTCTTGTCTTTACTGAGTAAAACTTCTGTGCGATCCATGTTGCCATCATCGATCTGACGCATAAACTCTCGACAGCGACCACACGGCGGCAAGACCCTTCCATCTCCGACGACAGCTACGATCTTCTTTATGCTTTGTTCGCCGTGAGTAATCATCGACGCGATAGCGCTGTGTTCAGCACAGAATCCCATTCCGCCAGGGGCATCGATACAAACACCAACATGGAGTTTGTCGCTTTCGGTAAGCAGGGCACAGCCGACGTCGCCGACCGTACATCCGTGCGCAATCTTCCTCGAGTTCACAACCGCACGAGCTCGCTCAATCAACTCTTCATTCGTCATGGAACAAAATCAGACTAACGCTGTCTATATTTTTATTGATTGGAGGACCAATTATGACGCTGAAAGATTTCAATTGGAAGACTCTGATTGCGATTGGATTACTGGCTGGACTGATTCAGGTAGCAACTGGCGTCGTGATGTATGTCGCGGGCGTCTATTTTGCGTCCTGGAGCATGTTGGTTAGTGTGCTCGTGCTTCTTCTCTGCATAGTTTTAGGAACGCGATGGTACAGAGATTCAGTGCAAAAGGGTCAAATCAGTGTCGGGCAGGCGCTCGTAGCAGGAATCGTGATCAGTATTTGCACGGGTGTTATCTACGCCATTTACAACGTCGTCTCAATTTCATTTTTCTATCCACGATTTCTGGAAGACCTCATCCGCATTGCTAGATTGCCTGAAAGAGTTACCGCAAACACAATCGCATTGTCTAACTTAATCCGCCTCTCGGTGATCGGCGCGATACTTTCTTTTTTCGCGTCTTTGGTTCTTAAGAGAACTGCAAGCTCGAATTAGGCGATAAGCCCGACCTGCTTGTGCAGTTGCATGAAGTCGAAGTTGTTCCAGGCCTCGACGATCTTTCCATTGTAGATACGGACGATTACCATGCCGGTAAACGCGACCGGAGATTGAGTCGCTTCTCTTCCCATGAAGTTTCCTTCGTGCTTAGCACGCACGGAGCAACGCGCCGCGACTTTGTCACCTTCAGCAACCATGTCCTCGACAACGATCATCATGTTGGGAAACGCTTCGCGGAACAGCGTATGAAATGGTTTGAACTCTCGCGGCCCCCTAATCGGGCTCGCAGGATCATCCGACAATCCATGCGCGATACCGTTTTCGTCGAACATCTCCTCGATCGCTTCTGCGCGCCCGTTGTTCCAAACTTCTTCAAACCAGCGACGAATCAATTTTTTGTTTTCTTCTGACATGACGTTCTCCAGATCTATCTGTAATAAACGGCGCCACACGATGGCCCCGTGATGTTCTTCCCGGTCGCGCTGACCAGTACTTCGGAACCATTAGTAGCCACGGCGGTTCCGAAATGCTCTTCGATCAATCCATCACCCGCGACGAGCTTGGTCTGTTGCGACCAATTCAACTTATCGTCAGCGGTGAATATGTAAGCGGCACCGCGTTGTTCGTCAGCGCCACTGTTTCCGGCGATGATCGTTGAACCATGAATCGCAACTGAAACGCCGAAGAAATCCGGCTCTGCCAGTTCTTCTTTGACGAACAGTTTCTGTTGTTGTGTCCACTCACCCTTGTCGCGGACGAAGACGTACACCGAGCCACGCGTGTTTGAACCGTGCTCTTCGTGATATGCGCCAATCACTGCTATGTTTCCATCGATCGCAAGGTATCGACCAAATTCGTAGCCCCCTCTCCAGGTAGACGAGGTGAGTTTATTTCTTTCGGTCCAAACAGTCCCAACTCTCTCATAAACATAAACAGCACCAATTGATGCACCATGATTCGGCGCCAGGTATTCACTCCCGACTAAAACCGCGTCGCCGCTGATAGCAACCGAGCCGCCATACATTTGATCGCGAATCTGATCACTTGCCCTGACCTTCTGCTGAAACGACCAAACTCCATTCTGATCTCGCGTGAACACCGACGCAGTTCCCGGCAGGAAGTTATCATCACCATCACCGCTTGCAGTCACCACGATTGAATTGCCACTTATTGCGACTGCACCGCCAAAACCACCGGCAAGTCTCGACTGGGAAAGCAATTTCTGCTGAAGCACCCAGTTGGATCCATCCCTCACAAAAACATAGGCTGCTCCTGCGAAAGGCATAGTCGCATCTCCCTCTCCGGGACAACCCACGACAATCGTATCGCCGTCGATTGAAACAGACAGACCAAAGACCTGATCGTTGTTGGGCGTTGTCGGGAGCAGTTTTTGTTGTTGAACCCAACCAGACCCATCTTTCACAAACACGTAAGCCGAACCGGACCACGATGCGTCGTGCGAATCGTGTGGATGTCCGATTACAACGGTGTTGCCACTCATCGACATAGGTACACCGAAAAAGTCGCCAACGGCATTGTCGTCCGACGTGAACCAGGAAGAAGTTGAAGTGGTGTTAGAGACAGGGAAGAGCGATAACACAACCGACATAAGCGCTGCGGCAAAGGGGTGAAGGCTGATCATAAGTATCTCCTTAGGACCCGGTAGGCTTGACAATCGAGGATCGGAAGTTCTGGGACGGTTGAGAGACTATCACTCGCGATGATAAGTCAGCAACGAAAAATCAGCGCTTAATAGTCTCTGGAGAAGTCATAGAAAACGCGGAAGAGGTTGCCGTCCAGGTCGGAGGCGGTGAACTCGTGCAGCTTCCACGGTTTCGACTCTGGAGTTGAGATGATTCTTGCTTCGCTGGCATTCCAGAGCTCGTATAGCTCATTAACCTCTTCTTTGCTATTGAGATTGAGCCAGATCATTACAGGCGGAGCGTTGCCGTGATGCGCGCGGAAGTCACGATCGGTAAGGAACATCCGGCAGTCGCCCTTTGAGATTCCGGCGATACCGCCGCCGGCTCCGCCCCAATCGATGCTGAAGCCGAGTTTGCGCTCATAGTACTCCAGCGCCGCGTTCATATCGGTCACTGGTATCTCAGGCACTGCTGCGGGAAATTCAGAGTTCATTGCGCGTAATACCCCGGACGCGTGCGTGCTACAAGGTCCGTCCGGTTGACGATCGAAACGACAACCTCGCGCCACGTATTGTCGTGCGTCGTGTTCGTCGGTTTGTATCCAAGACTATAAACTTTGCCGAGATCATTGATTACTTGCTCATACACACCGTTAAGATCCGATATTTTTCCGGCGCGATAATAAGAACCACCGCTTTCATCCGCGAGCAGGTTAAGCGCACGACGCGCATTCTCGTATACGTCTCTTGAGCCTGAATAGCCAAAATCCTTTTCTGTGTCCAGATAAATCGGCACGATAAGCGCATCGGTCTGCCGCACCTGTTCGAGCAGATCGGCGAAGCTTGTTTTCGAACCAGAGATTCGACCAACACGTGCCAAAAGACCATCTACGCCGTCAGTCATCAACACCACTGCGCGGCGTCGTTCCGGCGTCTTTGGTCCAAGTACGTCATCGAGCGCGAATTTCACTGCATCCCACACGTGTGATTCGCCTCCGCCTTCCATGTTCAAGACACTGGCTGCCAGTTGGGCGCGGTCTAACGTGAGCGGGCAGATCAGGTTTGTGGTACCAGAGAAAGTTACGATCGCGAGCCTGTCAGCCGGACGCGCTGCCTCGATAAACCGGAGCGTCGATTTCTTAATGAGGTTACGTTTTTCTGCGGTAGATCCTGACAAGTCGACCACTAACACGAGATCGAATGGAACGGCAGTCGAAGCAAAGTAGGTCACGGTTTGCTCCTGGCCGTTTTCCTGTACGCGGAAATCCTCCTTTGCGAGCGAACCGGCAAACATCTTCAAGTTGCTGCTGAAAACGCTGACGTTAAGATTGACGAGATTAGTCTCCGTTTTGATAACGTCGTTCGGATCGACGTCACTTGGACCAAGTTGAGTCGCATCAATGGCTTGCGTCAGCGAATCCTTTAATTGCTTTGACAACTGGCTGCTGGGTGGCTGGCGCGATTTGATGACTGGCTTGCGATAAGTGCCTTCGAGAGCGTTCATGTATTGGTCGATTGACGGCAAACCATACTCTGCACGTCTTGCATCCAGCCTTCCCTCGTCTTCAACCGGATAAAGAACCAGGAAGCCGCCCATGCTGACAGCCTGTGTTCCGAAGAGTTGCTTCATTCCGGCGCTCACGCGAAGCCGGTCATACACTCCGGCAAATTCACGCTTCTGAAGTGGATCCTTTTTAATGGCGGCAACGATTACGGGCAGTAAGTCGCGTTGAAACTCGTAACTGCCGGCGTTTTTGAGAATATGAAACGCAGCCAGGACGCCATCCTGATCGACCACGGCGCTGGTGGGCCAACCATTCGTCTTTATTGATTGACAGAATTTAGCCACGTTATTGTCGTAAGTCTTGTTGAGCTTCTCCTGGTCTGACTGTTTTTTCTGATCCTTTTCAACCACCTTTAGCAGCAACTCGCGTTGCTTGTCCGCCATCTTGATGAGTTCTTCTCTGAGTTTCTTGTTTGGTGCAGGCGCTGGCGAAGCATCGACGCGAGCGAGCATCTGCTTCACATCGTCGTGTGTGAGGCACGACTGCGCTTTGATCGCGATCGAACAACAGGCAAGCAAGATCAATGTGACTAAAACAAACTTCATCTGAGTTGACCAAAAAGCTAGCTCATTTTGAATACGCGTCATACGCTGCCCGCGCGAGCTCGGCAATCAACTTTTCCTGAGCGGCGTCACGAAGTTTCGAACCACTCACCAGAACCGCGATTGCAAGATGACCTTGACCGGAAGGAAGCGTGATGATGCCGACGTCGTTGGTCACTTTCGCGACTTTTGTAACCGCATCCGGCTCGCCCGAGCCGGTCTTGTCGGCGACGACTGTGCCGCGCGGCAAATCACCTCGCAGTCGATGCAAACCTGTAGTTGCTCGTTGCATGAATCCCCTTAGCAGGTTCACTTGATCGGGCTCGAGGATCTTGCCCTGATGTAGTTGCACGAGGAGTTTCGCGAGATCGTCTGCCGATCCGGTGTTTGGGTTTTGGCGGGTCTTCATGAATTCGCCGCTCGATGTATGAATGTCAAGATTTTGAAAACCGAGGGATCGCATTCGCTCAGTGACTTTGAGTGGACCACCGACAACTTCGACCAACTTGTCACTCGAAGTGTTGTCGCTGCGTGAGATTGAAAATTCAAGGAGTTGTTCGATTGTGTAGTCGACAGGCTTTTGCCAGAGCGCATCATTCGCGGGCGTGCCTTGCACGAGTTCCGCTGGTGTCACATGGATCTTCTGGTCCAGCCGCAGACGTTTCTCTTCCACGTCTTTCAGGACAGTAATCGCGAGAGGGAGTTTGTAAACGCTATAGAGCGGCAATTGAGAGTTGCCGTTGATGGAGACAGTCTTGCCGCTTTCGATATGAACAACGGAGAGACCGACGGCTCCTTGTGCGCCATCGCAGATGATCTTTAGACGCTGTTCGAGTTCATGATCGACGTTGTCTGCCGCTGCTACCGGGGAAGGGGACGGTTTTACTACAGCGGTGGTCGTAGATTGTGAGCATGACGTAGTTAAGAGCAGCAGAATACAGATCAAGTAAAAGCGCATCAGCAGATCCTCCAGTTAAAACCCTACATTCTTTCGGCAATTTTGCAAACGGGCGCTTGGACAAGGTTAGTACCACCCGCTACCGCAGGTGGTACTGACCCTGTCCAACAATGATTTTGAGGAAAATCTATTTTGCGCCGCAGTAATACGGTGAAGAGTTCAGCAACTTCTCCGTACGGCAGCAATTTTATGGATCATTGCTACGTCGAATCGATGGCGGGCGGTGTTCCTCTCGAATGACCTCATATCGGAAGGAAAAGAGAATGAGAAATCAAAGTCTGTTTGCAAAGATGACGGCGCTGGCGATGGCGCTCACTGTTATGGTTGTTACGAGCGTTACGCGTGTTGAAGCGGCCCCAACCCCAAATCTGACTTCTCAGCAGGTCGAAGCGGTGATTGAAGACGCATTCGCGGGTTTAGTGTCGTTCGACGTCCCGCGCGTCATGAACAATTTCGCCGCCGACGCAGTGCTCGAAGATCCGGTCGGAACTCCGGCGATGCAGGGAACACAAGCCATCACCGCTTATCTGGAATCGTTCCCGACGCTTTTCAATCAAATGAAACTCTACTCACTGGACATCAAGGTCCGTGGTAATGAAGCCGCCGTCAAATGGCGGATACGTTTCGTGACCAAGACCGGAAATGTTTTCTTTCTGGAAGGCATCGGCTTCTTCAGGTTGAATCAGCAGGGGAAGATTGAATTGGAGAGAGAGTTTTTTGATCTCGATTATTTCATCGCGGAATTGCAGAAGTAGACGGGCAGGCCAGGCGTTTCATCGGTTACCATTTCTTCACTCGATTTTCTCTGCGTCCTCGGCGTATCTCAGTGTCCACTGCGTAAACGGTAATTCAAACGCAGAGGACGCAGAGATACGCCGGGACCGCAGAGAAGATTTCAATTAAACCATCAGACTGGAATTCGAAAGCTTGAACGTGTGTTGCGACGATGTTATAAGCATCGCGTTCTCACATCCGAAAACTTCTTCCGGATCTTGGAGGGGAAATGGACAGAACCAAGGAACGGCCAAAGCGAGTGTTTGTTAGTGTGCCTAGAGATCATAATCTCGGACCCAGCCAAAGAGTTCTAAAGCAAGCGCTCCTCAACAAACTCCGAAATAACGGACTTGAGCCTCAAGAGTTTCAAGTTTCTGGATTGCCGCTGCGATCACCCTATACATTCCAGGCAGTCAAAGACATCATGAACCGTTGTCATGGCGCTCTGATACTTGCATTCGCGCGTTGGCGTGACCAGACGGAAATACGGAATGGATTGGCAATTCCCACTGTTTGGAACCATTTCGAAGGCGCCTTTGCAGTCGCTCTCAAGAAGGAGCTCCTCGTCATCACTGAGCAGGATGTTTCAGCAGATGGAATCACCTGGGATGGCGGCGGGCAACTTGTACTTCGAGCGCCAACTGATGCCGGGCCGGATTGGCTGGAAAGTAATGATGACGCCAAACGTCAGGTGGACGCCTGGATCGATGCGGTGAAAGCAATCGACGACATCTTTCTGGGATACAGCAGCAAAGCCAGGAGTACTGCCAATGATATCCATAAATTTCTAACTTCACGCGGAGTGAGCGTCAGAGACTGGGAGATTGACTTCGCACCTGGCCCAACCATACTGGAGAGCTTGTTTGAGGCCTCCAGAAACTGTCTCGGTGCAGTCATGTTGTTGACGAGGGATGATGAGTTTTTCGGTGATGAAAACTTTGCAGCTCCTCGGGATAACGTCGTTTTTGAGATGGGCATGTTCATGGAAGCAAAGGGCCGTGAGCGTGTGCTGGTGGTGCGCGAACAAGGAGCAAAAATGCCTGCCGACATCGGCGGCGGCATCTATCTGTCGCTAAAAAACCGTGATGATATTTCATCGATTCATGCCGGCTTGCTTCACTTCATTGAGAGGCAGATATAGCGTGTAACTGAGCCCGGTGCTACAATCCCGCCCGTGCCTATGATTGCCTACTAAAAAAGTTGCTGCGGTTTCTGTGACTGAAAAGATCCGAAGTGTCTTCACGGCCAACGCAGTAACTATCTCCAACGCTCAATTCACAACAACATCCGAATAAATCGCTGGTTGCAGTATCTGCAGCCGCCTCTCTCGTTGGAGAAATCATCATGAACGTTGCTGATCTGACAACCTTTGGTTGGAGTGAGTTCTTTGAAGTGAGTTTTAAGTCATATGCAGACATGGGCTACACGTGCGGTCGCGTCACGCTCGAACACAGGAATCTCTTCCGCGTCTACACTCAAAACGGAGAGGTGCTCGCGGAGATTTCGGGCAAGCTGCGGCACGAAGCGACGAGTCGAAGAGACTTGCCTGCCGTGGGAGACTGGGTGGTGATTCGCGCGCGACCCGAAGGCGACCGAGTAACGATTCACGCAGTGCTGCCGCGGAGGACCAGTTTTGCGCGCAAGATTGCCGGTTCGCGCACTGAAGAACAGATTGTCGGCGCGAATGTCGACACGGTATTCCTGCTTACGTCGTCGAACCAGGATTTCAGCCTGCGCAGGGTTGAAAGGTATCTTATTATTGCGTGGGAAAGCGGCGCTAATCCGGTCATAATCTTGAGCAAGTCGGATCTATGCGATCGGGTCGCTGACTCTATTAACGAAATTCAGTCCGTTGCGCCTGGTGTGCCCATTCACGCTATCAGTTCGGTCACGGGGAGCGGACTTCAGGACATCGCGCCATACTTCAAGCGCGGCGAGACGGTTGCGCTCCTTGGTTCATCGGGTGTTGGCAAGTCGACTCTGATAAATCATTTGGCGGGCGTCGAGCGTTTGAGAGTTCAAACAGTGCGCGAGCACGATGATCGTGGCAGACATACGACAACTCATCGCGAACTGGTTTTGTTACATTCCGGAGGACTCGTGCTCGACACACCGGGCATGCGTGAACTGCAGTTGTTCGATGGCGACGAGAGCTTGCAGCTCGTCTTTGATGATATCGAAGCGCTTGCAGAGCGTTGCTATTTCGGTGACTGCCAACATCAGGACGAGCCTCGGTGTGTGGTTCGTGAGGCTTTAGTAGCAGGAACGATCGACGCTGGACGATATCAGAGCTACGAGAAGTTACAGAAAGAGTTGAAATACCAGGCTCGGAGAAGAGATAAACTTTCCGAGATCGTGGAAAAGAAGAAGTGGAAGAAACTCTCGCGCCTCGCAACTGAGCGCGCACATCTGAAGCGGCGTTAGCGGGAGTGCTTGAGACTTTGCCTCAAGAGTCAGAATTTTAAGGGCGCGAATAAATGCAGACAGTTCCAATGCAAGAAGTGCAGATCTCTGCGCCAGTGGCATCAAGCGTCCTGCGACGGCTGTGCGGAGCTTTGTTCGAACCGGTCGATATCTCATTCCTGGTTTTCTTCCGCATCGTCTTCGGCGGCATCATGCTGTGGGAAACTTACCGGTACTTCACTCACGGCTGGATCACTCGTTACTTCATTGAACCTGCGGTCAATTTTACTTACTACGGGTTTAGTTGGGTAAAGCCCTGGCCGGGCTCCGGGATGTACGTTCACTTCTTTGTGCTCGGTCTAGCGGCTGCTTGTGTGATGGTGGGGTTCCTTTACCGTATCGCCGCGCCGGTTCTCTTTCTTACTTTCACATATACTTTTCTTCTGGACCAGGCGCGTTTTATGAATCACTTTTACCTGGTCTGCCTGATCAGTTTTTTGATGTGTTTCCTTCCGGCAGAACGGGCGTTTTCAGTTGATTCGTTGTTGCGCCGGAAAATTCGCTCAGACGTAGTGCCGGCGTGGACGTTGTGGCTGCTACGAGTACAAGTCGGCATTCCATATTTCTTCGGCGGGATTGCGAAACTCAACAGCGATTGGATACAAGGCGGCGAGCCGATGCGCATATGGTTGAGCCCGCTAGCCAAAATCCCGGCGTTTGGCCACATCTTCGCGGCCGACTGGGTCGTTTTCAGTTTCGTGATCGGCGGATTGCTGCTCGATCTATTAGTCGTGCCGCTGCTGCTGTGGCGGCGCACGCGGCTCGTCGCATTCGTGGCGGCAGTTTCATTCAATCTCATCAACTCCTTGTTATTCGACATTGGCATCTTTCCGTGGCTGATGCTGGGCGCGCTCTTGATTTATTTTCCGCCTGACGTGCCGCGGCGCCTCGCTCGAGCATTCATGTCGTCAGGAGAAGAGATTCCTGACAACGAGCCGTCGTCGCCAGTTTCCAAAAGAACCAGTTGCCCGTCCTTATCAACCTCGCAGAAGTTAGTTCTTGGATTATTGGCAGCCTACCTTGCGGTCCAGATTATTTTGCCGCTGCGCCATTACCTTTATCCGGGCAACGTAAGTTGGACCGAAGAGGGACATAATTTTGCGTGGCATATGAAGTTGAGAACAAAGACTGGCGAGGCAGTCTTTACGGTTACACATCCCCAAAGCGGCCAAACCTGGACCATCAAACCGGAAGAGTATTTAAAGTCTCATCAGGTGATGAAGATGATTACGAAGCCGGATCTGATCCTGCACTTCGCGCATTATCTGGCTGAGCTGAAGAGGCGTGAAGGTTACGAGAACGTAGAAGTGCGGGCACGCGCCATGGTCTCTCTCAACGGGCGCGAACCGCAGTTGCTAATCGATCCCAACGTAGACCTCACCAAAGAAGAAGTAGGCTTGCTACCCGCACGCTGGATCCTGCCACTGACAACACCACTCGGACCGCCAAGATCGCTAAACAGTTCGGTTGTAGACGAATAGAAAATGCCACAATTTAGCCACACATAATGTCGGAATCACGACTGACTTTCTAGAGTAACAGGCATATAAGCTGCGGCATTCCCGACCATTCCAGGTATTTCCCTCGCGGTAAGCTGTTCCCCGCTGGGCAAGAGGTACGCCCCTTTCCAAATCTTACTCACACAAGCCAAACACCCTCGTTATTGGCGTATGTGATTTAACCGCGAACACCCCTAAGACCTTCACTCGCCCGAAGAGGAGATACATATGAAAAGACTCTGCGCATCACTCATCGTAGTGATCATTCTCTCGATACTGGGCTTATGGAAATCCGAGGGAGCCAAGCCCGAATTCAAACCACAACCCACCATCACACCTAACGTTCAAGACAAAAACCTGGCCCGAAGAAAGGCCAACTTCAAAAAAGGTCGCGCCCTACTCTTGCAGCAGAACGTGCCCTTCGATCCCGACGACCTGCTCAAACGCGGTTGGCAGCAACGGTTAAGAACAACGCTCGATCAAATGCCGGAGCTGCAAGTGGTCCAACAAGGCGACAACAATCTGAAGGGCGTTCAACTTGCTCACACTCTCTACTTACCTGAGAACATTCAACTAACAGGCGACACCGTGATTCTGGCCCGACGGCTGGTTTTCCTTGGTCGCAACGTCGTGATCAAAGGCCCCCATGACATTCACATTTTCACAATTGACGAAACTCAACTCGTAGACAACTCATCATTCAAGAGGGACGGCGCACGCATGGTCAAAGTTGGTTTCCTGCCGCCCTCGACTCTCGCATCGCTGAAGCCCGCACAGGGACACATCACTATCGATACCAGTGGCGTGGGCCGAGACGAATGGATACAGCAACGACGCTTTCAACAGGTTGCAAAGAAGACGGGTAGATCGAAAGACCTGCATCACGCGCTACCCGCCTTCATGCAAAATGCAGATGGCGCCAATGGCGCCGATGGCCAGGCTGGACCAAACGGAAATTTCGGGCAACCGGGAAATAGCGGAGCGAATGGGCAAAATGGCTCATGTCCGAGCGACATCAACGGTGGCTTTGGCAATTCCGGCGCAAGTGGCGCCGATGGAGGAGACGGCGGCAACGGTGGAAACGGCGGTGACGGACAAAACGGTGGCGGCATCTCGTTTACTGCTCAGCAAGGCCAGTCGTACACCGTGAGCGCCAACGGTGGCCGCGGAGGAAATGGAGGCCCCGGAGGAAATGGAGGTGACGGTGGAAACGGAGGATCCGGCGGCAACGGCGGAAATGGTGCTTCGTGCTCAACTTGCTCCGGGAATGGCCAGACCTCAAATGGAGGAGGCGGCGGTTTTGCCGGCAGCGGTGGCAAGGGAGGTAATGGTGGCACAGGCGGTAACGGTGGCAGAGGCGGCAACGGTGGGTCAATCGATATCGAGACTCCGCAGAACTTCAGTGGAAGCATCAACTGGTCTGCCAGCGCCGGCACCGGCGGCAGTGGTGGTTCAGGCGGCTTTCCAGGCCAGGGCGGATTTGCTGGTTCGCCAGGTGCAGGCGGTAGCGGCGCCCGCGGACTTAACTGTTCAGGCAGCGGGAGCCAGGGGTCAACTGGAGGAACTGGAAGTCCGGGTAACAGCGGTAATGGCGGGAATTCCGGTCAAGCCGGCGGTAATGGAAGCGATGGCGGTGCAAACATTCACGCGAGCGAGGCAAGCTGTTGGTTCGATGAAGACTGCGAATGTGACTGCGTTTGCTTCGAAGGAACCTGTTCCTATGCTTCTCCGATCGTGATCGACGTATTAGGAAATGGATTCGACCTGACGAGTGGGACACAAGGCGTTCGTTTCGATCTCAATGCCGATGGAGTTGCAAAGCCGATCGCATGGACCTCCATGACTTCGGATGATGCGTGGCTGGCGCTCGATCGCAATGGGAACGGATCGATTGATAACGGGACCGAGCTGTTCGGGAATCTCACTCAACAACCAGCATCAGATTCTCCCAACGGATTTGACGCGCTGGCTGAATTCGATAAACCCGCAGCCGGTGGAAATGGTGACGGCAAGATCAATGATCAAGACGCCATCTTTTCATCACTGCGATTGTGGCGAGACTCAAACCAGAACGGAATCTCTGAAGCCGCGGAGCTGCATACATTGCAGAGCCTTGGCGTGTTAACCCTGCATCTGGATTACAAGATGTCGAAACGGGTGGACAGGTTTGGCAACGAATTCCGTTACCGGGCGAAAGTCACGGATAGTAAAGACGCACAACTCGGACGCTGGGCCTGGGACGTGTTCCTGGTTAGCCCAACTCCATAGTTAATCCCATCCACAGATTGCACAGATTTCTTTCTAATCTGTGTAATCTGTGGACTGCTATCTTAGGCTGCGAAAGTCATGCCGACTTCATAGGTGCCGGGTGTTGTGCGGAAGGCAATGTTGAGTCGATTCCAGCCGTTAATCGCGATGGCGGCCAAAGTTAGATTCACCAACTCTGCTTCGCTGAACTGTGCGCGAGCCTGCTCGTAGACGTCGTCGGGAACTTCTTTGTCACGGAGGGTTGTGACAGCTTCAGCCCATGCAAGTGCCGCACGTTCACGATCCGAATAGAAAGGGCTCTCGCGCCAGGCTTCGAGCACGTAAAGTCGTTGCTCGGTTTCGCCCTCTGCTCGCAGATCTTTGGAGTGCATGTCGAGACAGTATGCACATCCGTTCATCTGAGAGACGCGAAAGTACACCAGATCGAGCAAGCCCTTTTCCAACCCGCTTTGTGACAGCGGTTTGTGCAATCCAAGCATTGCTCTCACCACATTCGGTGTCGTTGCTAGAAAATCCAACCTTTGTTTCATTGCTAACTCCTTTTCAATTTATAAATCACTTAAGGTTCATGCGGCGCAGCAGTTCTGCGAATCGGGGGTCTGATCGCAGGGGGTCGAAAATGGGATTCACTTTGAGCTGCGTCACACGGTGATCGTCGCGCATTTTGATGGCGAACGCCAAGTTCTCTAAAGCCCGATCCTTGTCACCCAGCCGAATGAGCACCTCAGCGATGCTATAACCCGGGCTTGGGAGCCTCGCTAACCTTTGGTACCGCACCCTCCATAAACCACGGCGACCGTGTTTGCGGTATGCCTCTCGCATCTCAGCGTCGCTTCCCAGGTAGATCGACGCCTCCCAGTCATCAACCCTTCCCATCTGCTCGTAAAGTAATTCGCGCTCTAATCGCATGGAACCGAAGTCTGGATTCATATCAGATGCCCTGCGGTATTTCTCCAGCGCCTCATCGTAGCGGCGAGCCCAGTAGAGCACTCTTCCATAGTCAGCGTAGACCGGAGCTGAGAGAGGGTCATACTCGAGCGCCTTTTGTAATTCGGCCTCGGCCTCATCGAAGTGGCCCATCTCACCGAGGAAGAGGCCGCGCCAGTGGTGGGCCAGCACGTAACTGGGCTTCAACTCGATGGCCTTGCGGAACGAACGATCGGCCGCTGCCCAATTCCAGTCGTACAGCCAGTGTACGAGCGCTAGCGAAGTGTGTGCTTCCGCCAGCCCGTCGTCGAGCTCGAGCGCCTTGTTCGCCGCGTCGCGAGCGGTCGTGAAGGCTTCGTCAGCTCCCATCACGAGGTAAGCGCCCAGGAGACCGTAGCAGTCGGCCATTCCAGCATAGGCGGGAGCGTACGATGGATCTTTCTGAACCGCCTGGCGGAAGTATTCGATCCCTCTATGAAAGTCGTCTTTCGTGCGTTTGTTGAAGAAGTAGCGCCCCATCATGTAGTTCCAGTAGGCTTCTTCGTTCTCGGTGTGATGGCTCGTTGAGTGAGTCAGTTCCTCCGGTTTCACCACCACGCCTAATTCGTGCATCACGTCGGCTGTGAGCTGCCTCTGAATCGTCAAAACTTCTGAAGATTTCGCGTCGTACGTGTTGGTCCAAATCGAATCGCCGCTGCCGACGTCCAACAGTTCAACGCTCACCTTCAGACTCGCATCGTCCACCGCGACATCGCCGATCAGCAATCTCTCCACGCCGAGCGAGCGCCCGATCGTTTGCGGGCTTTGCTGCCGGCGTTTGTAGCTGGAGACAGAGTTGTGCGAACGAATGGAAAGCTGTGGCAGTTGTGAGAGGTGTTCGGTCAGCCCTTCGGTAATGCCTTTGGCTAGTTGCTCCGAATATGTGCCCTGGCCCATATCAGAGAAGGGCATAACGGCAAGCGATCTCCTCGGCGTTTCGTTGGTGCTCAACAACCCGAGGATGCCGAGCAACAGACAGAGTAGAGCGACTCCAACCGCCGGCAGGCTGTAAGCCGGATGCCTAGCGGCGAGTAAATCGCCACGGATCGAGACCGGCTGTCCCGCGAGAACCCGGCGGATGTCCTGGGCCATCTGTTCGACGGAAGCGTACCGCCGTTCTGACTCCTTGCGCAGCGCCTTCAGAACGATTTTATCGAGGTCACTCTTCAGGTCGCGCTGGAGCTCACTCGGCCTTTGAACCCGTTGCTCGACAATGGACCGAAGGACCTCCTCCGGCGCTCGGCTGCGAAAGCGGTAAGGGTGGCGCCCCGTCAGAAGTATGTAAAGCAACAGTCCTAACGAGTAGACATCGTCTGTCTCCTCCGGTGGTAGCCCGCGCAACTGCGCGGGACTCGCGTACTCGGGCGTCATCACGCGGTTTACCGTGGCTGTTGCATCAACGGTTCTGCTGGCGGAGTCTAAATTGAGTAGTTTGGCGACGCCGAAATCAAGAAGCTTAGGTACGCCATCCTCTGTGACGAGGATGTTAGAAGGCTTCAGGTCACGGTGGATGACACCCTGGCGGTGTGCATACGACACGGCCTCGCAGACTTTGAGAAACAGACCGAGCCGCTCGGCGGTGGAGAGTGTCGCGGCCTGCCCGTACTGATCGATTGGCAGCCCTTCAACGTACTCCATGACGAAGAAAGGCATGCCGTCATCAGTTGCACCGCCGTCGAGTAGACGCGCGACGTAAGGGTGGTCCAACGCGCCCAGTATCCGCCGCTCACGCTCGAAGCGGTGAAGAATGAACTCACTGTCCATCCCACGCTTGACCAGCTTGACGGCGACGCGCTGGTCTACCTCGCCATTGGTGCCGAGGGTGAAGGCTTCGTAGACGGTGCCCATCCCACCGTGCCCTACCTCTCTAACTAACCAAAAACCGTTGACGCGCGGGGCTTCCGGCACTCGGTTGCCCTCCACCTCCAGAACGCTGCCGGCGAGATCGGAGACCGACAGGTTGAATGCGGGCGTCTGTAGGAAGTTCTGGTCCTGTTCATAGGAGGCTAGTAGCGATGCGACCTCAGCGAGGAGTGCAACGTCTCCCGCGCATGCCTCTGCCAGGAAGCCGGCGCGGCGCGCGTCGTCGCGTTCGAGCGCTTCGTGAAAAATCTGCTCGACCAATTCGACGCGCCGGGGTTCACCCATAACGACCACCCGGATCTATCTCGCGAGCCAACCATGCCCGTGCAAACTTCCAGTCGCGCTCAATTGTCGAGTCTGAGACTTTCAGGACACGAGCCGTCTCCTCGATGGAGAGGCCGCCGAAGAAGCGCAACTCTACGACGCGGCTCTTCTGTGGATGTTTGCGCGCAAGCTTTCGCAGACCATCGTCTAACGCGACGAGATCCTGGACCTCGCCTTCGGCATAGCCGTCCGCGTCGGCAAGGGACAGCTTCAGCCCGCCTCCCCGCTTGCTACGCCTATGGCCGCGTGCGTGATCCACGAGCACTCGCCGCATCATTGCTGCTGCTATGCCAAGGAAGTGTTCTCGGTTGCGCCAGTCGACACCCTTCTGCGCTGTGAGTCTCATGTAAGCCTCGTGAACCAGCGCTGTGGGCTGAAGTGTGTGGTCGGCGCGCTCACGCCGCAGGTACGCGGACGCCAGTCGCCGCAGTTCGTTGTAGACGTTGACAATTAGTTCGTCGCCTGACGGACGAGCGACGTCATCAACAGATTCCACCGGTTTGCTGACCTTGGCTTTGTGAGGCATGGGTTCCTCGAACTTGCTGAGGTCCTTTTCCTGGGAGAGGCGACCGAAGTCTAACCGAACGTGTGGCAAAAAAGGAAGTCTTAGACGTGGTCTTCTCCATCCTCTCTGCGCCTGTCAAAAAAAATTGAAGGAGTGTGCGCTGGAAGGTCGCGTTACTCGTCGGAGGGCGTACCTCGTAGCCTTTCCAGCCAAACTTTTACTACTAAAAGGAGTTGTGAACATGAACATCAAGACCTTACCAGCCGTGCTCGCTTTCGTGCTGCTCGCGCCCGTCGCGGTGTGGGCTCAAACTGCCTGGACCGGAGTGCCCGGCGCCGCCGTCATCGACGAACAGTCTGTGGGCATCTACGAAGCTACCCCCGGTGGCATTAACCATAACGCCTCGGGTTCTACGTCGACTATCATCGGCCGCTACAACCTGACGGACACTACCGGGTTCGGCACCCCCGGTTGGACGAAGATCGAGTTGGGCGCTTACGACCCCTCGCCCAGCAGTCAGGTGATGATCAAGGTGTTCCGAATCAATCTGCTTGGTACCACCAGTATGATTAGCGCCTGCGGGAGCGGGGACGCCGCCTTCATCACGAAGTGGCAGTGCAACTTACTCACCCCGATCAACTTCAATGACGGGAACGTCTACACCGTCGAGGTCAGCATCAGCCGTTCCAGCACGTCTGTTTCGCCGATTTTCACAGGCGTGAGGCTTTTCTGAGTCCCGCGCTCAGCCACAAAGAAGCACAAAAGGCACAAATGAATTGGGATCCATTTGTGCCTTTTCGTGGCTGATAAAACGATTACTGGATTGGGTCGGTGTCATCTCCCACGGACGACGCGGGCAACGTGCCTCCTGAAAAACACGACACGGCTGAATTCGTGAACGGCAACGTCTCAATAACCGCACAGAAGTTGTACTTGCCCTCCTGTTGCACGCCGAAGAGGAAACGCAAGTTGATGCTGCTGCCATTATTCAGCGGCGCAGCCAACGTCACCGCACTCGACGACATGCTGCTGTTGAATCCGCCTCCGTTCGCTTGTGTCGGCGGTTGCTCGAGCGTCGTGCCGCGCACGGTGACGCTTCCGCCGCCGCCGTTGGGTTCTCGATCGACTACAGTTGGTTCCGAACTATTCCCACGAGTGGAGTTGGCGCAGGCGTACCGCAGGATACAAACGACAACGCGGTGGACTTCCAGTTTGTCGATACGAACGGCACGAGCGCCGGTGGTGGACAACGACTCGGTGCGCCTGGACCAGAAAATCTCTTCAGTCCGGGACATCTGAATAGTGGTTCGTCTATCTCAGGTAGACCAGCGTTGCCGCCGAGGATTGGTACGCGACGCACGAAGCTGTAATTGATACTGAATGCAACGAGCGGCGGAAGACCAGGACCTTCACGAAACAGCGTGTTGCCCACGTTGGTGGAACCCACCGCATCGAGACGATTGCCGAGCACTGGAGCATTTGTCGAAGTGAACAAAGCAATACCCGAGTTGTCGGGGATGTCGGTGGACCAGGTTGCGTCGGGCAGGGCGGTAGTTGAATTGCCCGCAGGATAATTGGAAAGCGAATAGCCGGAAGAGTTGGCGCCGAGATATGACCACGTGCGGGAATAACGGTGCCATTCGGAATGAAGAAGCGCAGCACGCCATCCGCCGCAAACACGCGCAGTTTCTTTCCTTTTTGGGCCACACAATGAAGTACACAAAAGGCACAAAAGAACAAAAGGCACAAAAATCAGAAAGTTGATGCGCCTTTTCGTTCTGATGTGCCTTTTGTGTACTCGTACGAAATGTGAACGCTCGTCATTGAATTCAGTATTGTTAGAAATCAATTATTCGTGATCTTTACCACTAAACAACGAGGCACGATTTTTGAATTGGGGGTGCAGTTACCTTCAAACTATCCTGCGGCGGAGGTCGACTATGTTTCCTATTGGCGATGATGACTCGGCCCGACGATCAGTGCCGATCGTCACTTACTTATTGATCGCGCTCAACGTCCTGTTCTTCTTTGTAGAGCTGAGCGGTGGGGATCCATTCATAGAACGATGGTCAGTCGTACCGCGACGTCTTATGGCAAACCCGGGCGCCGACTTCATAACCGTTTTCACATCGATGTTCATGCATGGCGGCTGGCTGCACCTTGGCGGCAACATGCTCTACCTCTGGATCTTCGGCGATAACGTGGAGGATCGGTTTGGTCACGCGAAGTTCGCGTTGTTTTACTTGCTATGCGGCATAGCCGCGACGTTCGCACAAGTGCTTGTCAGCGCGGGATCGAACATTCCAAACCTGGGCGCTTCGGGAGCCATAGCCGGAGTGTTGGCGGCTTATTTAATTTTGTTCCCGAAAGGACAAGTCAGGGTGCTGATGGGAAGAGGCGTGGTTCCAATGCCTGCGCTGGTGGTTATTGGTCTGTGGGTCGTCTTACAGTTTATTAACGGAATCGGATCGATCACACAGTCGGCTGAAACCGGAGGCGTGGCTTACATGGCCCACATCGGAGGCTTCGTAGCCGGTCTGGTGCTCACGTTCCTTTTTGGCGGTCGCAGAACTGCGGTAACAGCGTAACGATCGATTTTTAGACGTGATTCGCTTTGGCGTCGATAGCCGGATCCCACCTCCGGCTGTCGAAATAAAAATTTGACCGGACGCCGAGCTTGCCATATTCTTCACCGCTCACAACTTCCTCGAGGACTCAACGATGACACAGAAAAAGACATGCTTCGTAGTTATGGGATTCGGCGAGAAGATCGACTTCGAGACAGGTCGTAAGCTGAATCTCGATGCAACTTACCAAAACCTCATCAAGCCGGCAATTGAAGCAGCGGGTCTGGAATGCATTCGGGCCGATGAGATCACCCACTCCGGCAACATAAATGTGCCCATGTATCAACAGATACTGACCGCGGACGTGGTCGTTGCAGATGTGTCAACATCCAATTGCAACGCCTTCTACGAGCTCGGTGTCCGCCATGCACTACGGCCTTCAACAACGATCATCATTGCGGAAGACAAGTTCAGGTTTCCGTTCGACATTCAGCAAATCGCCATTCGGAAATACAAGCACCTGGGAGAGGATATCGGCGTCAGTGAGGCGAAGAGATTTACCAACGAACTTACAGATGCCGTCACCAAAATCCTCGCCAACGATCCGCCACACGATGACAGTCCGGTTTACACCTTTCTGCATGGCCTCCGGCGTTTGAAGCTGCCGGACGACTTGAATGTGAACGAGGCAGTTGCGAGGGCGGCAGTCGCCGCCGCAAGTCTCGAGGTCGCTCCCGACCAGACGCATAGCGCACTCATGCAAAAGGTGGATGAAGCACAACAGAAGGGCGACTTCCTGCAGGCCAAGGCGCTGCTGGGCGCTGTTCGAGCAATGCGGCCTGACGATCCTTATATCACCCAACGCCTCGCACTCGTAACCTACAAGGCCAAACAGGACACACTGGAGCAGGAAATAGCAGCACTCCACGAAGCCTGCGCATTGCTCTACCAACTCGATCCGACAACCTCCAACGATACCGAAACCCTTGGTCTATGGGGCGCAGTGCACAAGCGACTCTGGGACAAAGCGAAGGACGAGGTCGCTCTCGACAAAGCTATCCGCAGCTACGAACGCGGATTCTTCCTGCGCAACGATTACTACAACGGGATCAACTTCGCATTCCTGCTTAACACGCGAGCGGCGCACGCAGTTGAGCTTGCTAAAAACTCCGCTGACCCTTCGGAAGCCGCCGCGCATCGTGCCGCCGCCATCGCCGACTATGTACGAGCGCAGCGTGTGCGCAAAGAAGTGCTCTCGATCTGCGAGGAATGGCTGAAATCCAACCCTGCTCCATCAGAAGAGGCCACCGACGCAGCGAAGAGGCAGTACGAGACCAACAAATACTGGGTCGTAGCCTCGCAGGCGGAGGCTTATCTCGGGATGGGTAATAAGCAGGAGGAGGCCGAAGCCGCTTATGCACAGGCCTACGCCTCGGCGCCTGAAGCTTGGATGATTACCAGCACCAAAGAACAACGCGCCAAACTCGAAGCTCTGCTCACAGTCTCGCCGTTGAGTTACATCAAAGCAGACGCCGAGTAGGTGCACTCAATCATAGGAAGAAACGATTAGCTACCCGCTGCCGTGGCTTGCGAAGTCCAGCGCTCCACGTCAACGACACTCCGATCAAATCAAGTCATCGTCGGCAGGCGCGCGATCACTCGCTAGTTGAGCGTCTCGTAGATGGCCCCACCTAACATCTCGCCGGCTGGCGAGGAGAGTACCCCTGATTGTAGATTGGCATCTGGGTCATGATCATAAAGAGTAAAAGTGCGGTCGATATTTTTGCGACTATCAAACTTTTGGAGTCTCAATGAAACCATTCTTAAGTTACTTCCTCGTTCTTCTCCTGGCAGTCGCACTCATGCCTGCCAAAGCGTTCTCCCAACAAGTTAATGACAAGCAGAAAGCTTACAAGGTACTCGAGGCACTTGCGGAGCAGATTGGTTCACTTCAGTCGGGAGAGAATCGCGCGCGGATGGGTTCAAACATTGCCGAGTTTCTTTGGACGCATAACGAACCCAGAGCGAGGGAGATCTTTGCGTTGGTTATTAAAGAGATCAAAGCCGGGCTTGAGCACGATGAGAAAGACCCCGATCCCGTTCGCACCAGGCAAGTTTTCCTAAAGCTAAGGGAAGACACCGCACTACGAATTGGTGCGCATAATCCAGAGTTGGCCCTGCAATCGCTGCAAGATACCAAGCGCAATGACGTCTATATTAGCGATGAAGATGAGAACCAACTTAACGTGCGACTCGCGATGGTGGTTGCGGGAAGGAATCCCGACCTTGCATTGAAGCTGGGTCGCGAATCTCTCAGGCAGGGAGTTTCGGAGTCTCAGTTGATTCTCATGTTCGTACTCAACAAGACGTCTCGGGTTCATGCCTCAGCACTTTTAGCGGAAATGGTAAAAATAGTCCCTAACCAGAGCATCGGAAATGGGATGAAGAATGAACAGTTTTATTTCATGCTCGCCAGGGACGTTGAACCAACCCTGGGACGCGATCCGGCCTTTCGTGATCTGATGAACTATTTCACTGATGTCGCACTTAAGATCGGATGCGGCAGGAAGGAACCGTTGGAAGTCGACAACGGCTTCTGCTATCGACTCGGAGTGGTAGTTCCTCTAATGGAAAAAGTTGATGCAAAGCGAGTGGCCCCGTTGAAACATCTCGCGCGAAACGCCGGGTTCCCTTATGAATGGGTGCCCGAGCTAAATCACTACGCCGACGTCTATCAGACTGGTTCGGTTGATGATCTCCTTTCCATGAATCGAACGTATCCGGAATTTAGTGACGTTGGTCAGATTTATGCTATTCGTAAACTTATAGACGCTGGGGATTTTGAAAGAGCGCGGAAACTCTTGAACGAGCTCACGTGGCAGGAAGAATCGAGTAAACAACTTGCTATCAAAGAGGTGGCCGACGCTGAGCGCATAGTGAATGAAGACACATCGGCAGAATTATTTACACGTGCCAAAGAATTGCCTGATGAAAGCTATACGTTCCACTACTTGTTTCGCATGGCTACTGAGATAGGTCCAAAAAATCCGCAAACAACACTGAAACTACTCGATCGTGCAAGTGAGTTTCTGGATAAAGTTCCGCCGGAAAAAGGCAGATGCAGTGGCAGATTGGAATGGCAGTGAGGTACTGCCAGGTTAAAAGCGATCGTTGCTTTACCATAATGGAGTCTGTTATTCGCAAGCTGAATGAACTTGTGACAGCCGCCACGAAACTCAACGGCTTCGACAATCGCTACCTCCGCAACGGCGAATGGAATATGACGGCCGAGGGAGGCGTAGGATCACTACTGACCATGCTCGCCCAAAACGCTGTCTACTTTGCGGTGTGCGACTTTGACCGGGCGCTCGCGTTAACGTCGCAGTTCGAGCGGCGCGAGATACGCATGATGGCGCAGTTGAAATTAGCGCAAGGAGTGTTGGTGGGTCCTCCTAGAAAAACGCTCTTTCCCGTCGACGAGCACTGAACTGCGGTTACTTCATCCGGTTGTACTTTCGCAGCACCTGGACCACCCGATCGCCGGGTAAACCAAAGACGCGGATGCCATCTGCGCCTGTCATCGTTTGCGCCGCCAGCATCGCATTAACGACGGCTTCTTCAGTCGCTTCGATAGTCGCGCGGAAAAGAGGATCTACACGATCATTGGGAAGCATCACGAGCGACGGCGTACCTTCAGCCTTTGCGGCACCGGCGTTCGCAGTTGAAAACGCAAGAAACAAATCGCCTGACGAATTGCCGGCGTAACTTCCCAGTCGCCCAAGTCCCAAACTCACACGGCGCGCGATTCTTTCCAGTTGATGCGGCAACAGCGGCGCGTTGGTCGCTACGACCACGATAATCGAGCCACGACCTTCGTGTTCATAACCGCCACCGTCGTTCCGCGCTGCACCGCCTGAGGTGGAACACTGAGGAATGCCGGCGGTCCACGGTCTACTTTGTGGACCTTGAAGTACCGTGCAAATGCCCAGGTCAGTGATCTCGGAACGAATCGGAACACCGAGAATGCGCAGATCGCCGCCGTAGTTACATTGGACCAACACTCCGATCGTGTACCCGCCTTGTTCCGCGGTTAGTACTCGCGACGACGTACCGATCCCGCCTTTGAATCCGTTGCAACCCATCCCGGTGCCACCGCCCACAGCACCTTCTTCAACGGCCCCGGGCTTCGCGCGATCGAGTGCTTGAAGCGCGTGAATCGGTTTTACGTGTTCGCCGTTAGCATCGTTTAGAAAATCAAACGTCTCAGCGACAATCGGATAAGTAAAGATAAACTCGCGTCCGTTCTTCAATTGCCACTGAATCGCGGCGTCGCGCACGGTCCCGACGCTGTGCGTGCCCGTCAGCAGAATCGGTCCTTCGAGAAATCCTGATTCCTTGATCCAGTTGATACCGGTCATGTCGCCGTTGCCGTTCTGATTGAACGTGGCTGCGAACACGGGATCCCAGTTGCCGCGCGGGCGCGGGAGAATCGCGGTGACGCCGGTGCGAATCGGTCCTTTGCCGGGCACGAGTTTGCCTTCGCCCTCGATGAGCGTGACGTGGCCCACAGCTATGCCGGGGACGTCAGTGATGGCGTTCAATGGTCCAGTTGTGCCGGGAAAGGGAATTCCGAGTTCACGACCGCGCGGCCGTGTTTGTGCGGTGACTGTGATGGCAATGGTGGCAGCCAGTAAGAATCCGAGTGCTAATCGCATGTGAAGGCTCCTTTCGAAACTTTAACAGCACCTCTCCGATTAATTGTGATACCTTTAGACCATCATTGAGCCCCTCGCTCTCTGAGGCTCAAACTCCGAAAATCACCCACCTGCAGGGCCACTATGTTGGGTTACCAACTTGTGAGGATGTTCCTATGACACAGCCGATCACGAATTACTCTAACACTATTGTGGCGCTTCGCGACGTTGAACGAAGCTCTGGCAGTTTTATGGAGAGAAGTATCGTGCGGGGTTTGTTTCTCGGTCCGCCCATTTGCCTCGTTGCCTGCATGATACTAAACCTCCTGGTGCTCGCTGGTCCACACAAAGCCAACTTTCTCTTTGGTTTAATACGGATTGCGTGTAAGGTGCGTTTCTATGGGGCGCTACGTTTGCTGTTAGTTGTCGTACAACTTTTGGATTGCCATGAGCGAATCAGACATCTCACAAGCGATATTGCACTATGACAAGGGCGCAGCTCTCGGGCGACAAGGTGCCTACGCAGCTTCGATTACCGAGTTTGAGAAGGCATTAGAATGTTCACCGCCTCACGATTTGGAACTTGTCATTTGCTACAACCTTGCCGTATCCATTCAAAAACACTATCGCGTCTCGCCAGCAGACTTACCGACATTTGAGGTTGACGAAGATGAGGCTAGGCAAACGGCCCGCATCATTGAACTCTGTGATCGGATCATTTCGATTTATCATCGATATATTGAATCAGGCCAAATCATCACCGACCTGCCAGTCAAGCACTTTTATCAGCAGGCGGAAACGCTCAAATTGCGAACCCAGTCTCTTCGGCCCAAAAAGAAAGGGGGCTGTTTCATTGCGACGTCTGTTTACGGCTCCGACCGCGCACCGGAAGTTGAGACACTTCGACTTTTTAGAGACACCCATTTGTTACAGTCGACACTCGGACGCTCTATGGTGGCTTTCTATTATCGAATAGCACCGCCAATTGCGAATGTTGTTTCGGGCAGTCCAGTGCTAACAAAACTGTTGAAGATCCCTCTAAACGCGATTGTTTGCATTCTGTCGCGACTCGGTGTTTCGTATCAAAAACATTCTCTGTAGGCAGAGTCACAAGCGAATGCAGCACCGGCAAAGCAGGCGCCGACGCAAAACTAAATTAATAGAAAGCAGTGCAGGAGGGTGATCGTATGAAGATAAGTCGACGCGATTTACTCTTCGTAGGTGGGTTGTCGTTGCTGGCGGGTGCGCGCGCTTTCGGCACGGGTGCTGTGCCTCGTGCGCAGTCTCAGAATGCCAGCGGGCCAGCGCGGCTTCTCGAAGCTCTTAAACAAAATAGGCTTCCACTTACGATGACCGACGGTCCGGCGGGACGCGGGTGGGATTGGATGGTCCAGGAGGCAAGGGATGCCAGGTTCACACTGATCGGTGAAGAGCATGGAGTCGCGGAGACAGCGCAGCTCGCAGCGGCGCTCTTCAATGCGCTTCGTGGATCTGGTTACAGCCGAATGGCCATCGAGCTTTCGCCGATCATAGCGCAGGACATTGAGGCGGCGGCGAGACGCGATGGCGTCCAGGGGATTGTGGATTTTTTTGCTCGCCCTGACACCTGGAGCCCGTTTTATCTGCGTGAGGAAGCTCAGTTTGTCGCGGATGTAGTCAAGACTGCGCCCAGGAGTGAGCGAGTTCTATGGGGACTCGACCGTGAGATTTTCAGCGATCGCTACTTGATCTCCAAGCTCGAAGCCAAAGTACCGCGAAGCGCAAGAGAGTCTTTTACGCGTCTGAAGGAAGCGTCAACGAACGCCTGGGCGCGGCACCAGCAAAACCCGAGTCCCGAGAACATCTTTTGCTTGTCGCAAGATCCGGCAGTGGTTTCCGCCGTCAGGGCCGCGTGGTCCAACCCAAACCGTGAGAGTGACACAATCCTGCGCACGCTCGAAGAATCACTGGCCATCAGCGCTGCGGCACGGACCAGCGGCTGGGCTTACTCGCAGCGGCGCGCGCAATGGAACCGGAACAACCTGGCCGCGCGGCTAAGAGAAGAGTGGGGAAGCGGATCGCCACCAAAGGTGATGCTGAAGTTTGGCTACAATCACATGATCCGCGGCGCGAATTATTTTAACACCTTCGATGTCGGCGCAATGGTGGATGAAGTGGCGACCCTCAGTGGCGGACGCGCTTTCCATATTATCGTCCTCCCTGGTCCAGGTTCTCGTCAGGCGGTCCTTGGACCGGGGCGCAGCTTCGTCTCCGTCTCGAGCGATGAGTTTGACGAATTCCGGCTCGGCGACCAACGCCTCACGCGCGTCCTTTCAAACACCAATGCCACGAATCATGAAGTGATTGACCTTCGCGCACTGCGGCCACTCGCAATGCGTGGCCTCGAGAGCTGGAACCCCGACGTCGTCCGGACGATCCATGGCTATGACGCGGCCGTGATCTGGAAGGGCGCACGTGCTTCTTCAGCGAGTGGCTAAGCCGAGAACCGAACTTGATTTCCATGGTTTGACCAGGTCGCTACCGCTCCCGGTACTGCCCCGATCCAAGTGCGATTGTGGAATTACCGCTCTTTTAGATGTTTTTAACCTGTGGGTTCCAGAACAAAGGTAAAATTATTTCTTGCGAGAGATGGGCGTCATAGTGTATGACGCATACGATTCCATATTGTCACGGTCGCTTAACCGTGACGCATCACAAAATAGTAAAACTGATTATATTTATGACAACACGGATTACCTCTCCGCTTCCTCTGCGAGTTAGTCTCGTAATAATCGCCACGTTGCTGCTGTTCGCAACGAGTGTTGACGTTAATGCACAACAGCCGTCGATTTCTGTACGCGATGCCGTCGTGGTCGAAGGAAACTCCGGTACGACGCAGGCGACTTTTGTTGTCGCGCTTTCGGCTGCGAGCTCGCAGACAGTGTCATTTTCCTTTGCCACCTCAAACGGCACGGCGACAGCGGGTTCCGACTATGTTACGACTTCAGGTGCTTCTAGTTTCGCACCTGGAGAAACCGAGAAACCGGTTGTGGTCCTCGTCAATGGCGATACTGTCGATGAGTCGCAGGAGACTTTGTTTCTGGATATCTCGAATGTACAGAACGCAACCGTGGGCTCAAATCGAGGAACTGGATTCATCAATGATGATGACGGGCCTACTATCAGTATCAATGACGTCACTCTAACGGAAGGCAATTCCGGTACGAAAGCAGCCACTTTTACGGTGACTCTCTCGGGCGCGAGTGTTGAGACAATCGCAATCAGAGCAACTACAGCACCAGGAACAGCAACCGCCTCGAGTGATTACAACCCCATTGACTCAGTACTTATCTTTACGCCTGGAACAGTAACTCGCACGGTGGATGTGGCGATCATCGGCGACACTAACCTGGAGCCGAATGAAACGTTCTCTGTAAATCTGAGCGATCCCTTCGGTACGACTATCGCGGATGGCGCGGGCATAGGCACGATTCTCGATGACGATACTCTGCTTATGCTGGAGGAATCAGGCCCTGCCGCACAGCAGGCGGCAGCTTTCGACGCGTTGTTACTCATAAGAGATCCGTTCCGAGTTCAGAGTGTTGCCAATTGGCCTACCCTCCAACCTGGTCAGAGAACGCGTTTGATGATCTTCGCTCAGAACCTGAGATTGAATCAGGGTGAGACGGCATCTGATGTAATCGTGAATCTCGTCGATGGTAATAACCAAAGCTTTGATGTGCCTGCTGCCGACGTGCGCGCAGTGCCGAATACTGATCTAAGCCAGGTCGTGTTTACACTACCCGAGGCTCTGGCGTCCGGCACTTGCAAAGTAACCATCAAGTTACATGGGCAATCAAGCAACATGGGGACGATTCGAATCACACCGTAGCACGCGCGGTGAATGTTGCTGCATTCTGCTTCACAAACTCCCGAACGGTTAACGGCCGTTCCCCCGTTAATTTAAACACGTCTTCCGACATCCGGTCGTAACGACCCGCGCGGTGCAAGTCCGCCATCGTCACAAGATGACTTACCAGGTGGGCCGGTAAGCCGAGCTTGAGCAAACCCTCACGCCACTGCTCCACGGAAATATCCTGAAACGTGATCGTGCGGCCGAGCGCTTCCGAATACTCTTGTGCATAGAAGTGCATGTTCTCGGACTCCGGGCCAGTCAAGTGATAGATGTTGCCTATGTGCGGCTGCGGGTCAGCAAGCAACGCAGCTATCACACGGGCAACGTCCTCGACTGCGACGGGTGAAGTCTTTCCTTCGCCAAACGGTAATCTGATCTCATTTGATTCTCTGACCGACTCAGCAGTGAAAATCAGAAAGAAGCCTTCGAGAAGCACTGTCGGGCGTATGTGGACCACTGGTAGACCAGACCAGTTAAGCGCCTGCTCCGCCAGCCAGTGCAGTTTGTGCTGCGGGCTGACGGTCGTCTCGGTAATGCTCATCTGTGCGAGCGTCATTTGCGACATATTGACGAACGCCTTCACACCGTGATGCTTAGCCACCGCTGCTGTATTCACAGTAGCGGCCAGATATGTATCCGATACCGACATGCCGAAATACATCGTCTCGCAGCCGGCAATCACTCGATGCATCGAATCGAGATCGAGCAGATCGCCGACCACGACTTCCGCGCCAAGGTCGCGCAATGCTTGTGCGCGTTCGTCTTCATTTCGCACCATAGCACGCACCGCCCTGCCTTGCTGCAACAGCAGTTCGGTGACGGTGCGCCCTATCCCACCAACGCGGCCTGCAGCACCGGTGACCAGTATCGGACTTGTCATCTCTCTTCTCCTACATGTTGAGGCTGAGCGGTCACCAGTCTATCGCCGTCGGATTTTATTGACGCTGTTTCAAGCGGCTTTCCTTTTCTCGGTTGAAGAGCGATGTTCCTCGCGAATCTTGGCGGCCTGGTCTTCTCCAGGCGTCACTCGGCTCATCCATGCGATCGCAGCGATTATGACTAACCCTCCGAAGACAACTCGAGGCGCCAGTACCTCCCCCGCAAGGGCCCAGCCGAGAGCGAGCGCGACCAGCGGATTAACGAAGGTATGAGTTGCGATGAGCGTCGGTGGAAACCGGTCCAGCAACCAGAAATATGCTGAGTAAGCAACCAGCGACCCTGCTACTGCCAGATATAAAAGTGCGAGGAACGACTTCATCGAAATAGCAGTGAAGTGAAGACTCGCAATCTCTCCCGTTACTGTGCCGCCAAGAGATAGCAACACTGCGCCCGCGAGTAACGACATCGCAGCCGCCATGTGACTGTCAGGATGTAGCGCCGCGCGGCGGGAATAGACCATACCGATCGACCAGGATGCTGCGCCGATCAGAACTACGAGTGAGCTCAACATCTCGGAGCGTCCGGTTCGAACGTCGGTGGCAAAGATCAGAGCCACGCCGCCTAATCCCAGCAACACACCTAATAAAAGCGATGGAGTGAGCCGGGTGCGTCCCGTGATCATAACGATAATTGCGACAAAGATTGGTTCGGTTGCAACTAAGATTGCAGCCATGCCTGAAGGAAGAGTTTGTTGGGCCCAATGTAGTGTGCCATGACCAATCAGGAAAAATAATACCCCGAGCACAAAGCTCGCGATCCATTGCTTTCTCACCGGACGAAGTCCGCGATGCCAACACCATGCAAACAACAACGCACCGGCAATCAGGTGCCGGAAGCTCGCAACAAAGAGCGGTGGAATAGTTTCGATCGCGTAGTGGATCGCCAGGTAAGTAGATCCCCAAATGATATAAATGCAACCGAAGGCAAGAAGGATCAGAAGCTGGTTGTCACGCCCTATGTGGTGCGTCTTTTGGTTCGAAAGCATTTGCGCCTCAATAGTTCACTAAATTGACGTTCACGTCCGTAACCGGCTATTATGATGAACGACGGTTACATCGTAAGGGAGATATCCGAACCTGTCAACGGGCTGAAATTATGGAAGCACTGAAATCATCCGCAGCGGAGATGAGACTTGTCGGAGGTCGATTGTGCCTGGATTTTGTCAACACTGTCGACGGACGCAAGAACGATTCGTCGCCGTTAGGTGACAAGCTCAACGACTATTCAGACCTCGTCGCGTGGAGCCAGCACGTGTGTGTCGTCACAGCGGCAGAAGCCGCACGCTTGATCAAGGAGAGCAAGCAAAAACCGGCCGCAGCAAACAATGTGTGGCGCCGTGCTATCGCATTGCGGGAAGCACTCCACCGCATCTTCAAGGCAACGGTGAAGGGAAGCGAGCCGCGGAGCATTGACCTCGAGACAGTGAATGATGAATTACTGAAAGCACGAAAAAATGAAAAGTTGATTAATAAGGACAAAGAGTTCAGGTGGGAGTGGATCGGTGGCGAGACTGCGCTCGATCGGATGCTCTGGTCGGTAACGCAATCAGCCGTTGAGTTTCTGAGTGCGGGAGATTTTTCGCGTCTACGGGAATGTTGCGGTGAAGAATGTGGTTGGCTGTTTGAAGATACGAGTCGAAACCGAAGCCGGCAATGGTGCCACATGCAGGACTGCGGAAATCTGGCAAAGGTTCGTCGCTTCCGCACCCGCGCGCGTGAGCATTAATTAGGAACTCCTGCAAGAAATGAACTGGCGTTACGTTCCATTGCCAGGAAAAGCAAGGGAACGTTTGGACGATTTGAACGTCTAACTAACAAATCCCCAACCCAGCCATTTTTCGAGGAGGTTCGAACAATGACCAAATTCACCGTTCGCATCCTGACAGCCGTAGTCACCTTTGCAATTGGAGTCGCAATAGCCACAGCCTGGGTCTTCGATCGTACCGAAGCACCAACAATCGCTCCCGTCCCACTCAGCTCGAATGCTCAGGCCATGGAGATGGTCTTTGTTTTGGATACCACCGCTTCAATGGGCGGCCTGCTCAACGGGGCGAAGGAGCGGATCTGGGGAATCGTGAATGAGGTAATGCAAACCTCAAAGCTTTCGTCAGTAAAGGTTGGGTTGGTTGCATACCGCGACCGCGGCGATCGGTACGTTACGCAGGTACTTCCTTTGACCGACGATCTGGATAAGGTTTACTCGACATTGATGGACTACGAGCCGGGCGGAGGAGGTGACGAGCCCGAGGACGTACGGCGCGCTTTAGCGGACGGAGTGTCGCGAGCCGGCTGGTCACAACCTTCTCCAGGTAACGCACAAATTCTCTTTTTGGTGGGCGACGCTCCGCCTCATGATTATGCTGATGAGCCTTCACCTCTCACTACTGCGGACCTGGCAGTAAAGCAGGGAATAATCGTGAACACGATTCAATGCGGCAACTCAGTTCCCACCAAACAGGTGTGGGAAGCGATCGCGCGCCGGGGTCAGGGACAGTATTTCCTGATTCCTCAGGACGGTGGCGTGCAAACAATCTCTTCGCCTTACGATGATCAACTGAGTGAACTTGGTAGTCGTCTGGGAGGAACATACATGGCTTACGGCGGCGGAGCAGGTGCTGAAGGAGAAAACTATAGAGTAAAACGAAAGGAAATGGCGGACAGCTCTGAGTATACTTTTGCGATGCGTTCTGCGCCGTCGGCAGCGGCGGAGAGATCGGTGAATAAGGCATTGAACTCGAAAGCATATGTTGGTGACCTGTTGCAGGATATTGAAAACGGGACGACCAAACTCGAATCAGTTAAGACTGAGGACTTACCCTCCGAGCTGCAAAAGCTTTCTGCTGAAGAACGAAAGAAGGAGATTGAAAAACAACTTGCTCAGCGCAGTGAGATCCGGAAACAAATCATGGCTCTTTCCCAGCAACGCACCGAATACATCGCCGCGCAACGAAAGAAACGCAATGGCGGAGAACAAAACGGTTTTGATGTGGCTGTCTCAGGCGCCTTACGAGAGCAGCTTGCGAAAAAAGGTATTAGATAGGACTAGATCGAGGATTTTTCACGCAAAGGCGCGCAAAGACGCAAAGGCGGGGTCAAGTTCGCCTTTGCGTCTTTGCGTGAAAATATTTTTATCATTACGCTATCCGAACCGGACATCGCAGATGTGTTCCTGCCCTCGATCGTCCACCAGATAGGCTTGTACTGCGACCTGCTTGTTCCGTTTAAGAAAAATATCAGTTCTGAACTCTCGAATCACATCGATACTGGCGCCGGAATTTTCGATGTGTTCTGGCAGCCACTCCTTGTAGCTGGCGATACTATTTAGCACCCGAGGCGTCAAACTCTGCTGACTTGCTGTATCAGGTATCCAGTTAATACTGATTCTCTCTCCATTTGCCTTTCGCACCAGTTGCAACAGGTCATCGATGACGTAGCCATCATCGACATAATTCATGTAGCTCACAAACGAATGAGAGAAGTTGTGTGCTACTGATTTTAGGATCTTATACTTCAGTTAACCGCGACCGCCATTCAACACACCCATAGCTTTACCGTGACTGGAGCGCTCGCTGCCGACGTATTACCTGCCTTGTCAACCGCTTTGACCGTAAACGTGTTCTCGCACACTCCCATCAACGTGTAGGCGAAATCAATGTCAACGCCAGCCGAAACAGGAAGTGGACTCAAGATCCCGTTTACATAAATCTCATATTCGATATTGTTTTGCGCGTCAGTATCATCCGTTGATTGTGTCCACCCCAACCACGCTTCGCCGCCGCCGGTATCAAGACTGACGATGTGGAGGTTGGTAGGAACACTCGGCGGTGTGGTGTCGACGCTGGGCCATGTCTGGGCGTTTGCATTGTTGCTGGTCGACTTGTTCTTTCCGGTGAAGTCGATGGCGGTGACGGTGAATGTATTGTTGGAACCGGGCGGTAAGTGACGAATAATAACTGACTGGTAACCACTCGGCGCTGCAGTCGCGTTGATGTTTTGCGTCAGTGGACTGCCGTTTCTGCTAAGGGCGTAAGAGCAGCAATTGTTCGGGAGGTTGTCGACTGACAGAGTCCAGGTTAACTGGACCTGAGATGGTCCAAGCGTGGTCGCCTCCAGGACCGGAGCACTCGGTGGCACAGTGTCACCGGGAATGTCAGCCTTAACAAGATTGCTGTCGGCCGAGCGATTGCCGCTTCCATCGACGGCATAGACAGCAAAGCTGTAGCTATAGAATGGGACCATGTACTGCACGGTATAAGTCGTTTGCGTCTGGCTTACGGTCTCCAACGTGCTGGTGGCGTTATTCAGCGAATTGACTTTAACCCGGTAAGAAAACTTACCCGAGTTGTCTGTTGAAGCAGTCCACCGAAGCGAAACTGTATTTGGCGTGATGGCGGTCACCACGAGGTTGGTTGGCGTGGTCGGCGCCACTTTATCTGCCTTCGCAGGACCAGCGGCAGATGCTAGTCTCCCACTAAAAAGCAGTACTGTTAGCAAAGCCGCAGCCGTGGTTACGATGATCAGGCGAGCAAGAGTTTGAGTAGTCATGCTGGTCTCCTCTAAATGAATCGTTTCTTCAGATACCTGCTGTACGAGTGCATGGGGCTCTCACGACCATCGTTTAAATACACAAGTCCGCCACCCACGGAGGACTTCTCAAAAAGCGGAAAAGATGGGCGGTAGATTACCAGAACTTACTGATGCTGACTATTACAATACTGCGTCAGTTCATTGAGATTTTATGACGCCAGCTCCGCCCTGGGTCATTCCTGAGCATTTCTCTCAAACTTTACTCACCACCAATCCAAACTACTCGGTGTGTCCGTAGATTTCCTGAAACACGTAAGAGCAGTGGCTCTTGAAACAAGAGTTCAAAAATTCCGAACTACGAGAAAGAGAGAGAGAAAGCATGAAAAAGTATTTTGCATTGAGTTTATTGGCCCTGGTGACAATGCTCACCAGCAACGCTTTTGCGCAAAAGTCAGTCATGGTCGGTGGCGCGCCAATGTTTCCCAACAAAAACATCATCGAGAACGCAGTTAACTCGAAGGACCACACGACGCTGGTCGCCGCAGTCAAAGCTGCCGGTCTGGTGGAGACGCTGCAAGGTCCTGGGCCATTCACGGTTTTCGCACCTGTCAATGCCGCGTTTGACGCGCTGCCGGCAGGGACGGTCGATACACTCCTCAAACCAGAAAACAAAGGCACACTGACATCAGTGCTGACCTACCACGTCATTGCCGCGCGTCTCAATTCGAAGGGGCTGGAACGGATGATCAAGCAGGGGGGCGGACGCGCGATTCTGAAAACCGTGCAAGGTGGTGAGCTGACGGCCACGATGAGTGGTAGTGACATCAACATCACTGACGCCAAAGGCAACACGGCGCGGATCACTATCACTAATGTCAATCAGTCGAACGGCGTCATCCACGTCGTTGACCGCGTGCTGTTACCGTAACCACGGACTCGGAAATGAAGTCGAAACACATGACCCGCCGCGAACTGCTCAAATTGACACCGGTTCTGGCTTTTGGCGCTTTAACTTTGCCGCCGTTCAGAGAAGGGCTGTTGAAAACCGGACTCAGTTGGACCGATCGCGCGGCGGGAGCTTTTTTTAGTCCTGATCGTCTGGCTCAGACTTTCAGCAAATCCGAGTTAACGCCGATCGAGCAGTTTCCGATCAACAGCTATTCTGACTACAACCCGGAGAATGATCTGGCGAGCTGGAGTTTGATCGTTGAGGGCATGGTCGCAAAGCCGGGCCAGTATACGTTGGACCAGATCAAGGCGCTGCCAAAGCAGTCGCAGAACGTCAAACACATCTGCATTGAAGGCTGGGACGTGATCGGTAATTTCGGCGGCGCACGGCTCAGCGATTTTCTGCAAATGGTGGGTGCAGATCCGGCAGCGCGCTTTGTCGAAGTCTCATGCCTCGACGATTACTACTCATCTTACGACATCGCAAGCTGCCTGCATCCGCAAACACTGCTCTGCTGGGAGATGTACGGCCAACCACTGACTCCCGAGCACGGCGCGCCACTGCGTCTGCACATGCCAGTAAAGCTTGGCTACAAATCAGCGAAGCATATCTACTCGATTCGGGTCAGCAACGTGCTCGGCAAAGAAAAGGGCTTCTGGGAAGACCAGGGCTATCCCTGGTACGGCGGAATTTGATTATGGCAACGACTAAATCAGGCCTGACGATACACACGATCGAACTAGAGCAAAATGGCGTGCGTCAAATGTTGGCCCAGGAGCATTCGTGGCTGGTGCGTTTCACGCATTGGCTAAACGCCATCTCGCTCGTAGTGATGACAATGAGCGGCCTGCAAATCTACACGGCCTTTCCCAGCTTTGGAGTCAAGATTCCCCAAGAGGATTTTTGGCATTTCCCGCAATGGATGCGACTCGGCGATTGGTTGGGTGGCGCCTTGCAATGGCATCTGACGTTTGCGTGGATGTTCACGCTGACGGGTGTCGCGTATGTGATGTATCTGATCGTCAGTGGGAAATGGCGGATAGTTATTCTGCAACCGCGGGAATTTCGCGGCGTGTGGCCGATGGTCCGCCACTATTTCCTGTTCAAACCGAAGCCGGAGCAACTTGAACCGTACAACCCGCTTCAGAAACTAGCTTATACCTCGACGATTGTTTTTGGCGTCGTTGCGGTCATCACCGGCATTCTGCTTTTCCAACCGGCACAGTTCGCGTGGCAGGTAAAGCTGCTGGGAGGTTTTGGGATGATCCGCATCTATCATTTTGCAGCGATGATCGGATTCCTCTCATTCGTTCCGGGCCACCTGTTGATGGTGGCCCTGCACGGTTGGTCCAATTTCTATTCCATGTTGACCGGCTGGAAACGTGATCCTGATTATTTAACTATCCACTCCAGCGGCCGCGGCTGAAAATCAAGTTCGCGTTTCGCCTTTGCATTCGAAACGCCTCGCATCTGAGTGCCGTAGTAAACCGCATCCGCATCGTCAACAGATATCTGTGGCGGTGGTGGAGCGTTGAGAAATTGAGCAAACGCAGGGAGCCATTCGCGCACCGGTAAAGGTTGATCGTTCGCGATTATATAAACCCCCGGATTGCCATGCTCGGCTGCCGCAACCGTGGCGATTGCCGCGTCTTCAATGTGTAACCACGACCAGACGCCTTCGCCATTTCCGACGATCGGGAATTGTTGCTGTCGAACCTGTTTGGCAACGTCGCCATCGGGGTTGAACCACGTGCCTGGTCCATAGAAGAAGCCATAACGCAGGGCAATCCCTTCGATGTCGGGACTTCCTAGTAGGCGTTGTTCGAGTTCAGTTACAAGGCGAGCATCGGCTGCAACCGCAGGCGAGGCATCAAGTGCCAACGGCGTTTCTTCATCTGCCAGGCCAGGACCGGGAACGGCCCAGAATGCGATGGACTGTCTCAGATAACGCCGCACACCCGCCGCTTTGGCTGCCGCAAGCACGTTGGCTCCTCCTTCTAAACGGATGCGAGTGTTGAGTGGAGCAGCCGCACTCATTGACTCCCGCGTGTAGCTTCGGGGCAGGGCAGTGAGTTGTTCAATCACGATCTCAGGCTGAGCGCGACTGAGCACCGCTTTCATCGCATCGGGATCGAACACATCGGCGATCGCAGGTTCGATGCCTCTCTCCACTAAAGCCGGAGCTTGTTCTGGAGAACGGGTTAGAGCAACTATTGTGTGGCCTTTGGCAAGCAGTTCCGCTACCAGGGGACGGCCGATCACCCCGGTTCCTCCAGCGATAAAAAACTTCATCAGTGAATCTCCTGTTAGCGAGTATCTTGCGCCTCCTCGCTTTTCTTCGAAACCCTAGATCGTGCAGGTCGAAGATCACTCAATCGAGTTACATAGGATTTCTCACGCAGCGGCGCAGCGGCGCAACGAGCAATTCGAGTTCACCGTTGCGCCGCCGCGCCGCTGCGCGAGCAAAATAACCTGGCTCGTCAGTCATTTGTATTTCGTTTCGTTTGACTGCATGATGCCCACATGAATGCGAAATTGATCGTTTCTCTGCTCTTTCTCTGTCTCTTCTCCATTTACACTTTTGAAGTACAAGCCCAAACCAGGCGTGGACGCACTCCAAGAAGCTCGTCCGCTGCCATTACTACACCTTCAGGCTTAACTTATCTGATCACAAAAAAAGGGACAGGCCGTCAGCTCAAAGCAGGTGATACGGTGATCCTGAATTACACGGGGACCTTGACCAACGGCGTGAAGTTTGACAGTTCCCACGATCGCAATGAGCCTTTGGAATTCAAACTGGGCGCCGGTCGAGTGATCAAGGGATGGGATGAAGGTGTTGCCAAACTGCGCGTTGGCGATCAGGCAATCCTGGTGATTCCGGGTAAGCTTGCTTACGGGCCAAAAGGCATTCCCAACGTCATCCCGCCGGATGCGACTTTGATTTTTGTCGTCGAGGTAATCAACGTCAAAGCAAGCCCGTCGACCGGCGATCAATAGTAGGAGAGTGTGCGATAGGCGACAGTTAGCGGCCGTGTGCCTCGTGAGTCTGTCTGCCATCTCGTCAGTTTCGTCCAGTTGCCGTACGCGTCGAGCTGGTCCGGAGCATTCGACTCTTTTGTCCTCGATCCGTCCTGGTTGAGCACGACCTCATCTAACAGCCGGTGCTGGACCGAAATTGTTCCGGTTTTCTGGAGCGAGCCGTCGGGGCCGTATGTTTCGAGCTGTTGAGCAGTGCGAACGGTCTTATTGCCGACTGACCCATCCGCATTGTAATTAGTTGTTTCGGTGCGTCTCTTTTCAGGTTCGTAAAAGCTGGTTGAAGCCAACGACCCGTCCTCCCGGTAGACCTTTCGCTCAGTGGTTAGCAGGAGTGGACCGTCGAAAGTGTTTTTGAACTGATCCAGCAAAACTCCCTTCGGGTTGTACTCGCTGGTCTCAATCGCATGGCCCAGTTCATCTCGTTTGAAAGTTTTCTTCGTACGTAGCGAGCCGTCGCCGTTGTACGTCAGTTCTTCTTTGAGCCGGCTCTGGTCGTCGTAAACATTAACGATCCGCAACCACATTTTGCCGGCGCCATCGTAGTTGAGGCCCTCCATCATCTTTCGACCGTCGAACTTCATCACGATTCGCCGAACAAGCCCGCCCTTGTCGTCATACATAAGCAGATCAGTTCGATTTCCGTCCTGATTAAACGTGGCTTCCATTTGCAGCACTCTCGGTCCCTCGACGTTGAAACCGTCTTTCGAAACAAAGGTGGCGACTTCCACTCTAAAGGCGCGAACCGGTCCTTTGAGAGCGTAAGTTGCGTCGGCGTCCGATTTTTCCTGAGCGTGTCCGACAAAGGACATCAGCGCGACGAGTAGTGCTACCTTTAGAGTTTTCATATTGTCCTTCACGATATTGACGTTTCAATGTTCCCGAATTAAATCAATGTGTCTACCTGTCGCTGTTTTGATTAGAGTTTTCCAGCAGTTCCTTGAGATAGCCCTGCCAGATTGAAGCCACCGTATGTGTGCCGTGCCCGCGAGTTTGATCCGTAATCGGTAACAGCACGTAGCGACCGTTCTTCACCCGCTTAATCTCCCGCTCCATCACTCCCAACTCAGGCGGATTGATCAGATCGTCAGCAGAGTTAATTGCGATCAATGGTGCTTTGATCTTTTCGAGCGTAGGAGATGGATTGTATTCACGCGACGAATCGAAGTAGTAGAGCATGTCGTTGGCATCGCTTCGCATCACGCCAGTCTTCACACGCTCCTCGTAAAATTTATCGGCGGCATCACGAGTCGGCGCCTGTTTGTGCCACTGCAACGGCGCGCTTCCCATCAGCAGCAGGATATTCTGAGCAGCGGTCATCCCCTGCACGGGCTGAGTTTTGTATTCACCATTATTCCAGGATGGATCGTTGCGAATCGCATCCATAATCATCTTCCTCATAATTCGATTGCGACCAGCGATCTCGATCGGCATGCTCGCCAGCGGCATCAAGGCGTCCATGAAGTCGGGATAAGTTTCACCCCAAACCCACGTGTGCATTCCACCCATTGAAGTGCCCATCACCAGACGCAGGTGATTGACGCCCAGTTTCTCGGTGATAAGTCGATATTGCGCGAGCACCATGTCGTCGTACGTGTAATGAGGAAACTTCAGGTGGAGTCCGTTGCTTGGTTTGCTGGATCGTCCATGTCCAATGGCATCGGGAAGAATGATGAAGTATTTCGTGGCATCGAGTAGTTGACCGGGACCAAAGAGCACGTCGGCAAATTGTGCTGAGAGAAACTGCGCACCTGTACCTCCAGTGCCGTGCATGATCAGGACAGCGTTACGTGTGACTCCGCTGTTGTCTTTCGCTGGTGTGCCGATAGTGAAGTAATGAAGTTTCAGTTCGGGAAGAGTCTCACCTGAGCGAAACTTGAAGTCGTTGATCGTATAGTCGCCCTCGGCTGGTGCTGGGTAGTTCCTTTGTCGTTCCGGGGTTGTTTGAGAGAACGCGAGTGTGCAAGTGGCGACGACGATTATCAGAATCAGCGGGATGCGAGCGCGCAGAATGGGCATATAACCTCTCCGGTAAGTTTTGCGCCGCATTTTATCAATGTTTTTGAGTTGAAGGGAACGAAGCTTACGGCAGAGTAGTGTCCAAATAAAGATATTTCTCTGCGTAACCTCTGCGTCCTCTGCGCCTCTGCGGTTTAATTGTTTTTGCAGGTAAGTTCACCGCAGAGGCGCAGAGAACGCAGAGGTTACGCATAGATGAATTAGGACACTGTCTTGGGCAATGCTCATCTGGCATAAAAGCCACGCTTCGTTCTTGCCATGGCGGCACCCTGTTTCACCTTCACGCCAACATCACGCCACTTGCCGTCGTAGTTTTTATCAGCGGGGTTATAGGAAACGCTGTAGAGTGTCTGGAGTTCTGAAGCGACGCGCTGATAGACACCGTCCAGATCTTCAGCACGATCAGCTTTGAACAATGTGCCACCAGTCTCATCCGCTATCCGTTTCAGTTGCTCTCGGGCCGTTACGTACGATTCGTGAGTATCACTACCACGCATTCTGACAGTCACTTGATATTCAGTATCAAAGTAGATTGGATAGATTGTTATTTCATCCTGGCTGATTCTCGCGAATACCTCGTCGAAAGGATGCTGGGGTTCGTAATCCTCATCTGAAAGTGAATTGTCCACACCATCCGTCATCATCACTATGGCTTTGCGCTGTTCTTTCACTTCTTTGAAGAGATTGAGTGTCGACCAGGTGGCATCGTAAAACGCTGTTCCAGAGGAAAGATTCTTCGTCTTGTCAATCCGCTCTTTCAAGGTTTGTCTATCGCAAGAGAAGTCACAAATAACCATGAACCTTCGGGTGAAGGCGGCAACCGCGATAGGCGTGTTCGGGCTCAGCGTCTCGATAAACTTCTTGGCCGCTTTCTTTATGATCTTCCAGTGTTCCTTCGTGCTGCCGCTCGCATCAAGTAACAGCACTACAGACACGTGCGATGTGACTGGCTCAAATCTGACAACTTGTTGCTCTATGTTGTTTTCAAAAATCTGAAAGTCGGCTTGCGATAAATTGGGAATCAATTTGCCGGCAGTGTCGGTCACTCTAACGTTTAGATTTACTAGTCGACTATCGATCTTGATGATGTCGGCAACAGGTGGATCGTTCGGGTCGTTCTGACTCGAGAAGGATGCATTCATTAACGGGGGTGGATCGATTCTGCCCGCATCATTCGCAATCGTTGCGTCTGCCCTGGCTATTCGACCTGCTTCGTCAGCGTTCAGTGAAACGGAACCACGTGTACTGCGGACGATGATCGGAGTGCCACCACGGCCTATCCGGCCGTCGAGGCTATGCGAATTGACTGGGCCGAATGCGCTCACGTCGAGCTGCGAGTTGATCGTTCCGCCAAGTGACCTCAATGACAAATCGGTGTTTGCCGATTTTGGAAGTGAGAGCGAAATATCTCCTGATTCGGTCTGCACCGAAAGTGCATTCGTTATGCCTCGAATTGCAATCATTTCGGACTCACCCCTGACTGCCAGGCTAATTTCACGCGGAACGAATACCAGTAAATTGATTGGTCGTTCGTTTCTGTCTTCGCGAACCTGGATCTTCAGGGCTGTGTCACTCATCTCGAAGTGAATTCGAGCACCGATGGGCCTGCCATCAGCTATGCTACTGCACGAGGCGGAAACGCGAATACGGTTGTTGTTCCACGTTTCAACCTCGGTGCGGCCGTTCGCATTTTCGATTTCGAGCGCGGCAAATTTTTGTGAAAATGTTTTTTCGTAAATGGTATCGCTGACCACACGGGCGTGCGCCGAAATGGTTGAGTTGATACAAAACTGCGCGGCGATCAAAAGCACAGGCAGGAAAGAGGTTCTTCGGGTTTCCATAAGGTCTCTTTCTGTTTAGGAGCTTTGCCTCAAAAGCAGGATTCGCACTTGGATCGGGTCCCCTGACTGACCCGATCCAAGATTGAGCGTAGATTATTGGACCTCAAAGGCAATGACGCAGATTTTGCCGAGAGTGTTAACAGGTTAACTCAAGAAATTTAACCATGAGAGACCATCGTTCTGGCGCCAATTCGGTCAGGTATGTGTTCATTTCCGAGTTTGTGTGGCGCTATCACCAGGATGCTGCGATACATGAGTCGCAACACACCTGAATCCTGCAACTCTTTGAGAGTCTGCCAGGTTTTTTGCCGGGACGCACCGATTAGATTGGCGAGATCCTGCTGAGTGATCTTTATTTTTATCGGCCGGTTTGGCACGGTGCCTGACTCTTTGACCATCAGATCAATCAAAGTTTTCCTGACCCGTAGGGAAATATCGTGGCAGACGACATTAACCAGTTGGGCCTCGGCGTGTTTTAGCCTCACCACCACAGATTTGAGCAACTGAAACGATAACTCCGGGTACATGCTCAATAGGGTTTCGAATGACTTTCGGCGGATTTCATATAACAGCGAAGACTCGAGAGTCTGAGCCGAAGTCGTGCGCGGAATGCCGAGGATTAGACTCGCCTGCCCGAAAATCTCGCCGGGACTAATTATGTCATGCAAGACTTCGTGACCACCCTCGGCCAAGGCGGTGATCTTTATTCGTCCTTCCCGGAGGAGATAGACGCTTTCGGCAGAATCACCAGGCACGAAGATCCATTCACCCCGCCGGCGTTTAGTTGTTCGCACCCTTGCGTTGAAGTCATGCATTGCCTGTTGACTGATTCCGTTCAGCAGTTGGAGTGGGCCTGTAAATGAAAGCCTGGAACAACCGTAGGCAGTTTCTCTTTGGTAGTTCATGACCGTTTTCCATCTGAATCGATTAGGGGTGCGAAACACTTCCACACGCACTCCTAAATTTGCGAGGACAAAATTGCTTAATTTGCAGAGATATTGCGCAGAGGAGAACAACGCATCTCTCCAGGCTCTGGGCTTATGAGTTTTTTAAGTGTTGGTCGGGCTCTTTCGGTCGGGTTCCTGCGGATACAGTGCGAGAAGGGTTCTGAAAAATACGCCGTGACAAAAACAATTTCGAGTCTAACCGTTCATGTGAAAGACTAATTCATCGCCAATTGTAACCTCATTGATATTTACGATTTCCACTGCGGGGTATTCTGACGCACTCGGATTTGGAAAACGCTTGACGATTTGATGGCGGCTCACCTGCTCGTCATTGCAGCGTCATTCACACTACAAAGCACATCTGCTCGATCCGATTTAAATCAAGGGTCGCAGTGTGGAAGTACCCCCGCCATTCCACCTCTGCGAACCGCGAGACTTCTGCAAGAACAAAGGAGAAAAGATGCCTGATCGAAACTTCTTTTTGTCGCCCAAAGCTTCGAAAGCACGGTTGCGAGAAGCAGAGAACGCTCGAAATAACCGTTGGGATATCATCAAATCACATTCTCAGGGACAGGTCAGCCGGCGCGACTTGATCAAAATGGGATTGTTTACTTCAGCGGGTCTAATGATCCCTATTAGTGGTCTCAGTCCCTTTGCCCGCAGCGCATTTGCCGACTCCAACATTCCGACCGGACTTCCGCCAAGTCCATTGTTCGGAGTGCAAGCATTTTCTACGCCGATGCCGCGTTTCGACGTGTTGGCGCGCAATCCGGTTTCGGTTTTGAATCCGGCGCCAACGGCCCAGGCGAACACCACACAACAACCGGTTGACCCCGCGCTCGGCGGCGGCACCGGTCCTATCGAGGGGCGTCCCCCGGGACCGATCTGGGCGCACCAACAGTTCACCCAGCTCCCGCCGGTGATAGCCATTCAAGCTACGATGGAGGGAGCCAAGGTCAATAATGTTTACAATCCCGCCGTTCCATCGCTTCAGAATTCCGGCATCAACCCGGCCACTCCTATCCCGTTTAGATTCCACCCGGGTCTGCCCGACCAAAACGTTCTGAAGGATTGGACTTACAATGGAACGATTCCGCCCAAGCTAATGCTGGCCCGGTATGGAGAGCCCATCCTCTTCCGGCTTCGCAACAAGCTCCCCGTTAACCAAAACCAGAACGGTGGCTTCGGAATCCACACGATTTCTACTCACGAACACAACGGGCATCATGGTGCGGAGAACGACGGCTTCACTGGCGCCTTCTTCTTCCCAAACCAGTTTTACGATTATCACTATCCCATCGTCCTCGCAGGTCGCAACACTATCAATACTACGGCGACTGATAATCGCGCCTCTGGTCCCACCGATGCCGGCGGCCTCAATAAGATCCCCGGTGACTGGCACGAGACGATGAGCACCCACTGGTTCCACGATCACATGTTCAGCTTCACCGCGCAGAACGTGTACAAGGGCATGGCGGGAATGTTCAATATCTACAGCGGCCTGGATCGCGGCGCCGAAGACATTGTCGATGGCGTCAATCTGAGATTGCCGAGCGGACGGGCCAGTGTCAGCGGCAAATCGTGGGGCAACCTCGACTACGACGTGAACCTCATGCTTGCCGATAAGGCGTGGGACTCAGCCGGGCAGCTCGCCATGGATATCTTTGAATTTGACGGGTTCCTCGGCGACCAGATGACCGTTAACCTCACTTACAAACCGTACTTTGAAGTTGAGCGGCGCAAGTATCGCTTCCGCATCCTGAATGGGTCAGTCTCACGCTTCTTCAAGATCGCACTGAGTGATGGCTCGCCGATGATTCAAATTGCCAACGACGGTAATTTGTTACCGCAGCCGGTAGTGCTCACCAAACTTGACGAGCAGGGAATCGCTGAGCGTTACGACATCGTCATCGACTTCTCTCGTTACAGTATTGGTCAGAAGCTTTGGATGGTGAATCTGGCCGAACATCAGGACGGCAAGAGAGTGGATAAGGACCTTAGTATCGCAGAGGCGCTCTCAGGCAACTCAGCTGATCCTTGTGTAGGAAAATTCCTCGAGTTCCGAATCGTTCGCAATCCCGCACAGCCGGATATCAGTCAGGTGCCCGCAACACTGATTCCGAATCCGGACCTTTCCAATATTCCCGTAGCCCGCGAACGTGTTTTCGAATTCAACCGCGGCGCTAATCAAACAACCAACGATCCGGTCTCGTCGTTTTTCGGGCCGTGGGGCATTGAGACCGACAATCAGGGAGGAACGCTCGCGGCCGACTTTGGCCGGATCTCAGCGGCGCCGCGTTTCGGTACCCGAGAGATATGGACGTTGAGGAACGGCGGCGGTGGTTGGGATCATCCGATTCATATCCACTTCGAGGAGTGCCAGACTCTGGCACGCGACGGAAGTGCTTCTAACGTTCCCGCCTGGGAGCGTGGTCGCAAGGACGTCTGGCGGTTGAGACCAAGCGGAGAAGTGAAAATCACGCTCCAGTTCCGCGACTTTGGCGGCATGTTCATGGAGCACTGCCACAACACCATGCACGAAGATAACGCGATGCTCTTGAGGTGGGAGATCGACGATGGTGGCGCGCCGTTCCTGCGACCGCTGCCGACTCCGATCCCGACACCGCAGGGAGTCAACTTTGTGGCGCCGACCGAGATACTTCCGACCGCTTTCGATTAAGGAGAAGGAGAGACAACATGAATACACACGTAAATATAAGGGCCCGGCTACTGCTATTCAGCCCGACCTTCGTAACGCTCTCCGTCGCTGTCGTTGTGATGCTGGCGATGTTGGCGTTGGGCAGTCCTTCCGTCCAGGCGCAGACCACTGCGGCTGCCGTTGTCGACAGTAGCATCACGATTGCGACCAATGGCACGGTGACCGATACAGGAACCACTGTCAACGTCACTGGCAGCGTGACTATTAAATGTAGACGGGTGATAGATACCACCACGACTACCGCCGCTCCGCTTGTCATGCTTGATTTCGATTTTTCGCAGCTGCAGGGAACAACGGGCAGCGGGAAAAATCTTAGGACGTTTGTGACCGGAGGTAATCATGCTACCGAACTGAGGCCGCTCCAGGCATCAGACACAATCGTCGTCACCGTTCCCTATTTCGACAGTACTAAGGATGTGCTGTCGGCTAGCACATTCATGGCGACGGCTACTCTCAACTTCGACATCAGCACGGGGAAATTGACGAGTGGAAGCCTCACTTATGGGACTAACGTCTTTGCTTCCACGGGTGTTGGCACCACCACCAATTGATCGCGCTTCGCGGCGCCTGCGGTTTGAGACTGAGCAATCCTCCCGAACGGAACCATACGCCTTCCGTTTAAGGCATTGGAGGGTTGCTCAGCTCAACGCAGTCTAAGAAAGGAGAATCAAACATGATACGCAAGTACGCGAAGGTGCTTTTGCTTGCACTGCTGATGTTGAGCATACCTGTATCAATCAATTTCCTCGCCGAACACAGTTTCGCCCAGCAGCAAGCTGAAGAATACAGTTGCCCGATGCATCCGGAGGTCAAGTCGAACAAAAAAGGTTCCTGTCCCAAGTGCGGCATGACGCTGAAGCAAAAATCGGCTGAGCGCGATTCGGCAAACAGCAGCGATGTGAGTTCTAGCTCGAGTCGCTTTCCCAATGTCGAGTTAATTACTCACGAGGGGAAAAAGGTTCGCTTCTACGACGACTTGATCAAAGGGAAGGTCGTGGCGATCGAGCTCATGTACACCACTTGCAGATACAACTGTCCGCTTGAGACTGCGCGTTTGGTTCAGTTGCAGAAGATGTTGGGTGATCGGATGGGGAAAGATGTTTTCTTTTATTCGATCACGATTGAGCCGGACATAGACACTCCCCAGGTACTTAAGGCTTATGCCGAAAAGTATCACATTGGGCCCGGATGGACGTTCCTTACGGGAAAAGAAGCGGACATAAAGTTGATCAGTAAGAAGTTGGGACTGGACTCTCTCCCGGATGTGAATGACCCGGACGGTCACACTCCACACTTGCTTATTGGCAACGACGCGACCGGACTTTGGATGAGAAACTCGGGGCTCGACAATACCAAGTTCCTATCTATGAAGATCGAACAATTGATGGGTTATCGCGCGCAGACGGTCGATGCCGCGGCCGCGAGTCAAGCCGGCGCGGTCAAACTCAATCTTGATAAGGGAGCGTACCTCTTCGCTACGCGCTGCGCTGCCTGCCACACAATCGGAAACGGTGACAAGATTGGGCCTGACCTGCTCGGTGTCACCAGCTCGCGGGATCTCAACTGGCTCCGCAGAACCATCACCGAGCCGGATAAACTTTTAGCGGAGAAAGATCCGATCGCCACAGCGTTGTTCAAGCAGTACAAGGAGGTGCAAATGCCTAGACTTGGTTTAGCCGACGCCGACGTCAACGTGCTGATCGATTTCCTGAAAAGAGAGAGCGCCAGCTTTCGTCAACGACAGAAGGCGGGAACGCAGAACTGACAGCAGCAGTCACTTCTCTTGGAGTGCGGCGGCCTGGCCGCCGCACTCCAAGGGAGGCGCGAAAATAAATATCCTTCCCAAACTACGACAGGTATTTTCAGTGTCCTCTGCTGCACTGTTGAAAGTGCGAGCAGGTTAGTCTCAAAGGCGTCAGCCTGATAACGCCTTACCCGACGCAGGCGGGCTTGCATACATACCAGTCGTCATACTCTTACCCGACGTCAGGCGACTTTCACGTGAAGATACATTTGAGAGGAGATATTTCGGGATGACAAGATTTTCGTTTAAGTGGCTAGCGGCGGTCGCCGCCCTCAGCCTGGTATCCGTCGCCGCTCTCGCGCAGACGGCGGGACCCGCTGCCCAACTGTCGCTGGGCGTGACCCCAACCGTTGTGAGCGGAGGCGGCACAGTGACGGTGTTCGGTTCCATCACCAACACTTCCTCCAAGGCGGAGAAAGTGACCATTACTTACGACGTGGTCGGCCCCTGCAACTACACAGATTCCTACACGGTTAAGGTCACGCTGAAGGCGGGCGAGACCCGCAGTAGCAGCAACAGCCAAACGGTCCCCGCTTGTGCGGGAGATTACATCATCACGGCAACCGCCACCTCCGGCGGGGCGGTGTTGGACACCAAATCAGTCACGGTCACGGTTCAGTGAAGCGTGTTCCCGTCTGGGACGCATCCCCATGCGTCCCGGACAGGTTATCCGATACCCACTCGGGTATTTCCTTGCCGCTTCGAGTAACACGAGCTCACCTAATCAAAACCCATCGGACGAAACCGTTACACTACCGGTGTAATATTCGCCTCCCTGCGTAGTGCCTGTAGCAGTATCAACAAGTTCCAGCCAGACCGGAATGTTAACGTTACGCGCTGGACCGTCCATTAATGCCACCTGGAAACCTGCACGCACCTGTAAGCGCTTCATTACCTCTTCACCCGCAACGCGCAGATCGTCGCACTTGATTTCGACGGTACGCGCTTGGCCGGGTTGCAACTCGACTGGATCAGTTTGCGCCAATAGACGGCCCGCTGCGTCGTAGACGTATGCTCGTGCGCGGACGGGTTGAGTGCCCGGATCGTTCTGGTTGTAAAAGGTATATCGTAGGCTCTGTCCGGGTATGATGCCGATTGGATTGAACTGCTTGGCACGTTTCGCAGGCAGGATGACAAGTCTGTATTTTGAATCAGTGGGTACTGAGTTTCCATCCTGGACCTCATCGGGAATGACTTCCAGCGAGCAAGGGTAATCATCCGGACTACCGCCCGTCGGGGCGACCCTGGTAACTTTCACTATCACCTGCACGCGTCCCGTGATCGGATCGCCGTAAGCATGCAAATCATTACGCCGAACATCGGCGAAGCGAACTTCTCCTGGCGCCACTTGTATCCATTCCGATTGGTAAAGGGGAGCGCTATAAGTTGAGTTGCTCCGAGGCGCGAGATAGTAGCTGAACGACCACGACATGGTTCCGACGGATCTTTCGTCGCTGGCTACACTAAGGCGCACGGTCTGGCCGGGGACGATTCCGAGAGATGTGTAAGACACAGACTTTACGCTCCCGTCGCCAGTTTGTCCGTTGCTAGGTTGCGCCACACCGGCGCATACCAGCGCGGTCACAGCCATAATTAAAGTGATGAGTTTTGTGATTGGATTTCGTAGTTTCATGACTCTCTCCTCGATGAATAAAGACTTCTGCTTCAATCAGTATTTGAGCGTACATTGACTCTCGATTTGTTAAGGCGGAAAGTCGCAGTGAAAACTATCATCGCGGAGATTTTTTGTTCCCAGGATTGGGGAGAACCTGACTCAGGCAAAGTTTGACCCAGTCGTCTGTACTGATCTGCGCCGTTGCGGCGACAGTTCTAAACCCCAAAGTGACGCCGAGCACTTAAGGTACTCAAAGCGTGTGATGGCGCAGGATCAAGTCGAGGTCATGCAGCGTTTAGGTTTTACGGAGTTTGCAGTTGTGGGACACGACCGAGGCGCGCGGGTGGCGCAAAAGCCGGCTCCTCACCAGAATGATCCAAAGAAGAGAATCCCTATTGCCATCACTAACGCTGAGATTCCGGCTAATAAGAACGCCGATGATTCAGCCTGCTTATAACGTACAGGACTCGACTGCATCACCGCGTCACGCAGACCTCCATGGAGCGCCAGAACGATCTCTATAATCCCGATTACTGAAAGAGTAGCGGCCAAAATATATTTCCACATACCCATAAGCATCTCACAACGAACCTCTGAACTATAACGGCGAGGGATTGCCCTCGCTCAGCCGTTTAATGATTGCAGCGAATGCCTCATCCCGGGTTCCACGTCCATCGAGATATGGTTTCCAGAATTCTGTAAGCACTTCTCTTGCCCGGGTCATGCCTCGTTGCCACACGCCAGACTTGTCAGCGTAAGGTGTGTGTTCCGGAACCACATGATGTACGGCTTCTCCGGCAGTAAAGAAGATCAGTGCGTGAGAAAGTCTGTCCGGCACGGGCTTATTAATTCGTCGAGCCTGCTCCTTCAAAGCCGCGTCAACCGAGTCGTCCCACTGATGCATACCTTCGTGAAATACAGTTTCAAGGCCCAGCGTCCCCTGATTGCCTTCGGCTAAGCTCGACACTACCAGCAGGTGGCCGGTCGTCGAATATGCGCCCGCCCAATTGCAGTACGCGGACAAGTGCACGTCGTACCCGCGGGTCAACCATTCCAACCCGTACGCGTTCGTGATGAAACTGAGCACCGGCGTTCCGTATCGTTTGACCAGGGCTTCAATTTCTTTTCGCCAGGCTTTGTTTGCCGCTTGATGTTTGGACCACCACGTTTTGCGATAGACGGGCGCCGCACGTACAAGCACGGCAGCTATCGAAGGATCGACACCCGCGGGCGATTTTGTGTCGCCGGCCTGGGCGAGCGCGAGCGTGACCGCCGGTAACGGGTCGTCAAAGACGAGATCCTTTTTAGCTGGACCAGCAGCGTAATTAAGAACAGCTTCCTTCCAAACAGCCTGCTCCTGCGCTGTTAACAGCGCCATGCCTTGTTGCTGATCCGCCGGAGCACCACTGACAGCGGCTCGCGACGAATCTCGGGTCTTATTCTCGGCTCGGCCGAGGACGTACAAAAAGTGATGTAAGTTCAGCCAGAACTCATCATCGTGAAAGTTGAAAATGGGAGATGAGCGAGCAACAACCTTTGGTTTCGACTGCGACTGCGACGACGACGCGCATAGATTCAGAACGAGCAGGGAAGCGCTACAAACAAGAACGCCTGCTCGGACTCGGCATCGTTGGTTCGATTTCATAACGTAGACTCATTTCTTTGCAGCGTCGGAACCCTCGAGCGCCATCCTGAACGCGGCCATCTCATGGTCGTTGCGAACCAGCAGAATGTCGCCCGCAAGCACCGGATGATTCCAGGTCTTGCCCTCGAGGGCCGGAAACTGTGCGATTGCTGTGAACTGGTCCGGTGTAGCCTTCACGAGCGCGAGCTCACCCTGCTCCGACAGAACGAGCAGCAGGTCCTGATCGGATAAAAGGACCATCTGGCCGTAGCCGTATCGTTTGCCCGTCCACTTGAGTTTGCCGTTCTCGAGATCGATGCACACGAGCGTGCTGCCATTGAAGCCGTAGACGTGGCCATTGTGAACGACGAAGTCGTTGAACCAGGGATTGAGCTCCTCTGATGTCCAACGCTCCTGGACGGTCCATCCGCTGGATCCTTGAGCAACTCCGATGCGGCGTATGCCGCTGCTCTCACTTACGCTGATCAGGAGATCGCCACTTGCAGCGACCGCCGGCTGCACGATCGGCTCGCCTGGCCACGCATGCTCCCAAAGCAACTTGCCGTCCGCCGGCGCCACACTGGTCGCGCCGTTTGAGTGCAACAGCACGATCTGAGGGACTCCATTGACGGTCAATAGTTGGGGTGAACTGTAGCCAGTGCGTCCAGCCGGACCTGTCCAACGGGGCTTGCCGCTGGCGAGGTCGTAGGCAACAAGATTGCCCGCCGCCGCCACAACGACGATGTCGTTGACTACCAACGGCGAACCCGCGATGCCCCACGCCGGAACTTTAGCGCCCGTGTCACTCACTGAATTACGCGCCCACACGACGTTGCCGGTAGCAGCGTCGAGCACGTTCACGATTCCGGTTCCACCGTGTGTGTAGACACGACCGTTGCTGAGTGTTGGAGTCGCACGCGGACCGGGACCGGCATTCGACTCCCAGAAGCGAGCCCGGTCGAGATGTCTCCACACCAGCTTTCCTGTGGCAACGTCGTAGCAGGCGACGATTTCGTCGTCACCACGCTGTTCCTGTGTATAGAAGCGTCCATCCTGGACCGCGAAGGACGACCATCCTGGTCCAACCGGCCGTCGCCAAAGCTGCACCGGCGGCGACGCAGACCAGTCGGTTTTAATCCGCACACCATGGATCACGCTGTCGCGCTGTGATCCGCGAAAGCCGAGCCAATCGGTCGTCCTGGTTGGCGTAGCAACCTGAGCTGCTGCGGGTTCCTCGAGCGTTTGGGCCACGAGCAATTGTTCAGGGGTCTTGGACCATCGCCAATGGATATCGTTGTCGAACTCCGCCGTGAGGCCGCCGGTCCGAATTACGGTAAACACTCCGCACGCGAGCAGGGTTGCTACAACCAGCGCAGCGCGTCGTGGTCCGGCAGAGAAGCGACGAGTTACTACGGCCCAGGCGACCAGCGCGAGACTCAGGACCGGAATCGCCAGGATGTACAGCAACATCCCCATTCCGCCACCGGCGATCGATTCGTGGACGATGCGCTTTGTTCCGATCAGCGCGACGATCAGCAGCACGAGTGCGCCCACACGCTCGCTCCATGGGGCGCGGCTGAAGAACAGCCACCATAGTACGATTGCCAACGCGCACAACGCCCCAACCAGCAATCCGATAGGAGCGGCGCGGGGAAAGAGAGCGGGGACAACAAACCAGGCCATCCATTGCAGCACTACGGCAATCACGCCGGGCCACAATCGCAGCCGCTTTGGAGGAGTTGGGAGCGCAGTTTGTTCTGGGGTCATATTAGTCGTCTCAAGAGTCTGATGCCGGACCGGTAAGCAGCGAGGTGATATCATAACATTCGCAAAAAGAGGGAGCGGGGGAAAGGGGCGGAATGATAACTGTTGCCAATCGGATTTACGTCGCCAAAGAATATGCTGACGCCTTCGAACAAAGGTTTCGTGAACGCGCGGGGTTAGTGGATCAAATGCCTGGTTTCATTTCCAACCAGGTGCTGCGCCCGGTCAATGAAGGCGACCCGTATGTCGTCTTTACTATTTGGAACAGCCGTGAGGATTTCCTTAACTGGGTACGCTCAGATGCGTTCATGAAAGGACACGCACAGTCCGGAACACTGCCGAAGGAAGCATTCGTTAAGTCGAATGTACTGGAGATGCATGAGGTGGTCCAGGATTCCAGTCGTCCTGATTTAGCCGCGGAACCGCATGGTGGTCCGTTCAAGATGCATTAACGCGGATGCAAGCCAAAATTATTAAAGTCGCCGGACTCGGATTCACGATTGCATACGCTGCGTTCATCGTCTGGATCTATGCCACCGAACCGCGTACCTTCAAAGAAGTCACAACCAGTGCTGAGATCGCCGCCGGCACTTACGAGATCAACCAGGATAAATTCAATTCCGCCCTCGGCCTATTCCGGCGTGAGCAGTTTCGTGCGGCTCGCGACGAATGGCAGGGCGCAGACCCCGCGCAGCGAGATGCCCGTACACAGTTTTACATAGCGTATTCGTTTTACCGCGAGGGTTGGGGGCGGGTTTATTTTGACCAGCAGTTGTTCAAGCAAGGTGTGGAGGCAGTAAATCGAGCAATTGCACTGTCGTCAACCAGCCCGTTGACAATCGACGATCCGGACTTGCGTATCCATACGGCGGCGGAGTTAAAGGTCGAACTTGAACAAGGTTTAGAAAGCAGTTGGAGTGACGTCAATCCGCTCAAGGTATTACGTACAAGGAAGTGATGAGTACGGACTCTAACAATGTCGCAGGCTAATCGTTCCAGAAACCGCGCCCTGGTGGACTTTGTCGTACTACCATTTCTTTTTCTGACAGTGGCGCTTCTGGGCGGGCTTCGAATCGGTGCTGAAAGCCGAACGTTCATTTTCATCGCGCCGCCCCTCGTGACGCTTTTGCTCGCGACCCTATCGATGCTGCTCTTCGTCCGCGGTGGTCTACTCAGGTTTCATGAATGGGTTGGCAGCGACCTTCCACCTCTCACAAACGTTGCGCACACCTGGATGTTCATCACCATCTTCTTCGCCTCCGCGCAAGCTTTCAACTCTGTATTACCTGAGCGCGGTCTGTTCCACTGGCTGTTCTCATTCTTTTTTCTTTGGACGCTCTGGAATAATCTGTTTTCGTCATTCGACGCGCGCAGGCTTTTGCGCAGCCTGACAATTTTGTTCGGGACTGCTTTCGTCCTCAAGCATATCCTGCTGGCGAATCTGTATAGTCCGGAGGGTGGTTGGTTCAAGCGGGTGGCAGGAACGTTATTACAAGGAGTCACGCTCGGCACGCTCGACGCGCCCAGCTTTGCGCCGAGCACCGGCTACATCGCTTTCTTTACATTGGCTCTTTATATAGCGGGGCTGATCCTGTTCGCATTTGCAGTCAACGGCGAGCCCACGCCGGTCACTCACACGCTCGTAGAAGGGTACAGACAACTCTCTGCTGCTGAGCGACTGTCCGTGCGCGAAGCAATTCTTGATGATCCGGTTGAAGAGGACTGAAGCACGTCGACCTCAAAACACCCTATTTTTCTGACCTGCCGGTACGATAAACATTCCCGCCAAACGATCCGCCAGCCGTGAGTCTAACTTGCGAAGAGTTTGCTCAGCTTTTTCGGCTGAACGTTTGTCACCAACTTCCATATACGACAGTCCCAGACCAAAGTGCGAGGAAGCGAGGTTGGGTTTGAGCCGAACGGCAGTTTCAAACGCTTTCACAGCCTGGCGATAAGAACCGATGCCGTAGTAAGCGCGACCCAGAGCGTCGTTGATTTCAGCTTCACCTGGTCCACCGGTTGACTTGGTTCTGTCTTCCAGTACTTTCGCTTTGACGCCATATAGTGCTTGCTTCAGAGGGTCGATCGCAGACGCATAATCAGACAGTGCCAGATACGCGACACCAAGGCGGAAATAAGAATCTGCATCAACAAATGCACGATTCAATTTAATAGCTTGTTTGAATTCGGCGATCGCAGCTTTATGCTCCGCGAGTGCCGAATGCGCCAGTCCAAGCTTTGCATGGGCCATTGCATCCTGCGGGTTAAGGGCTACAGCCTGCGAGAGCGACTCAACGGCGTCTTTGTATTTTGCGGATGCGAGACTGGCAATTCCTTTATTGAAATAACCGGCAAACGATTTCGTCTCCGTTTCCACTGGATTGTTATTGGTGACCGGAGCCGCCACGGGAGCGGGCTTCGTACTTTCCGTAAGCACGACAGGCGTTGCCACTCGCGCATCACTGGTGGCCGGCGAGGCGTTACCAGGAACCGACGTCACTTCGACTGGCAGTGCAAAGTTATAAGTGAGAACACTGTATGCACTGGTAGGGCGATCTGAAAAAGCGGACATCAAGAAACGAGCATTGCGTGCGGCTGAAGTTGCCGCGTCGAAGAGCAAAGGGTTACCCGAAGCGGCTCGGGTCGCAGTGACAACTCCGCTCCGATCGATAAGCAATTCCACCTCGACCGGACCAGCGGCTCTTGCCGGCTTTGCATCCGCGGGATACTCCGGTTCTGGAATAGCAATCGCCGCCTTTCTGAGGACCTCTTCAGGAATCCGTAAAATCGGAACGTTTACATCTTCTTTGCTCGCGTTTGCTTCGGTGCTCGCGGGTGTTACTGGAGCAGGTTTCGCGGTAACGTTTATGGGTGGCGTCGATACAACGCTGGGTGGCTGCGTCGGCGCGGGTTTATTTTCAACTGGCGCTGCTTCAGCATCGCTACGCTGCTTCAAAGGTGCGGTGACAGGCGCAGCAGGGGCACTTGGTTTGACTGTCGTTGGACCATAGTAGTAGCTCAGTGTTCTGTAGGTAACTTGAGTAGGCTCATACGAGATGGTCCCATTCTCGTAGACGGCAATGGCACTGGTCATTTTTTTCCAGTTGCCAAATTCATCGAGCTCGTAAGTGTATTTTTCTTGCGAGAGGACTGAGCCATCATTGCCACGCAGGGTCATTTCGATGATGTTGCCCTTATCGTCGTATTTGTATTCCTCCTTCCCCGGGGCAGTTGCGCCTTCAACCGGGTAAGCTACGAAATCAATCTTTCGGCCCGTGGCGTCGTAGGTTGACACTTCTATAACGGATTTCGGTAATTCCACCGGCTTGCCGTTTCGGGTAACAATGTTTGCGGTCTCAACTCGTACCCGCCGAACGGGACCTTTCAAACCATCTTGTTCTCGGCTGCCGCTCGCGACTCCAGCTACCGGGGTCGCTGTGGCATTGGTTTGTGCGGTAGTGGTGTAGGCGAAAGAACAGATCGCAATCAGGAGGATTAATAAGTGCTTCATGGTTCATTTCTCCCGAACTGATTCGCTACCCGGACGACGACTGTTTCGGTGCGTGAAGTTCCCGGTGGATAGCGACGTTGTCTGGCAATGTGGAGCGCAGTTGCTTCGAATGCTTCTGCTCCTGGGTTTCGATTTCCTATCTGGGCTCCGGCGACACGTCCATCCTCGATGGTTAGCTGGACAGAGATCTCGACAAATTCTTTTCTGGCCGCCGTAGGCTCCGGAGCTGGTTGAGGAGTTTCGGCTACTGTCGGCAGTGCCGGTGATGGAATGGCTTGTGGTTCAAGTTCGGTAAGGGCCTCTTTTGCTTTAATGGATGACGGCGTCTGAATGGATTGATCCGGTGATCCCAGGGAAAAACCATAATCTCCACCTATCAGTCGCGCTGTTGAAATCGTCTCGCCCGTTATCGGGTCCGCTACCAGTTCAGACACAACAGCGGCTTCGGACTTCGGGGCTTGAATAACTTCGGTTTGAGTTGGGACTGCGGTAACAACGGAAACTTCGGGGGTATTCCTGATTGAAACAATTCCCACAAGCGTCGCTGTCCCGAGGAATACAGCACCTAATCTGGCCAGTAGTTTGTGGTAAGTGGAGAGATGTGCAGCCGGTTTCAATCCGACTATAGAGCGCAAGGTCTGTGTTGCGGCTTCTTTACGGGCCCGAATCGGAACTGGGATCTTCACTGACAACTTCCCCCTTGAATGAGGGCGTCGGATGTTAATGACGCCACGAGCTCGCGACGCAGAGTGGGCACTTTCGCATCAATTACTGCTTAAGCTACCCAAGAAGGTGCTTTCAAACCGCAAAGACCTGCTCTTATATGCGATTGGTTAGTGAATTCCTGGTGAATGGCCGGGAACAGCTTATCAGCAGGCAAACTCGGAAATATCGAACCGGATAACGCAAGGTACCGGGGACGAACGTTGGTGGGTCGTATATACACCCGTGCGCGGACGGTGTCAACGCGAGACAGCTCGAGGTGCTACCTAACAGGCCGAAAGCTCTGAGCACACCGCACCATACCACCTTCATTCGCGGCGCAACGCAACCAATGGATCAACCCTCGTGGCGCGACGCGCGGGGATATAGCAGGCAATCAATGCGACTACAAGTGCGCCGCTCGCCACCGCTACAAAAGCGAGAGGGTCTGTCGTGGACACGCCAAATACCACCGAACCCAATATCCTCGTCAATATAACCGCAACTGCGAGACCGATTGCTGTGCCAATCGCCGCGAGCTTCATTCCATCGCCCACGATCAGCAACAGAACGCTTCGTCGCTGTGCGCCGAGCGCCATCCGAATGCCGACCTCGCTGGTTCGCTCGATAACGTTGTATGACAACATTCCGTAGATGCCAGTGGCCGCGATAATCAATGCCAGCAAACTTATCGTACCGGAAAACCATACGCCTGTTCGGGCCGGTTCCAATGCGCGCCTCACATTTTCTTCGAGTGGCTCGACAGTAACGAAAGCATCTTTCTCGATCGAACGCGCCGCTTCTCTGACTGCATTCACACTGGAATTCAGATTCCCACTGGTTCGCAAGACAAAGCTGTGCGCCGCCAGGTTCACGAGTGAGTCCGGCGTATAGAATAAAGGTCCGTCCACTTTACCCACCTGCGTGCTACTAATATCGCTGACGACCCCGATAATCTCGTGCGAGTTGCCGTCACCGTCCCTGAAATGTTTTCCGATCGGGTCGGCTTCTGACCAGAAACGATTAGCCATCGCGTGGGTGATGACCGCCGGTGATTGCCCACTGCGGACATCTTCGTCTGTAAACTCGCGTCCGCGCTGCAAATGAATACCCAGAGTTTTGAAATACGTGGGCGACACCAGATTAGCGTTCACGCTGAGGCCCGATCCTTCGCCCTCGATGTCAATCGCATCGTCGCGTCTGCCGGCGAAAGGCATGATTTGGGCACTGCTGATCTCTTTGATTTGAGCCACGGTTTTCAAACGCTCAGCGAGTTGCTCGCGAAGTGTGGTAACGCGGGCCTCGTCATAACCCAGTGCCGATACGTCCAGCGACAGGACAATCAGGCTCTTACTATCAAATCCGACGTCGCTCGATTGTGCCCGTTGTAAGGTTCGCACTAATAAACCTGCTCCGATCAGAAGCACGAGCGAAACCGCCACCTGCCCGATGACTAATAAATTCCGCAGAACGGTACGTGAAACGCGCGTCCTGTTTCCAGATCTGAGCGCCACCGTTAGATCCGGTTTTGTCGACTGAATTGCCGGCGCTAGTCCAAATACAACTCCCGTAATCAGAGAAATCGAGAACATGTAAAGAAAGACTGTCGCGTTGGGCTTCAAGTCGATATCGAGGCCTATCTCAGGAAACAGTGAGATCAAGATTGGAGGCAGAAGTAGTGAGAGAAACAGTCCCGCAATGCCGCCCAGTACTGCGAGGAGCAGGCTTTCTGTCATCAGGAGTTTAACCAACCGCCAACGACTCGCTCCGAGCGCAAGTCGCACGGCAATCTCTTTTCGCCGCGCGGAGCCACGCGCAAGCATGAGATTCGAGACATTGGCGCACACGATCAAGAGAACCAGCCCAACTGCTGCCATCACCAGCATTGCTACCGGCATGCCTTCACTGCGAACTTCCGGAGAGTTGAGATATGACCCGGGCATCACCTCAACAAACGACTTTCGTCCGGGATACTCCTGGTCCATTTGCGAAGCGACCAGTTGCATCTCCGCCTGCACCTGCTTTGCCGAGGCGTTATCCTGCAACCGTCCGACTACACTCAACCAGCTAAGATTAGGACGCGACGTGAAGTTGCTCTCTGACATGATGCCTTCGTGCGCCGTCAGCGGAAGCCACACGTCAGGAACAGTCATCTCAGTTCCGCGAAAATCCGGCGCGGCAACACCAACGACAGTGAAGCGCTGGCGATTCAGCACGATCGAGGTACCGATCACGCTGCTGTCCGAGCCAAATCTTCGCTGCCAGAAACCGTAACTCAGAACTGCAACGGGACATTGAAGAGGCGCTATGCATTCTTTGTCGTAAAAGGTACGCCCAAGAGTGCTTGTTCCGCCCAAGACCGAAAAGTAATTGTCCGTAACCATCAGCCCGTTGATCTTCTCAACGGGGTTGCCGCCGAAATACAGTGTTAAATCTGATGAGGCTGCCAAACCAGCCAGGCCGTGAACTCGATCTCGATAGTTCAGGTATTCAGGATAAGAAGAAAACGATGCGCTCCCTTCGACTTCACGCGAGAACTCACCCTCAAAGCGCTGATAGACATTCACCACACGCTCTGCGTTCTTCACCGGCAACTCACGGAATGCAAGGGAATACAAAAGCGTGAAGATGCTTGTGTTAATTCCTATTCCGAGAGCTAGCGTCAGTAAAGCGGCGACTGTGAAATTGCGATGTTTGAGTAACGAGCGGAATGCATACCGCAAGTCGTGAAAGATAACGGGCATGCTCCATGTACTAGAGAGCGACTTGAAAAGTTCGCAGTTCTATCTTTCTAGGGAGCTGATTGAGAAAAATCCGTTCGGATAGTTACGAAAGATCCAAATCCCAAGGTGCGATTCCCGGGCAATCCTGTTGAGTGCCTCTCGCAGAGTCACCCCTTCCAAATTCAGAGAAAACCTGGGGCTACTCAGTTTTTCAAGAGAGACATCTCGAGCGCCATCTGTTGACCGGCGCTTCAGATTCAAGGTTGTCATGTTTGCTTGAACTTCAGGCAAATTCAACAATTGATCCAAAGCCTCTGACGGGCTAACGTCTTTGACGTTGAAACTATTGATTTTGGTCTCGAGTAGCGGATTGCTTCCGGTTGATGGCCAAACGTCGATAAACTCACTGGTCTGCCGGCACTGAAACTTTTTTGACGACTGAACGATCCCATTCATAACGTCCGTTACATTCGCATCCTCCAAAGACAGACTAACCTGATGGTAACGCTGGGTATCGAGCTCTAATCCAACCGTCACGCCGAAAGTGTTGCCCAGGTTAGCCAAAGCCATTGCGAAATCACCTTGAATTCGGACCACCCTCAGGGTGGTGACTGGCGTTTGCTGGGCCATGACACCTGACATTGAGACAGCACAGATTCCCAGAACAACTGCAGCGGCAATTAGTTTGAAAGAGTTGGTCATTTTGGGCTCCTAAGTTAACTCGGGATCAGCCAACTCTTCAACACGCGGAAGGCTTGAACCAGTTCCTCTTTGTTTACTAACTCGGCCCAACTTCAATATCTCTGCAACGAGCGCCTCAGGAGTACAGGGCTTTTCAAGATACCCCTGTGCGCCGGACGCGAGCGCTGACGCGACGTCAGATGGGAACACCGCACCGGAATAGAAAAGTATCGGAGTGTGTGGATCGAGAGTACGCAAACCGCGGCATAACGCGTTTTCGGTGTCACCCTCAATCCAGTTGTCGATCAGATAAAGGTCGAACCCGCCCGACGCAGCGAGCTTGATCGCTGAAGTTGCGTTTTCCACGGAGACAACCTGCCACCCTTCACCTTGCAATATGCACGCGACGAGTGTGCGCGTGTCAGCATCATCTTCGACGTGTAGGATTCGCATCTTCTCGCTCCTCAAGTAGACACACACGAACAGGCAGGAGCGGAGCACTCTTCAATGTTGAA
>Ga0134121_10000093_pt1 | contig 98252 bp, 79 predicted proteins | sample KB301_FD_96463 | JGI IMG/M metagenome (GOLD analysis project Ga0134121, IMG submission 96463) | Terrestrial soil microbial communities without Nitrogen fertilizer from Kellogg Biological Station, Michigan, USA - KB3-0-1 | ecosystem: Environmental > Terrestrial > Soil > Unclassified ...
CCCCGCGCCCTGAGCGCCCGGGCGGTCTGCTTCCGCCAGGGCATCGAGCGCCTGGGCAAGGCCCTTCCGGACAACCTCGAGGTGAAGACGTTCTACGCGCTGGCCCTGCTGGGGACGGCCCCGCCGACGGACAAGCTCTACCAGAACCAGCTCGCGGCGGCGGCGCTCCTGGAATCCCTCGCGGAAAAGAATCCGGATCATCCGGGCATCGCCCATTACCTCATCCACGCCTACGACTACCCGTCGCTGGCGACCAAGGGACTCGAGGCCGCGCGGCGCTACGGCGAGATCGCCCCCTGGGTGCCCCACGCCCTGCACATGCCGAGCCACATCTACACCCGAATGGGGATGTGGAAGGACTCGATCGATGCCAACCTCGCCTCCGCGGCGGCCGCACGGGAGTACTCGGCCCGCTTCCACGAGGGCGCGGCGACCAACGACGACCTCCACGCCCTGGACTACATGGAATTCGCGTACCTGCAGACGGGACAGGAAGCGAAGGCCGGCGCGATCGTCGACCATCTCCGCGCGATCCGGAAGTTCTATCCCGCGAAGGATTTCGCGGCGGCCTACGCGACGGGCGCGATCCCGGCGCGATGGACCCTGGAGCGGAGGCGCTGGGCCGACGCGGCCTCTCTCGAGATGCCCCACCCGGATCTCCTCAAGTCCTTTCCCTTCGCCGAAGCCCACATCGAATTCGCGCGCGCCGTGGGAGGCGCACGAGCGGGACGGCTCGACGTCGCCCGCGCGGCGTTCGGCCGCCTGGCGGAGCTGAAAGAGATGCTCAAAGATCCGAAGTTTCAGTGGTGGATCAATCAGATCGAGATCCAGCGTCTGGCGGCGGCGGCCTGGATCGCCTTCGCCGACGGCCGCAAGGACGAGGCTGAAGCGCGGCTCCGCGAATCCGCCGCCCTCGAGGACAAGTCCGGCACCCATCCGGTCACGCCCGGCCAGATCCTGCCCGCGAGGGAGCAGCTGGGCGATCTCCTCCTGGAGCTCGGACGACCGGCGGAAGCCCTGGTCGAGTACGAGAAATCGCTCGAAGCGTTTCCGAACCGGTTCCACGGCCACTTCGGCGCCGCCAAGGCGGCGGAGCGAGCCGGCAAGGCGGACGGCGCGCGCAAGCATTACGAACACCTGCTGGAGATGTCGCCCCATGCGGACGGCTGGCGGGAAGAGCGTGCCGCGGCGAAGGAATTTCTCGCGCGCCGACCCTGACGCTCTCTAAGGATTCCGGTCCGGCCTCTCGGACAACGAGAGTCCGCTTGCGGCGAGAAATGCGCCGAGGAACGCCGGAATGGCCAGAACCTGCGCGACGGGCTTCGACACGGCGATGTGATGCCGGAGAACCGTGCCGACCGCCAGCAGGAACGCGATGCCTCCCAGGAACAAAACGATTCCCCCCACGAGACGCAGCCCCGCCCAGCGGTCCGGCGCCAGGAGCCGCACGTAGCCGAGGAGGATTCCGTCGAAGAGTTTTCGGCGATCCCACGGACGCGTGAAGGCGGATCGACTGTACCAAGCCATGCCGAGACCGGCGAGCGTGACGTAAAAGAGGGGGATCGATCTGTCGTTGAACACCCGATCGAAGAGGATCCCCAAGGCGCAGAGCACCGTGGCCACAAGAGGGGCGAAGCTCAACCTCGCCGCCAGCGGCGCCGTCGCGACCAGAGTGATCGCGGCGGTGATCGCCACACCGACGAATCTGAGAACCCGATCGGACGTGGTCATCCCGTCCGGACTATCTCCCTGGTGGAGCATCAGCGGAGCGATCAGGACCGTCATCGCGGGAGTGAAGAGAAGGCAGAGGATCGCCCGGTTGGGCCAGCTGGGAATTCGGACGTCGAGGGGAGCGGCGCGCGCCGACTCCTCATTCTTTTTGCCGGAGGCGGGACCATTCATCCAGGAGTATTGTATCCCGCTCCGGCGACGTCTACTTCGCCGTCGCGACCGCGACCATCATCCGGAAGCCCGTGATCTTCAGGGTCTCCGTCGGGCGTCGCACGGCGGCGCGGCAGTTGAGCGCGACCGCGGCGTTGGCGGTGTAGGCGCCGCCGCGGACGACGTGGTTCTTCGGGTCTCCTTCCTTCGGACCCGTGGGATCGGTCGCGTCGACGAGGGCGGCCTCGGCGAACAAGTCGCGGACGAACTCGCGGATGTTGCCGTGCATGTCGTAGAGGCCCCAGGCGTTGGGCTGAAGCTCTCCGCCGGGATGGGGCTTGCCGCCCGAGTTGCCGCCGTGCCAACCGACCTTGTTCAAGTCGGCGAGGTCGCTCCCGCTGCAGTAGGCGGTGGTCGTGCCGGCGCGGCAGGCGTATTCCCACTGCGCGTCGGTCGGCAACTGCGCGGTGCGGCCCGTGAGCGTCGTGACCTTCGCGCAGAAATCCTGGGCGTCCTGCCAGGAGACGTTGTGCACCGGAAGGGCGTCGCCCTTCGAGAGGCTGGGGTTGGCGCCCATGACCTTCTCATACTGGGCCTGGGTCAGTTCGAACTTCCCCAGGTAGTAGGGCTCGGTAATCGTGACCTTGTGCCGCGTCTCCAGCGCGGATTCCTTCTCGGTTCGCGCCTCGCCCGGGGGGCTGCCCATGACGAAGGAGCCGGCCGGAACCAGCACGCCTTCCCACTTCACGCCGCCCAGGTCGAGGGTCAGCGTCGGCTGCAGGCCGCTTCGCTTGCCGTAGTCGGCCACGCTCTCCTTGCCGTCCCAGGGCGGGAACTCGCCGGAGGGAGCTGCGCCCAGCAGGACGAGGAATGCCAGCGATGAGTTCTTCATGACATCGACGTGCGACGGAGAGATGGGAAAAGTACAGGACCTACCCATGAGTTACTCCAACTTGCCCAAGAACTTCTCCATCTCCTCGATCAAGGACTGCTGCAAAGATCGAATCCGATCGGCCATCGGCTTGTCATCCGCATGAAGCGTGTCGGCCAAGCCTTCCCCGAACTCAAAGTCGGACTTCTCCATCATCAACGCCATCTTGAGCATCGTCCGTTCGTCCTGAAGCTCGTTGAATTGCCGTTTCAGGTCGGCGCTTGCTTTTGCCGCATCGCGATTGGCGTTGATCAAGAAGCCCTTCAGGGACTTCGTGAGACGCGCCTTCCTGCCTTCCCTGCGTTCCCGGTTCCTGGCGATGTGCTCAGGGAATTCCTGGTTTAGCCGCCGCAATTTCTCAGACGTTCCTTGCAGCCGCTCCGCGAGTACTTTGAAGGAAGGGTCCTTCGCGCGCTCCAACAAGGCTTTGTAGGGCAAGAAGGGTTCTTGATCCATGCTTTGATCCTAACCCAAACCCTGGGAGACTTGCCCTTTGAAGCCCACAAGCGAAAGTGAATTTTTCTTCCCGCACCGCGTTAATACACTCGAGGTCCGGAGGAAGACGAATGAACCCCTCGAAATACGACCAGGTCATCGACTCTGCGGAAGCGCTGCGGAAGATCATCCCGCCGCCGTCCGAGCTGGTGGTTCGGAAGGCGCTTCCGGCCCTGGACGCCCACGCCCGGAGCTTCATCGGCCGATCCCCTTTCGTGGTGATCGCGACCTGCGGGACGGACGCGGGCTGCGACGTCTCGCCCCGGGGCGAGACTCCCGGGGGATTCCTCGTCCTCGACGATCACACCCTCGCCGTCGGCGATCGTCCCGGAAACCGCCGGACGGATTCCTTTCTCAATCTCCTGGAAAACCCGAAGATCGCCCTCCTGTTCCTCGTTCCGGGAGTCGATGAGACGCTGCGCGTCAACGGACGGGCGAAGATCGTGGTCGACGCGGGTCTCTTCGAGAAACTCGCCGTCGGCGGAAAGGCGCCGCTGCTGGCGCTCGTGGTCGAGATCGAGGAGGTCTTCTTCCAATGCGGGAAGGCCTTCCGCCGCTCCCGGCTCTGGGAGCCCGCGACGTGGCCGGATCCCAAGGTCCAGCCGTCCCTGGCCTGCGTGCTCCGGGACCAGATTCCGGAGCAGGTTCCCTCGGTCGAGACGCTCGACCGGATCATCCAGGAGGCTTATCGGAACGGGCTCTACTGAGGTCGAGCCAGCCACTCCGCCATCCGGTCGGCCGACAGGGATCCTTCCTCCAGCAGCATTTCCCCCGGGGCCGCCAATGCCGCGAGCCCCGCGAGATCCCCGTACCGGAGCGCCCCGGGAAGGAAACGGTCGTCGTCCGCGCTCCGGATCGAGCGGAAGCTGAAGCCGGCGTCCTCGGCGCAGGTCCGGCCGACCGCGTCCCCCGCCAGGGCGCGCGCGAGGAGCGCGGTCGTGCCTTCCGCCCCGCAGCCGACGAGATCGACTCTGGCGATCCCGGGCTGCTCCTTCAGCCAGGCAACGGCGGTGAGGGTGTCGTGGACGCGTTCGGCCAGGGCCGTGCGGTTGAAGCAGGGAAAGAAGCCCAGCGACGACGGACGCTCCGCGCGCCGGAAGGGGCGGACGGCGAGAACCGTCATCCCTCGGGCCAGGAGGGCGTCGACCACGTCCTTCCGCGATCCGAGGACCACCGCGGCGGCGCCTCGCGAGACGGGAGGCGCGAACAGCTCGGCCGCGACGTCGCTCCCGCTCGGATGCGTGAGGCGGAGTTCGACCGCGCCGCTCGTCGCCCGAACCGAGTGCGGCGGGGGAAGGTCGCTGGCCACCATGTGGCGCAGCGCGGCGCGGCGCTCCGGCGCCGTCAACTTCTTCGCTCCGGCCTCGGCCGAGCGCAGGAGGAAGGCCTTCAGCCCTTTCGCGTCGACGGCGTCGGCGGGCCTCGGATGAACCTCGTCGAACACGGCCAGCTCCTTCGGGTCGAGCGGTTCGAAGGGCGGCTCGGGGGACGTCGACGGGCTCCCCAGCCTCAGCCAGGTATTGAACCAGGCGTAGACCGCCTCCCGGCTGGTCCGGTTGTAGTTGTGCGGCGCCTGAAAGCGCGCGACGCTGACGCGATCGCTTGCGCCCTTCGCCCCGTAGGTCGAACGGATTTCCGGGCCGCCCTTCTCGATCATGTCCTTCGTCCAGTCGCCGGTGGCGCTGACGACGATGAGCGGCTTCGGCGCAAAGGCGGCGCAGAACTCGACGGTGTCGGTGCCGATCTTCCCCAGCGCCGCCTGCTCGCAGATGCAATCTCCCTGGAAGCCCGTCGACACCATGCAGACGGGAGCCGCCGCGGCGAGCCGGCCATCCGTCATCATGAGCATGAGGGTCTGCGTCGCCCCGCCGCTCTCGCCGGTCACGGCGATCCGGTCGGGGTCCACGTCGGGCCGTGAGAGGAGATAGTCGACGGCCCGGATGCTGTTCCAGGTCTGCAGGCCCATCGTGCTCACCAGGTATTGCTCGCACTCGAGGCCCTCGAGATCGTGCGCCGCTTCCGGCGGCCGCGTCGCGGGCATGTCGCCCGGGTGACGCATCTGCTTGGAGTCCGCGTACCCCACCATGTCGTAGAGAAAGGCCACGCATCCCAGCCGGGCGAGCGTCACGCAGCGCGCCTGGTAGGGGAAGCGGTCGGGGTTGGGACGCCCGTCGCGCGTCTTCTCCCCCGTATCCTGGAAGCGGCCTTTGCGGTCATGGCCGTGCGTGCAGAGGACGCCGGGAAAGCGTCCGGAGCCCTTGGGCCGGAACAAGGACCCCGTCAGGTAGAAACCGGGGAGACTCGCGAAGTAGAGGTTTTCGACGACGTAGTCGCCCCGGTCGATCGTTCGGGTCACCACGGGGTTGAGCGCGCAGCGATCGGGCGCGGGCCAGAGTCCCGAGGCTACCAGCTGCTGCTCGCGGAGGTCCCGCACGCGCCGATCCCAAAGAGATCGGTCCGCCACCGGAGCGAAGTCGTTGCCCTCGCTGACCTTCCTCAGCCGAAGACGGGGATCGGGCCCGGTCAGGACGGCCCAGTCGGAGTCGAGCTCCGCGGTGCAACCGGCGAGGAGGACAAGGACGGCGAGAGGCCTGCGCATGATTACACTACGCTTGTGATCAAAGAATTCAGCGAGGGCCGGGCTGAAGGGGATGGGAGTTCCAAGACTTATGGAACGGTCGCGTTCAAATCCTGGACTGAGAGAGACGAGGGATGCCGGGGGCGCGTATTAAGGAGCATGAATCCGATGTGCCGGGAGTGCGAAGGTCCCATGACCTTGCTCGGCTCCTGGGCGGGAACCACCTATGTCCCCCCGGGCGGAGAACGCCTCGCCTCTGAGCCGATCACCTGCCGCCACTTCCTCTGCGAAGCCTGCCGGATCCCTCTCCGAGTCGAATATTGCCCGACCCATCAGAAACGGCTGGTCGTGCCTCCCCTCGCTGCCCAAGGTGCCGACCGGGTCCGGCGGCGTCCGTACCGGTGCACCGAGCTGGAATGCACGTACGAGAAGCCGCGCGAACAAGCACCCCTGATGCTCCAATAGGGGACGCACGCCTCCTCCCGCCCTTCCCCCCTCCGACGGCAAGTTACTTTGAGGCGGTCGGGAGGAACTGATGACGGTAGCGTAAGGAGGCTGCCGTCATGAGGTCGCGCTTCTGGACCGGACTCTTTTTTCTGGCCTTTCCCGTGATCGCCGCGGCGCAGTCGTCCCCATTGGACAAGCTGGACGCTCAGAAAATCTCCGCCGACAGGACCTTCGCCGGACAGCCCAAGGAGCTGGTGGCCGTGTTCGGCGATCCGGTCGAGGTCAATCCCGACGGACACATCCACTTCTATTCCGCGTTCACTCCCGACAACAAGATCCTGGCGACGGTCGTCCATTCGAAGGTCCAGTTCTGGGACATGACCGGCGACGAAGCCAAGAAGGGTGCGGGGTTCAAGGGGGGCACGGGTTGGGTCCTCGCGTTCTCCCCCGACGGCAAGACCATGGCGATGGCCGGCATCGAAGTGACGCTGCGGGAGGTGGGCGACGTCCGTGCCGAGCCGAAGGTGAAACGCAAGCTCAAGACGCACGAACGGTCGGCTCTTTCGGTGACGTACTCGCCGGACGGAAAGACGCTGGCGGTCGGCAACTACGACGGCACCGTGCAGTTGTGGGACCTGACGACCCCGGAACCCCGGGAGAAGGCGGAGTTGAAAGGACATACGGCCTATGCGACCGGGGTCGGGTTCTCCCCCGATGGGAAACTCCTCGCGTCCGGAAGTTTCGATCAGAACCTCTTCGTCTGGGATTTGACGCAGAGCCCTCCCCAGCGGCCGACGGCGCTCCAGGGGGAGTCGGTGCGCAACGGGTGGATGACCCTGTTTTCAGCGGACGGCAAGACGTTCACGACCAGCGGCGGATTTCCCCAGCTTTATTTCTGGGACGTGAACGGATCGGAGCTGAAGGTGCGGACCCGGCTGGAGGGACACACGGGCTTCGTGATGTCGGCGGCGTATGTCCTCGGTGGAAAGGCGCTGGTCTCCCAGGAAGAGAACGGCCGGATGATCCTGTGGAGCGTCGCGACCGGAAAGAAGATCCACGAGTGGAACCTGCCTGGGACCTACCATCAGGTGACTCCCAGCAGGGACGGACGGTACCTGGCGGCCCTCAACAAGAACAGCCTGGTCTACATTCTCCGCCTGGGGGAGTTCTCATCACTCCGATAGAAGGAGGCCGACGGCAAGGTCGAGGAACTGCGCCTCAGGCCGTGAACTACTCCGGAATCTCGGCCTGGACCAGCTTCGCCAGAAGGACCAGGGATTCCTGCCAGCCGAGATAGCAGGCCTCCGTCGGAATCGCGTCCGGGATTCCCTCCTGGACGATGTTCAACTCGGTGCCGACGGAGACTTTCTTCAGGGTGATGGTCACCTGCATTTCCCCGGGCAGATTCGGGTCGTCGAAGCGGTCCGTGTGGCGGATCCGTTCGTGCGGCGTCAGCTCGGTGTATTTCGCGCTGAAGGAGTGGCTGTTTCCCGTCGTGAAGTTCGTGAAGGACATCCGATAGCCGCCGCCGACCTTGGCGTCCATCTGGTGGAGTTTCGCGGTGAAGCCGTTCGGCGGAAGCCATTTGACCATCGCGTCTCCGTCCAGGAACGCTTTGTACACCCGTTCAGGCTTGGCGGTGAGCACTCGGTGGAGTCGGACGGTGCCGGGCATCGGGGCCTCCATAAAATCGAAACGCAAACCGCTGGAGACAAAGACCTTAACCAAAACCCTCGATTTTCCAAAGCAATGTCGATCGGCGGGAGGGATGATCGACCAATGGCAGAGGACAAGAAAGGAGCCTGACCATGAAATTCGTCTGCTTCGGCTATCTCGACACGGAGGAGTGGGGCCGGATCGCTCCGGCGGATCAGACCGCGATGATCGACCGCTGCCTCGCGTATGACGAGACCCTCAAGAAGAACGGAAACTGGGTCTATGGCGAAGGGCTGCAGGGACCGGACGCCACCGTCCGCCTGCGCTTCAAGAAGGGCAAGGTCACGGTGACGGACGGACCATACGCGGAGACGAAAGAGCTCCTCGGCGGGCTGCTGATCCTCGAAGCGCGGGACCGGGACCACGCCGTCGAACTCATCTCCCATCATCCGGGGGTTCAGATGGGGATGTGGGAAATCCGCCCCGCGCACGACCTGACGCCGATGATCGAGGAGAGCCGGAAGCGGCGCGCGGCGGCGCGCTGACCTCACCGGCTTCCGTCGAGCGACTCGCGGATCTCCTTGAAGGCCTGGCGGGCTTCCTCGACCGAGCCTTCGTCCTCGAGCGTCGTAACGTCGCCCGGATCCTTGTCGAGCGTGACGGCGCGCAGCACGCGGCGCATGATCTTGCCGCTTCGCGTCTTCGGCAGGCTCCGGACGAAATTCAAATCGCCGATGACCGCCACGGGGCCGAGTTCCGCCCGCACCGTCGCGATCAGCTCCTCCTTCAGGTTCGGCGAGGGCGTCCGACCCTGCTTGAGGACCACGAAGGCCGCGATGACTTCGCCGCGGAGCTCGTCGGGCCGGCCCACCGCGCCCGTCTCGGCGACCGCGTCGTGCTTGAGGAAGGCGCTCTCGACCTCGATCGTCCCGATCCGGTGGGCGGCGATCTTGATCACTTCGTCCGCGCGGCCGCCGAACCAGACGTAGCCGTCGGCGTCGAGGTGGGCGAAGTCCCCCGTGTAATAGGCCCCCGGGATCTTCCCCCAGTAGTCCGCGGCGTATCGCTCCGGCTCGCCCCACAGCGTCGGCGTCAGGCTCGGGAACGGCTTCGCCAGGACGAGGATGCCCTTCTCGCCCGGCCCCAGCCGCTTTCCCTCGGGCGTCGCGACCGCGACCTCCATGCCGGGCAGCGGGACGCCGGCCGAGCCCGGGCGGACCGGCAGCGCGCCCAGTCCGTAGGGATTGCCGATGACCGGCCCTCCCGTCTCGGTCTGCCACCAGTTGTCGAGCACCGGGATGTCGCCCAGCATCTTCTTCTGGAACCATTCCCACGCCGGAGGATTCAGCACCTCGCCGGCGCAGAAGGCGCGCTGCAGCGTCGAGAGATCGTAGGGGCGGCGGGGCTCATCGCCGCTCTTCATGAGGAGCCGCACCAGCGTCGGAGAGGTGAAGAGGCCCGTGACGCGCAGCTCCTGGATCGTCTTCCAGAAGACCTCGGGACCCGGATGATCGAGCGCGCCCTCGTAGGCCACCGTGGTGCAGCCGACGATCAGCGGGGCGTAGACGATATAGCTGTGGCCGACCGCCCAGCCGATGTCGGACGTGGCCCACCAGACGTCCTCGCGCTTCAGGCCGAAGCACCACCGGCCGGAGCTGACGATCCCGACCTGGTAGCCGCCGTGGGTGTGCACCGCGAGCTTCGGCCTCGCCGTCGTTCCCGAAGTCGCGAGGATGTAGGCCGGCTCGTTCGATTCCATCGGGACCGCCTCGCCGGTCCGGCCGGCGCCGAGCAGGAGGAAGTCGGTCCACTCGAGATCCCGGCCGGCCTTCATCGGCGAGGCCTGCGGCGAGCGGCGGAAGAGGATCACCTTCTCGACCCGGCCGTCGCGGTCGTTCTCCAGGGCGGCGTCGACGATCTCCTTGAGGCGGATCTCCTTGCCCTTGCGGAACAAGACGTCGGCGGCGAACACGAAGCGCGAACCGCTGGCCTGGATGCGATCGTAGAGCGCCCCTGCGCCGAAGCCCGCGAAGACGACGGAGTGGATCGCGCCGATCCGGACCGTCGCAAGCAGCAGGACGATCGTTTCCGGGCAGAGGGGCATGTAGACGGTGATGCGGTCGCCCTTGGCGAGCCCGAGGCCGCGCAGCGCGGCGGCCGTCCGCTCGACCTCGGCGAGGAGCTGCAGGTACGTGAAGGTCCGCCGATCGCCCCGCTCGTTCAGGTAGATGAGCGCGATGCGGTCGCCGTGGCCGTCCTTCACGTGCGCATCGAGCGCGCTATAGGCGAGGTTCGTCAGGCCTCCGACGAACCACTTGAAGGTCGGCGGATGCGGTTCGAAGACGCGATCCCATTTCCGGAGCCAGGGAAGGTCCGACGCGGCGCGCGCCCAGAATCCTTCCGGATCCCGCCGCGCCTCCTCGCGAAGACGCCCGATCTGCGATTCGGTCACCTCCCCAGTGTAACCGACCGAGCGGTGGCCGCCAGCAGGAACGCCCCGAGCAAGCCCGCCGCGGCAAGACCGCCGGCGAGCACGCCCCACGCCCTCCACGACTGGGTGGCCGCGACAAACTCCGGGGTCGCGCCGCACTGGATCCTCCACGGCGCTCCCCAATAGGTCCGGAGAGTCTCATGCTGGATCTCCGCCGGCGCCTTTCGCGCGGGCGACGCCGGCCACAGCAACTGCTCTTCGCCCCCCTGACCCGAGGCGGTATGGATCCGGACGTCGATGCCTTGGGCCTTTCGGTGCTCGTCCAGGAACGCGAAGAAGCGGTCCAGGCGGACGACCCCGACGAAGTAGCCGATGGGCGTCGCGGCGTCGCCGGCGCAGGACGGCAGGAAGACGAGCACGCCGAACGTCTCGTCGCCGTCCTGGATCAGCTGGAACCTCCGCGTCGCGGCCGCCGCGCCGGTGTCTCGCGCCCGCTTCATCGCCTCGAAGCGGATGATGCTCGAGGAGACGTCGAATCCGACGACGCTCGCGTTCTCCGGGTACGGCTCGATGTACCGGACCGGAACGTACTCGCTCCGGCGCGGCGCGGGGACGAGGCGCTCCTTGGGGTCGCGCTCCGTGATCCGGAACGGCTCGTCGCCGTCGCCCCGCTCGAACGCGTCGCGCTCGGCGTCGGTCACCCGCGGGTTCCAGGAGACCGCCCGAAGGTCGGGGCATCGTTGAAGGGCCTGCTCCGCGAAGGACCGGAAGGCCTGGCGATCGAACCGGGGCGACACGGCGCGGGAGTTTTCGAGCGACCGAAGCACCTCGGTGGAGGTCCGGATCTTGTCCGCGATGGCCGTGTCCACGGCCTGCGCCAGGAGGCTGAACCGGCCTGCGACCTGGAGCCGTTCCCACCGCCGGGTACTGACGAAGATCGCGGTGGTCACGACCAGCATGATCCCCAGCGGGAGGGCCACCGGCAATCCGCGGCGCCGCCACACTTCCCGGGGTGTCCCGAACGCGATCAGCACCAGCGGCGCCACGACGGCCACGCCGATGACGTCGCCGACCCACCAGGTAAACCACGTGAAGGGCACCTCCCGGATCTGGACCACGTGCCGGAAGTAGAGCATGGCCGCTCCGACGGTCGGGCTCACGATGCAGCTCGCCGGTCCCCCGAGCAGCAGGAACTTGGAGATGTCCCGCCCGCGGAGCAGTTCCAGGGAGGGTCCCACGAACTTGCGGATCAGGAACGCTCCGAGGGACGCCTGCACGGTTGCGCCGACGGCGATGGCCGCCGCGACGGGGGGAGAGGTCGTGGAGAGGTTGACCAGCAGCGAGCCCAGGAACACGCCGGGCCAGGCCCGCGAGCCGAGCAGAAGCAGCGCCGCCAGGGCGATCCCGGAAGGCGGCCAGATCGCGGCGGCGAATCCCGGCGGGATCGCCAGGAGCAGCGCCAGCTTGCCGGTGCCGAAGTACGCGGCCGCGAGGCCCAGGATCTCCCCCAAACGGCGCATCGGACTCAGTATAAACCGGCTGAGCGATTTGCGTTCTCATCGGAAGGAGAGCAGAATGGGGATCATGCCGGACGCGATCCCTGAGCCTCTCCGAACCGTCCTGGAAGGAAGATTCAACGTCGAGATCCAGGGGAGGGACTGGATGGATTCCATCCGAAGCTACGCCTCCACCACGGGAGAGGGCGGACGGTTGTTCCGTCGGCAGTTCGCCCACGCCATCCTCCACGAATCCATTTCGCCGGAGGATTACTACGCCGTGACGCAGGATCCCAACTACCCGACGGCCGCGGAGCTCTACGAGCGGCTTCGGGAAATCTGGGCCCGCCTGTACGAAAACGCGCCCGTCACGGAGGACTAGAGGAAGGGGTTTTCTTCCGATATACTCGCGCGCCTGGAGGAGGCAACCATGGCGCTCAACGAAAACGTCGAGTGGAACGACCTGCCGGAGTTCGTCCGTTTGGCGTTCCAGACCAAGTTCAGCATGCCCAGCAAGGACCCGCTGCCCGACGGCTTCGTCCTCTACAAATTCAACGACTTCCAGACGCTGCACGGCCCTACCAGCAACGCCCTCTCGCCCTGGTGGAGCCCCTACAACGCGTACAAGCACGACGCCGGTTGGGAGTCGCGGATGAAGATCGCCAAGGCCAGCGGCGTCAGCATCCGGGAGTGGGGCCGCCTTACCTCGGCGGTGAAGGAGAACTGGAATTCGCTCAATTTCCTGCTGATCATCACCCTGAAGGTCCCCGTCTTCGGCTTCTTCGGAGGCTTCGCCCAGATGGCGAGGATCGACGCGGGGGCCGCCAGCAAGATGGGCGCGGGCGAGGGCAAGGGCGGCTCGAAGAACCTTCCGGGCGGCGGCACGCAATTCTTCATCCCCAACCTGACCGCCGATCATGTCAGTCGGTGGAAGGTCGAGGACCTCAGCCGTCTCTAACGCTCGGCGCGAAGGCTCCAGGACTGGCTGCGGGACCGCACCGTTTGTCCGTCCGCCGAGAACGAGAGGGCGGTAACCAGTCCCTGGGACTGGAAGTGGTGGGAAGCGCTGGTGGCGACGGTGCGGACGACGACGGTGCCCTCCCGATCCGCCATCGCGTAGCTCTTCCCGTCTGGGGAGAAAGCGAACGCCGTGATCTGGAAGGCGTTGAAGCCCTGGATGAGCCGATTGTCCTTCTCCAGGTCCCACACCTGGAACTCGCTGGAGAACCCGTCCTTGCCTTTCTTGATGACCCCCTTCAGCTTTCCATCTTTGGAGACGGCTTCGAACGCCTCCGGCACGGTCCCATCGCCTTGAGGGAGACTGGCGTCGCCGACGGAGGGTTCAGGAGCGACAGCCACGGGGGGCCCCGCGGGGGCGGCAGGCGTCGCTGAGGCCGCCCGACCGTACATCAACATCTCCCAAAGCACCCCCGACTGCGTCTCTCCCCGATCGATCAGCTCCAGCGTCTTCGCGATGTGGTCGTTGATCGCCGCGGACGGGGCGTGGCCCGACAGTTCCCGCAGAAGGACGGCCTGCTTCGGGACCGGCAGGAAGCGGACGATGGAGAGCTTGGATTGAAATTCGCCCTCGCGCGTTTCCTTCCGGAGGCAGGCGCCGAGCAGACGTCTGCAGCGCTCCCGCTCCTCGTCGTTGTCCGCCTGCGAGAGCCGATCCTGAACGATCAAGGGCAGCCGGGCCAACTCCTGCGGATCCTCCTGCTTCAGGATCTGCTGCAGCCACTGATCGAGGAGTTCTCCGGCCGCCGATCCCTTGGACCGCGCGAGGATATTGATGCAGCTCATGCGATTCTGAAAGCGGCGGCAGTTCTGCCAGACGCTCTGGATGAGATCCAGTCGATCCTCATGCCCGTGGGAAGTCAGGAAGCCGAGCGCCAGGATTCGGAAGTCTTCGTCCGGTCCAAAAACCAGCTGCAGGCAGGCCGGGGCGAGGTCCTCGGTCAGGGAGGAGTTTCGAAACGAATGGCCGAGACTGTGGGTCCGGTCGAAGATCAGAAGGATCTGCTCCTGGGTGCCCGTCATCAGCAACTCCGCCAGGCCTTTCGAAATAGTCCGGGGAAGATCGGGCAGAGGAGTACTCCCGGTCACGGGACCGGGATATCCCAGGAGATCCAGGAAGAAAGAGAAATACTTCCGGCTTTCGGGCATCCGGAGAAAGGCGATGTAGGTGTCGGGCTCCCGCAGCACGAGCGGGTGGAGCTCTTCGTGCTCCCGAACGTAGCTTCCGAGCGATCCTTGGGGGACGATGACCTCCAGCGTCGCGCGGAGCCTCTGAAGCCGGGCGAAGAGGGTTTCCTTCTCGGCCTCCACCGGGACGACGGCCGGTTTGCTCGGCTCGCTCTTCCTGGCGGGAATAGGAGCCGCCGCCGCGGCGGAACGGGGCCTTGAGACGGAAGCCGGCGTGGCGCTCACCGGAGTTTCTTCGCGGTGATGGACGGCGACGATCCCCACGAGGACGGCGACTGCGATCGCCGTCCCGACCGCCGACCGGAGCAGCCATCCGGTCGACGCGGGCCGCGCTCCTGAAGCGACTTCCCGGGCCTTCTCGATCACGGCCTGGGGAAGCCCGGTCGTCCACGCGGCGACCGCGTCGCGACTCTCCAGCAGGGCCAGGATCGCCACCGCGCTTCCGGTAAGTCCCGCCCGCGCCAGGGAGCGGCGGAGCTCGTCCTGCGCCTTCTGCAGTTTCTTCCACACGGCTCCCGTCGAACAATGAGCCTTCGCGGACAGCTCCGCCAGCGTTCGCCGTTCGAAGTAGTGCTCGACGACAACCTGGCGGAGATCCTCGTCGAGATCCGCGACATGCCGGTGGAGAAGGTCGCCCTCCTCCTCCGAAAAGTTCGGATCCTGCCCGGGCCGTGGCGTCCGTTCGTACCGCATCCTCCTCCGTTGAGCTCTCTTGAAACTGAGCGCGGTCAGGATGGACGCGCGATAGATCCAGGCCCGCATCCGGTCCATGCTGGGAAGCGTGCGTAGGACGGCCAGGAACTCGAGGAGGACCTTCTGCGCGGCATCCTCCGCATCCTGGTGGTGTCGAAGCACGCGATAGCAGAGGGGGTAGACCGACGTCCCGAGTTCCTCCAGGAGCCCGAGGAGCGTCTCCGGGCAGGGCCGGCTTTGCCAGCGCTGAAACCGCGTCGTCTCGTCCATCTTCAATAGACGTGCCGGTCGCGGGCTCTTTTTCACCAAATTCGCGGGCCGGCCGCTCGAATCGTGGACGGTCGCTACGCCGGTTCGAGGCCGCGCATCGTTCCGGTTGCCGAGCCGAAGGTGTCGGACTCGATCCCGAACCGCTGCAGCAGCGAGACGAACAGCGTCCCCAGGGGATGGTTGCGCTCCGGGTCGAACGCCAGATGCTGTCCGTGCCGGAAGCCGCCTCCCGCAAGCAGGATCGGCATGTTCCGTGAATCGTGGCTGCTGGCGTTCCCCAGGTTGGAGCCGAAGAGCACGGCCGTCCGGTCCAGCAGCGTGCCCTCGCCTTCGGACGCGCCTTGGAGCTTCGCGAGGAATTCGCCGAACGCCTTCATCTGCTCGGACTCGATCACCCCGAGCTCCTTGATCTTCGCGGCATCCATCCCGTGATGGGAGAGGTTGTGGTAGTCCTGGCTCACGCCGGGGATCGGAGGCACCGCGTTGGCGCCGCTCTCGTAGAACGTGATCAGCCGCGTCGAGTCCGTCCGGATCGCGAGGTGCATCACGCCGTACATCAGCCGCGCGCGGCCGATCGTGTCGCCTTTATCGCGGACGTCGCCGGGCGGCTTCGCGTCCACCTTCGGCTTGGGCCGGTCCTCCCACTCCTTCGCCTGCTGCAGCCGCTCCTCGGTCTCCCGCACCGCCTCGGCGAACTCGTCCAGGCGGCCGGCGTCGCCCGCCCCCATGCGGCTCCGGAGCCCGCGCATCTGGTCGAGCGTCGCGTCGAGCACGCTGCGGCCTTCGTTGAGCCGCTGGACCTGCGCCTTCTTCTCCTCGGGCCTCCCTTCGAGGAACAGCTTCGCGAACGCCTTCGACGGGCTGCTCTCCGACGGAATCTGCACGCCGTTGCGCGACCAGGACAGGCCGACGCCGCCGGTGGAGAGCGCGAGGAACCCGAACCGCGTCTCGAGCCCGATCTTCTGGGCGATCCGCTGGTCGAGCGAGATCGTGTTCTTGAAGCCGACGCCGGAGGGATGGGGCGCCGTCGTGAGGAACGACTTGTCGGAGAAATGGCCGCCGTCGACCGCCGGATGGGACGTGCCGGAAATCACTGTGAAGTCGTTGCGGAACTCCTTCAGGACCTCCAGGTAAGGGCTCAGCGGATAGTCGCGTCCCGCCGCCGCGGGGACGAAGTGCGGCGCGTGGAGGCCGAGACCCAGGTTGACCGCGACGAATCGGCGCTTCGGGGACGATTCGGATGCCATCGCCTCGAGCATCGGCAGCGCGAGCGCCACGCCCGAAGCGCGCAGCATCGACCGGCGCGACATCTTCATCTCACGGTCTCCTGAACGTCTCGCTCTGCACGATCTCGTGCATCAGCGTCCGAAACCCGTATCCCCTGGCGCGGACGGAGGCCACGATCGCCTCCACCGCCGGACGGTCCGAGAATCCCATCGCGCGGCCCAGCGCGAAGGTGAGCAGTTTCTCCGTGAGGCAGCGCGCGAAGGAATCCTTGTCCTCGAGGAGCAGCTTCTTGAACTCGCGGATGTCCTTGAAGGCCCGTCCTTCCGGCGTCTGGCCGGTCGCGTCGACAGGCTTCCCCTTGTGATACCGCACCCGGACGCTGGCGTGGGCGTCCGCGTATCGTTCGACGTTCTCGCCCTTCCCCGACGTGCGATACCACGCCCGCAGGCCGCCGATCACGTCGAAGCTCTCCAGCGCGAAGCCCGGCGGGTCGATCCGGCGGTGGCAGACGGCGCACCCTTCGACGGTGCGGTGCTTCGCGAGCTGCTCGCGCAGCGTCGTCGCGCCCCGGATGTCGGGCTCGATGGCCGGGACGCCCGGCGGCGGAGGCGGGGTCGGCTTGCCGAGGATGTTGTCGAGCACCCAGACGCCCCGCCCCACCGGCGAGGTGTTGGTCCCGTTGGCCGTGACCTTCAAGACGCTGGCCTGGGTGAGGACGCCGCCGCGGACGCTGCCCGGCGGCAGCTCGACCTTGCGGAGGGATTCTCCGAGGACGCCGTCGATCCCGTAATGACGCGCGAGCCGTTCGTTCAGGAAGGTCCAGTCCGAATCGAGGAAGGAGGCGAGACTCAGGTCCTTCTCCAGGACTTCGCGGAAGAACCGCTCGGTCTCCTCGACCATCGACACCTTGAGGTGTTCGTCGAATTCCGGATACAGGATCTTGTCCGGTTCCGTCGCTTCGATCTCCCGCAGCCGCAGCCACTGGCCGACGAAGTTCTTCGAAAACTCCGCGGCTCTCGGATCCTGGAGCATCCGTTCGGTTTCGGCGCGCAGCACGTCGGGCCGGCCGAGCTCGCCGGCGGCCGCCCGGCGGCGCAGCGTTTCGTCGGGCATCGACCGCCACAGGAACGAGGCGAGGCGGGCCGCGAGGGCGAGGTCTCCGGTCGTCCGCGACGGCGCTTCGAGGAACAGGAACTCGGGCGAGCAGAGAATGGCCTTGAGGCCGATGCGGAGCGCTTCCTTGAACGTCTTGCCCCGCTCCAGCGCGTCGCGGGTCAGGCGGACGAAGGGCTCCGCGTCGCCGGACGCGGTCCCGCGGCGGAACGCGTCGGGGAGCAGGCGAATGAAGATCGCCCGGGCGTCCTCGATCGTCCCGCGGGCGGGGTCGACGTCGCCCAGCAGCCGCGCGCGGCTGGGAGGGGGCCACGCCTCGAGCGGACCTTCGACTTCGATGTCTCCGACGACGATGCCCGCCATGGGCGGCATCACCGCATCCCGGACCTGAACGGCCATCGCGCACGCCGTCGGCTGGAACGTATCGTACGGTCCGAACCGGTCGACGAACTCGACCACGGTCATCCGGTCCGGCAGAAGATCGAACGTCCCGACGCGGTGCCACTTCCCGCGGTGGGTGATGACGTCGCCCGCGTGGACGGTCAGGGCGGCGATCGGGTCGCGATGGAGCGAGCGCGCGTGGATTCGGATGCGATAGGTGCCCGCGTGCTTGGGTCGGAACGATCGGACCGCCGAAGGACAGTTGCCGCGGCTGAGCATCGCGACGCCGTCGTCCTTCTTCTGGAAGAGCTTCCCGATCTCCCGCTCGACGTCCTGGCTGAGCGGAAAGCGGAGCCGGATCTTTTCAGGCTCCTTCTCGGCGCCGAACGCGGCGTCGAGGGCCGCGTCGGCGGCGACGAGATAGGACTCGATGAGCTCGCTGCACGACGCCAGGGCGTCGCCCAGGTTGTCGAAGCCGTGGGACGGGGCGTCCTGCGGCAGGAGTTCCTGGAGCTCCGCGGAGATCCCGAGCAGGTGGCGCACCGTGTTCTCGTATTCGACGCGGTTGAGCCGGCGAAGGACGCCGCGGGGGCGGTCGCGGTCGGCGGCGGAGAGCGACTGCGCCAGCGGGCGGAGGAATGCGGCGATCTCGTCGGAGGCCGGTCGGGGCGATTTCGCGGGAGGCATCTCCCCCGACTGGACGCGGTCGTGGATCGTGATCCAGCGGCGATGGAGGTCGGGGTCGGCGAGGTTCGTGGAGAGCTTGTCGAAATCCAGGCCGCCCTTCCGGGTTCCCTCGGCATGGCACTCGAAGCAATGCTTTCGGAGGAACGGCTGGAGCGGCGCGAGGTCGAGGCCGCCCGTTTTCGGCGGATCCTGCGGGGCGCACGGCAGGAGCACGAGGAGGAGCGCGAGGGCCTTCACGACGGCCTGTTCGCTCGGGGCTTCATTTCGTGTAGGTAATTCCGCGCGGGATGCGGAATATGATGGGGTAAGGACGGAGAACGACCATGCGGCTTATCTTGATCGGCCTGCTGTCGGTCCTGCCCGCGCCGGCGGAAGTGATCTGGCGCGGGGACTTCGAGACGGGAAACCTGGACCAGTGGAAGGGCGCGCCCAAGTCCGACGGCGTCAAGATCGTCCAGGACCCCGTTCGCGAGGGAAAATACGCCCTGCGGATCGACGGGTCCAACGCGGCCAAGAGAGGCACGCTGGACCGCATCGAGTTCCAGCATCAACCGCAGCCGCCCGGGACGGCGGAAGGGACCGAACGCTATTTCAGCTGGAGCGTCTACCTTCCCAAGAAATTCACCGACACGCTCCACGTGGTCGGGTATTTCGAGACCCGCAACAGCTGGAGCCAGCTGATGTCGTTCGAGGCCAGGGGCGAGGACCTCCAGTTCAGCACCCGGGTGCCCTACAACCTCCGCTGGAAGGGGAAGGGAAAGCTCACGGCGGGCCAGTGGCACGACTTCATCGTCCACGTCCTCTGGTCGCGCGATGCGACGAAGGGCTTCATTGAAGTCTGGTACGACGGGGAGAACGTGGTGCCGCTGGCGAAAACGGCGACCCTGAAGGACGAGAACGTCTGCTTCTTCCAGCTGGGATTCGCGCGCGAGACGAGCGACGTGCCGGAGTCGATCGTCATCGACCACATCGTCGAGGGGACCACCCTGAAGGACGTCACGCCGCCCCCGCTGCCGAAGGGCCGCTAGTCCCAGCGCAGCAACCGCACCAGGTCGTGGAGGTCGTCCGTCCAGAGCACTTCGCGCGTCTCCGGGTCCGGCTCCGCGAAGGCGAGCAGCGCCCGGTGGATCGGCGCGCTCCGGGTGAGCAGCAGCCACGTCGAGGACTCCAGGACGTCGTCGTCCTCCGGCGTGTGGGAGACCCGCGCGAGCTTCAGGTCGAAGCGGCGCGCCAGCCCGCGGACGACCGGCGACAGGTCGAGGTACGGATTGCTGACGTGCATGGCGATGACGCCGTCCGCGGCCAGATGGCGCAAGTAGATCTCCATCGCCTCGACGGTCAGGAGGTGCGACGGGATCGTCACGCCGCTGAACGCGTCGAGCGCGAGCACGTGGTATCCCTGAGGCGCCTCGCGTTCGAGCGAGAGGCGGGCGTCGCCCGGGACCACTTCCACCCGCGACGGCCCGTCCGTGAGAAACGTGAAGTGCTTCCGCGCCAGCCGCTCCGCTTCGGGATTGATCTCATAGAACCGGACCGAATGCGTCGGCATGTTCCCGTAGGCGGCCATCGTCCCGACGCCCAGGCCGACCACGCCGAGGCGCAGGTCCTCGCGCGGCCGGAACAGCGCGACGGTCCGTCCGACGCCCGACGTCTCGCCGTAGTAGGTGGTCGGCTTCCGTCGCTTCTCCTTCGTGAGGTACTGCCGGCCGTGGAGGATGCGGCCGTTGTACATCTCGTTCGCGACCACCAGCTCGTTCGGCCGCTTCCAGATCGATTCCTCGATGGTGACGACGCCGTAGAAGTTCCGCGAGCTTTCCAGCGGGCGCCGCTCGCCCGTGAAGAACGTCACGAGGAATCCCAGCCCGGTCGCGGCCATCACGACCAGGACGGCGGCGATCGCGCGATGGGATCGGAGCCTTGTCCGGTCGTACCACAGGAAGAGCCCCCACGCCCCGACGTAGGCGATCCCGATCCCCAGCTTCCATTCAAGGAACGACGCGAACAGCCGGGGCGCGACGAGATTGACGAAGACGCCGCCCAGCGCGCCGCCGGCCGACAGCGAGAGATAGTAGGACGTCAGATGGCGCGGCGCCGGCTTTAGGCGCGCCAGCTCGCCGTGGCAGAGCATCGACACGCCGAACGTCGCGGCCAGGATGCTCGCGATCTGGACGAGGGAGAACATCGAATCGTTCGTGCCGGCGCGGTGGAAGGCGGCCGAGCCGAAGACCAGGACGGCCGTGAAGAGGGCATAAAACCGCGGGCGGTAGGCGGTCGGCCGGTCGAACGTCAGGATGAACGAGACCAGGTACGCGGCGAGCGGCAGGACCCAGAAGAACGGCATGACGATGACGTCCTCGCACATCTGGTTCGTCGAGGCGAGGAGCATCGCGGACGCGAACGCCGGCAGCACGATCCAGAGCGCGCGGGACCGGAGCGGGACCGAGGAGGGCTCGCCGGGGTCCGCCGGGAGGGCACGCGGGACCCGAAGGACCAGCAGCGCGCTCGCCGCGAAGAGCACGACGAAGAGCGCGAAGGCCGACATCCAGACGACGGACAGCGTCCGCCGTCCGAAGAACGGCTCGAAGAGGAACGGGTAGCTGAGCAGCGCGAGCAGCGATCCCGCGTTCGAGAGCGCGTAGAGCCGGTACGGCGAGCGGCCCGGGTAGAGGCGCCCGTACCAGGACTGGACCAGGGGGGCGGTGGACGAGAGGAGCAGATAGGGCGCCCCGACGGCGGCGGCGAGGAGGAGCAGGATCCGTCCGATCGGCACGGCGGGATCGGCCGGCTTCCAGTGGTCGCGGGGGATGATCGGCAGGAGCGCGAGCGCCGCGATCATCAGCGCGAGATGGACGAGCGTTCGCGGCCAGGGCGGCAGATAGCGGTCGATGACGTGGGCGTAGGCGTAGCCGGCGAAGAGGGCGGCCTGGAAGAACAGCAGACAGGCGATCCACACCGCGGCGCCGCCGCCGAACCAGGGAAGGATCCAGCCGCTCATGAGGGGCTGGACCTGGAAGATCAGGAAGGCGCCGAGAAACGAGCACAGCCCGGTGAGCCGGGCGGGCCAGGGTCCGCGAACGTCCTCCGACATCCCGCCAGTATATTCGCCGGCCGTCGATTCTAGACCGTTACTGTCACGCGCAGGAACGTTGCGGGAATCGACGTGATACTCTTGTCCGCGCTCCTGTTCTGGGCGGTGAACAGGGCGACCAGCTCCCGGTTCAGGTCCTCGGCCTTCCCGTTCTTCTGGGCGGCGTCGAACGCGTTCATCGTCGGCCCATAATATTGGCGGAACGCCGTGACAAAGTCTGCGGGCGACCCGCGGAAATTGAACACGAAGGCGTCCCGGGCGAACGAGACCTTGTCCGCGGCGATCCCCGCCGCCCCGAAGCGCTCGATCACGTTCTTCTCCACGCCCCACAGCATCGGGCTGACGAAACCCTCCGGCGGCGGCGGGGAGTGGGCGGAGCTGATCTTCAGGATCTGGGCCACGAGCGTCGGATCGTCGGGAATCCAGTTCCCCATGACGATCCGGCCCTCGGGCTTCGTGACGCGGACCATCTCCTTCGCCACGTCTATCGGCTTCGGCGCGAACATCGCTCCGAAGACGGTCATGACCAGGTCGAACGTCTTGTCCTTGAGGTCGGTGAGCGCGCAGGCGTCGCCTTCCTGGAAGCGGATATTATTCAGGCCCAGCTCCCGGACCCGTCTGTTTCCCGCCTCCACGAGATTCCGGGCGATGTCGACGCCGAGCACGTCCGCTCCCAACTGAGCTTCCGGGATGGCCGTCGTCCCGTCGCCGCAGCCGAGATCGAGGACCTGGAGCCCCGGCGCGACGCCGATACTTTTCACGAGGGCCTCGCCGCTGTCGCGCATCGTGTCGGCGATGCGCGTGAAGTCCCCTTTTTCCCACAACGCCTGGTTCGGATTCATCGCAGGTCTCCTCCCTGAGGGGGTTGAACCATCAGGCGCGTCGACGCCGGGGCTTCCGCCTGCTCGCACCCCTTCAGGCCCGCCTTCTGCAGGAGCCAGAGCAGGGGACATCGGTCCGTGATGCCCGACTGCAACAGCATCAGGCCTACCAGGACCAGGAAGTAGATCCAGTTCGGACTGTGATAGGTTTCCAGTGCGGCGCCGGTCAGGACCAGCCCGCCGACGATTCCGCGAAATACTCTTTGCAGCATGGATGCACCTCCGTCAGGTCGGGGCGCCGTCCTCGCGGACGGCGCCCCTTCAAAGTCGATCAACAGAACGCGGGTCCGATCTCTTCGGCCTTCTTGCGGAGCAGCGGGTCGAGGGCTTCGACGGAGTCCAGGAACATCGGATGGGTGATGCCGGAGCCGATGTACGTCCACCGCATCGCGCGGCGCTGGACCTTTCGGAACTCCGACTCCTCCGAGGCCGAGAGCTTCCGGCCCGTCGCTCTCCTGAACCCGTCCAGGTTCATGTCGAGCTGCGACGCGAGGCCGTCGTCGATGAACTTGCCCAGCTCGAGATACTGGTCGAACGCGGCGATCCGCTCCTCGAGCGAGCAGCCCTCGCCCAGCGCCTGCACCATGAGCGTGTCGAGCCGGGCGTGGTGGGCTTCCTCCATCCAGTGGTGTTTGAGCAGGCTGCGGAACAGCGGGTCGAGGTCCCCGTTGTCCTTCACGCCTTCCACGTAGTGCTTCTGCGTCATCCACTCGATGTGCAGGATGAGCATCGCCACGGCCAGCGGGTGGCGCTTCAGCACCTCGGCTGCGACCGCCTCGGGCGGTCCGATCACGTCGACGGGGGTCCCGAACTCCGCCGTGAACGCCTCGCGGAAGCGCTTGAAGAGCTGGATGTGCTTCGCCTCCTCGCCGGCGAACTGCAGCAGCGCGCGCACGCGGTGGTCGTCGTCGCGAAGCCGCGGCCGGGCGTGGTCGAGCACGAACGGGAGAATGAACTCCTCGACGAGGCCGAAGATCGAGAGGTACTCGTGGCCCCGGATCTGGTTGAGCGTCCGCCGCTGGTCGCGGTTGAGGAACGGGAGGGACTCCACGCCGGCCAGCCCCTCGGGCATGAACGACTTCGTGAAGTCCAGCTGCCGCTCGCCGCCGATCAGGTCCTCCACCCGCCACGACGGGGTCCGCTGCTGGGCCCCCAGGATCGCCTCGTACGTCAGGGTCGTCTTCGCATTCATCGCATCCCTCCTTTCAAGGGTGAAGGAGGAAATGCAAGGGACGTGCCAATCGGGTCTCCCCGGGGGAACCCGGGCGGGCGTGACGGAATCTCGCGACGGCTCCCGAGATCTCGCGAAGCGCGGGTTATTCGCGACGGATGCCGAGCGCCTTCATTCGGGAGCTGAGCGTGGAGGCCGGGACGCCGAGGCGCTCCGCCGCCCCGCCGGGGCCGGACACCTTGCCATCGGCCTCGTCCAGCGCCCCCTCGATCGAGCGGCGCTCGAGGACCTCCAGCTCCGCGGCCGTGAGGATCCGGGCGGGCCCGGAGCTTGCGGCCTGCGGCTCGGGCAGCGAGCGGTCCAGGCTGAGGCGTCCCTCGCGGGCCGTGATCACGGCCCGCTCGATCACGTTCTGGAGCTCGCGGACGTTGCCGGGCCATTCGTAGCGGCGCAGCTTCGCGAAGTCTTCGGAGGAAAGCGGCGCCAGCGTGCGCCCCAGCCGCGCCGAGAAGCGTCCGGCGAACGCCTGCGCGAGGACCTGCACGTCGTCGCCCCGCTCCCGCAGCGGCGGGACCCGCAGCGGAAAGACGTTCAGCCGGTAGTAGAGGTCTTGCCGGAAGGTCCCCTCGCGGATCATCGACTCGAGGTCGCGGTTTGTCGCGGCGACGACGCGGACGTCGACCGACCGCGTCCGGTCCCCGCCCACGGCCTCGAACTCCCCTTCCTGCAGCACCCGGAGGAGCTTGACCTGGAGATCCGGCGGGATCTCGCCGACCTCGTCCAGGAAGATCGTCCCGCCGTCGGCCATCGCGAAGCGGCCTTCACGCCGTCCGGTCGCGCCCGTGAACGCGCCCTTCTCGTGGCCAAAGAGCTCGCTCTCGATGAGGGCGACGGGGATCGCGCCGCAGTTCACCTTGATGAGCGGCTTCGATTTGCGCGGGCTGAGGTCGTGGAGGGCGCGCGCGACGAGCTCCTTCCCCGTCCCTGTCTCTCCGAGGATCAGGACCGTGGCATTGGTCGCGGCCACCTGGCGGAGGTCGTCGAGCATCCGGACCATCGGGGGACTCGACCCCAGGATCTCGCCGAGGTCGCGGAGCTCGCGGATCTCTCCGCGCAGGACTTCGGTTTCCGCCGTGAGGGACGCGATCTTCCGCTCCGACTCCAGCCGGTCCTGGACGCTGCGGAGGATCAGCGTGTAGCGACGTCGGCCGCCCGATTCGTACGAGGAGAGCGTCGCTTCCGCGGGAAACGCGGTGCCGTCGGATCGGCGGGACGAGAGTCCCCCGGCGATCCACGTCGAGCTCTCCCCCGTCGGCTTCGCGTCGAGCTCCGCCATGAGGGAGCGCAGCTTGACGGCGTCCGCCGGATCGAGATGGCGGTCGAACGGGAGACGCACGGCGCCGTCGGGCCGCCATCCGAACGCCTTCGCGGCCGCGGGATTGACCTGCTCGATGCGGAGGTCGCGATCGAGCTCGATCACGCCGTCCATCGCGCCGCCGAAGATCCGCGCGAGCTTCTCCTCGCGCTCCCGCAGCCCCCGCTCGGCGCGCACGCGGCGCAGCTCCGCGGCGGCGCGGTCGGCGAAGATCCGGAAGAGCGAGAGCGCCCGCTCGTCGCGGGGGAGCGGACGGGTATCGACGACCGCGAGGTGGCCGATGATGGCGTCGGCGGCGTCCTTGAGCGGCACGCCCAGGTAGCTGGAGATGTTGTTCTTCTGCAGACCCGGATCTCCCGGGTACAGCAGGGAGACCCGTTCCGGGATGTGGACGAGCCGCTGTTCCTGGATCACGACCTCGCAGGGGGTCCCGTCGATGGCCTGCTCCCACTCGATGAAGCGGCCGTCGAGCCAGAACGCCAGCGCGCGGAGGCGGCGGTTCTCCGGAAGGTACTCGGTGACCCAGGCCCCCGTGGTGCCGAGCGCGCGGGCGACGCTGCGGACCAGCGTCTCGAAGAACCGCGTCCCGGTTTCGGGGGCCGTGACTTCGAGGATCGATCGGAGCGCCGCGTCCTCGTCGATCGCGGGAAAGGACTCCCGTTCGGGGGTCGCGGCCATGGCGGAATCTTAGCAGATTCGAACATCGGCGGCCATGGGATCGCCGGCTACTGCTTGCTGCCGTCGACTCCGATGCAGTACAAGTTCGTTCCCCCGCGCACATAGAGGCGGGTGCCGTCGAACGCCGGCGCGCCTCCGTGGCCGGCGCCCAGGCGGTTGCGGCCGAGCTCCTGGTACGTCCGGCCCGGCGCCAGGACCAGCGCGTCGCCCTTGTCGTTGAACACGTAGAGCGCGTTCCCGGCGAGCGACAGGCTCGGATACATGTTTCCGCCGTCCCCGAGGTCGAGCTCTTTCCGCACCAGGATTTTTCCGTCCTTCGCGTCGAGAATCGTGAAAATGCCTTCGTTCGCGACGGCGTAGATCAACCCGTTGTCCCAGAGCGCCGACGCGTAGAAGGTGCCTTCGAGTTCCTGGTCCCACACCTGGCGCGCCTCCCAATGTCCCCCGGCGGCCGCCGACAGTCGTTGCGCGCTCGACCCGGCCTGGATCAGGTAGACGATGTCGTCGTGCACGACCGGACTGGCGTACCGCAGGCCGCCCAGGTCGGACGCCAGGATCGCGCCGTCGGAGATGCGGACGACTTGGCCGGAGGGGAGGACCGCGACCTCCACGCCCGAGATCACCGCGGGGACAGGCGTGCCGTACTGCTCGAGAACTTCCTTGTTTCGCCAGACCGGTGCCCCCGTGGCTGCGTCGAGCGCGATCAGCGACGAGAGGGAGACGAGCAGCTTGCCGCCGATCAGCGCCGGCGAGGCGGAGCGGCCGTACTCCGGCTCGGGATAAGGACCGTCGTACCAGATCCACTGTCGGTGTCCCGCCAGGTTGTAGCAAGCGACGACCCCGGTGCCGAAAACCGCATAGACGAATCGGCCGTCGCTGACGGGAGTCGGCGTGGTATTGCCCGCGTCCCCCTTCGGCGGTTTTCCGTCGGGCTTCCCCGGCACGTCGGCGTACCCGTTCGTCCGCTCCCAAAGGATGCGGCCGTCGGCGGCGTCGACGCACACGAGGCGGGCCGGCTCGGCGACCAGGAAGATCCGTCCATCGACGACGACGGGCGAGGAGTACTTGTTCGGGCCGATGTTCGTCGTCCAGAGGATGTTCTTCGTGGGGCTCCACTCGCGCGGCGGCGACGCGGCAGGAAACCGGCCGGTGCCGTCGCCGCGGAATCCCTGGGGACTTTTCGTCCGGGGCGATTGGGCGACCGCCAGCGTCGCGACCATCAGGACGGCCGGGAGCATCCGTCCGCTCATTTCGCTTTCGGGTCCCGGATGTCGTAGCAGAGGAGCTCGACCGGCGTCCGGATGTACATCCGCCCGCGGGAGATCACCGGCATGCTCCAGTCGAGCAGGCCGCGGTGGGAATTCGGGCCGGTGTTGGGCAGCTGATGGAGCCGCTCGATCCTCCCCTTCTGGAGGTAGCCGTCGCGATTCGCCTCGACCAGCGTCACCCTCTGATAGTCGTGAATGAACAGCAGACCGTCCGCCGCGGTGATCGAGAGCCCGTAGCGGAACCCCGGCTGCTTCCAGAGGAGCTTCCCCGTCATCAGGTCGCTGCAGCGCAGCGAGAAGGTCTGCTCTCCCGGCTTCGCCCCCGCGGCGTAGGCCTCCTCGCGGTTGTCGACGTAGAAGCCGTAGATGCAGCCGTCCCAAAGGACCGGCGGCGTGACCGCCTCGTGGATGCCGACGTTGGTCCAGAGCACCTTCGGCTTGGGGTCGGACTGGCCGAAATCGCACTCCACCAGCGAGGGCTGCCATCCGTTCAGCGAATTCAGGTAGAGGTTTTTCCCGACCGGCGTCAGGTGGCCGCAAGCCCAGGCCGGGGAATCCTGGGGCCCGCAGGTCTCCCAGCTCCAGAGCTGCTTTCCGTCGGTCTGGCGGAGGATCTTCCACTGGCGGTTGCCGTGGACGACGAGGCAGTCCTGACCCTGGAACCGGATCGGAAGGCCGCTGCCCGTGATGAGCCCCGGTCCTCGGGATCCCGGCGAGCAGTCTTCCTCGTACTTCCACGCGACTTTTCCCGTCGCGGCGTCGTAGGCGTAGAACTGCATCTTGTTGCTGACCGCCGTCTTCGTCCAGGCCGGGATGGCGGGATTGCCGCCCTGCCAGAGGAAGTACGGGATCTTGTCGCCGATCGGCACGAGCGAGCCGTTGAAGCCCTTCCACTCCAGGTTGCCGCCGCCCTTCACCGAGCCGTTCAGGTAGGGCGACTCCTCCTTGAAGCTGCGCTTCCACACGATCGCCCCGGTCTTGCGGTCGAAGCAGAACGCGTCGCCGAACGTGCCGATCTCGTAGACGTGCTTCGCCGTGAGGGTCGGCGTGGCGCGGGGACCGAGCTCCCCCCATCCGACGTGCCAGATGGGCGGAACCTCGTAGGTATGGCTCCACCGGTCCTTCCCGCTGCCGGCATCGACGCACCGGATAGTCTCCTTCCGCTGATCGTCCTCGAGCTGCGCGAAGCAGAGGTCGTCCCCCGAGACCGACGGGTGATTGGAGCCGGCGGCGACCTTGATCCTCCAGAGGACCTTGGGGCCGTCCTTGGGCCACTCCCGCAGCAGCCCCTTCTCGTCGGAGGTGCAGTTCCCGTTCGGGCCCGCCCAGCGCGGCCAGTCGCCGCCCGACGAGGGATTCTCGGGATCGCCGACCGGGACGAGGGCTAACAGCGCCAGGAGCAGAGCCTTCATGGGTTCTCCTCTACGAACTTGCCGCCTTCCGTGTCCGCCGGGCGGCGCCGCAGGACAAAAAAACGACCCGCGCGTGAAATTTTTGACGCGCTTTTCTCCCGGGCGGCCACCTAGACAGGGTGATGCACTCGGACGTCGTCGAGCGGGACGAGGACCTCGCGCTCCTGCGCGGAAGCCGGGCGGGACTGGACGCCCTCTTTTCCCGCCATGCCGATGCTGCTTACCGGTTTGCGCTCCGGCTCTGCCGGCGTCCGGCGGACGCGGAAGATATCCTCCAGACGGCGTTCCTGGAGGTGCTCCGCCACGCGGCGGAGTTCCGGGGGGAGTCGTCTGTAAAGACCTGGATCCTGGGCTTCGTGCTGAACGCGTCGAGGAGCAAGGCCCGGGAGGAATCGCGTCGCCGGTCGCGACAGGGGAACGCCGCGGTGACGCGCGACCCCGCGCCGGACGGCGTCGATCCCGAGACGGCCGACCGGGTCCGGCAGGCCGTCGAGGAGCTTCCCGAACACTACCGGGCGCCCGTCTGGCTTCACTACGTCGAGGGGCTGTCCCCCACGGAAGTCGGCGCGGTTCTCCAGCTCCCCGCCGATACGGTCCGCAAGCAGCTGTCGAGGGGCATCGACCGGCTCCGCGAGGCGCTGGTGCCCGTCGGCATTGCCGGCAGCGTCCTCGCGATCCTCCCGTCCCTGGCGGTCGAGACCGCCCCGCCGGCGATCGCGACCGGAACGCTTTCCGCGACGGCGAAGGTCGGCATCGGGTCCAAGATCGCGGCGACGGTGGTCGCAGCGATCGCGCTCAGCAGCACGGCGTCGGCGCTCTGGTGGGGGCAGCCCGACGAGGATCGCCGTCCGCCGGAGCTCGCGGAGATCGAGCGACGCGTCCGCGAATGGCAGCCGACCGCGGAGGAGCGGCGGTTCGACGAGATCGGCTGGGTTCCCGATCTCCGGACGGCGCTCCGTCTCTCGCAGGAGAGCGGCCGTCCGGTGTTCCTGCTCACGCAGAGCGGCCGGATCCATCTCGGCCGCAGCGACGGCGGATCGCAGTTCGTGAGGCCGCGCGCGCTCGCCGACCCGCGGATCATTTCCACCCTCAATGCGCAGTTCGTGCCGGTTTATCTTTCGAACGCGGACTTCGAGCGGCCGGGCGCGGCGCTGGAGGAAGAGAAGCTCCGGGACCGCGTCTGGAGCAGCGCGCGACGGGCGGGCCTGCCGTCGGGCATGGACGGGCTCTACGTTCTCGATCCCGAGGGCGGCGCCGTCCTGGGCTCGTGCGGGCTGGGCGCCGCCACGACGGAAGCGGTGATGGCTTTGCTCCACGCGAACCGGAAAACGGCTCCGGGCGGGTCGCTCGTGACTCCGTCACCGCAATCGGTTCCTCCCCCCGCTCCGTCCGGATCGCTGACGCTGCACCTGACGGCGCGCTACCTCGACGAACGGGGCCGGGTGGAGCAGGTGCGGCCGGACTTCCACGAAGTCCCGGCGGAGGACTGGATCGTGCTGAGCTCCGAGGAATGGTCGCAGCTGCTTCCCGCCGAGGGCGAGTCGCGAGAGGTGCCGCCGGCGATCGCCCGGCGACTGCTCACCCACGTTCATCCGTCGGACATCAGCATCGCCGTCGACCCCGACGGGCGCAATCGGTTCGAGGAAGCGACGCTTCGGGCCGTCCGCTACTCGCGATCCTTCGTCCGGCTCGAGGGCCGGCTTCGGATGAAGCGCTCGTTTACCCAGATGTCGAAGTCGTCGGAGCTTCCGGTGACGGCGTCCTTGAAGGGAGTCCTCGAGATCGAGCCCGATCGTTCGCGGATCCGGTCCTTCCGGATGATTTCCGAGAACGGATCGTACGGCGATCAGAAGTTCGGCGTCGCCGTCCGAAACTGAAATTTACGAGGAGAAAAAGATGTTATAATTCGTTCCGTTCGATTGGAGGATTCCTGCGACGAAGACCACGACTGAAGATTCCACCGGCAGCACTTCTCGAGACGACGACCCTCTCCCACCTGGAACGCTTTACACGATTCTCTTCCTGACGCTCGCCGCGCTGTTCTCTCCGCTCGCGTGCGAATCGGCGGAACTGCTCGCGATGCGCGCCACCACTCCCGGCACCGTCGAGTCCGTCTCGGTCCGGCGCGGCGGACACGGGACGTCGGCGCCGCAGATCGTTTTCTCGTACGCGGTCGACGGCCGGCGCTACGACTCCGATCATTATGCTCCCGGATTCCTGGCGCGCGGGACGTGGACCGGCGGCGGGGGCGCGGCGACCGGCTACACCGCGGGACAGAACGTGCAGGTTCACTATGATCCGCTCCGTCCGGCGGACGCGTGCATCGCCTACGGCTGGCACTGCTGGTCCGTCGGCCTTCCCCTGTTCCTCGTCGGGATGGGACTGCAGGGATGGGGATCGCGCCGGGGCGGACGAGTTGGACGCGCCGCTCAGGCCGTCGGCTGGACGATGGTGCCGCTCGCGGTGGCGAGCTTCATGTTCATCCGCGTCGTCCTCCGTCCGTCGGATCTGCCGATCGCCGCGGCGATCGCCGCCCCGGTGTTCGGCGCGAACGCCCTCTATTGGTCGTTCCGGCAGCGGTCATGAATTGCTAGAATCGGCGGCCATGCTCAACCACCGCGAGGGCGCGCTTTGACGTCGGAGTCCCGCCCTTCCGGCCGCGCCGGCCTGACGTGCGCCGGAGCCATCTTTCTCGGCGCCTTCCTGCTCTTCCAGGTGCAGCCCATCGTGGCCAAGGCCATCCTCCCGCGCTACGGCGGGGCGCCCGCGGTGTGGACCACCTGCATGCTTTTCTTCCAGACGCTGCTCCTGGGCGGCTACGCGTATGCCCACGCGAGCGTCAGCAAGCTGAAGCCCCGGGCCCAGGGCATCGTCCACGTCCTGTTCCTCGTGGCCGCGCTCTGCACGCTGCCGATCACGCCCAAACCCAATGAACTTGCCGGCGCAACCGACGCCCCGATGCTGGAGATCATCGGGCTTCTGATCCGGTCCGTGGCGGCCCCGTATTTCCTGCTGGCCTCCACGTCTCCCCTCCTGCAGGCATGGTCTTCGTCGGGCGGCGGAGGCGCGCCCTACCGCCTCTACGCGCTCTCCAACCTGGGATCGATGCTGGCCCTCCTGTCGTATCCCGTCGCGGTGGAGCCGTGGCTCACGACCCGACAGCAGGAACTCGTCTGGTCCGTCGCGTTCGCGGCGTTCGCCCTTCTTTCCGCTCTTTCGGTCCGCCTCGCGTGGACGGCGGCGCCGCCGGCGCCGAAGCCGGAGGAGGCTCCCGCCGCCCCGCCGACGGCCGGCCGCCGGCTGATGTGGCTGGCGCTGCCGGCGTGCGCGTCGGCGCTGCTCCTGGCGGTCACCAACCAGATGTGCCAGGAAGTCGCCGTCGTCCCGTTCCTCTGGATCATCCCGCTGGCCCTCTATCTGCTGTCGTTCATCCTGCCGTTCGAGAGCGACCGCTGGTACTCGCGGACGTGGGGCATTCCGGTGCTGGCCCTCGTGCTGGTGGTGCTGACCTCCGCCGCGGCGATGGGCGCCCGGGCCGGTATCCTCTACGGCGTGCCGGTCTACTCCATCGGCCTGTTCGTCTGCTGCCTCTTCTGTCACGGCGAGCTGGCGGCCCGGCGGCCGGCGCCGCAGCATCTGACGTCCTACTATCTCCTGATGTCGCTGGGCGGCGCGCTGGGCGGCGTGTTCGTGAGCCTGATCGCGCCGCTGCTGTTCCGCGGCTTCGACGAGATCTACGTCGGGCTCGCCGCCTGCGGCGCGCTCGCGGCCGGGATCGTGATCGCCGACCCTGCCAACATCATCGCCGGACGGCGGATGTTCAACCCGATGCACCTGTGGCTGGTCGGCGTCGTCGGCCTCGTCCTGGTCGTGCTCGGGTTGAGGCTGGCCCAGCGGGCCCGGCCCGGCCTCCGGGAGCTCCGCGACTTCTACGGCACGATCCGCGTGGCCGATCTTCCGTCGGACCGGGGGACGATCCGGTTCCTGACGCACGTCGGCACGCGCCACGGTCAGCAGTTCATGGACCCGGAACGGCGGACGACTCCGACCAGCTACTTCACGCGCCGCTGCGGCATCGGGATCCTCCTGACCGAGCTGGCGGACGCGCCGCCAAGGCGGATGGGGATCATCGGCCTCGGCGCCGGCATCCTGGCGACCTACGGACGGCCCGGCGACCTGATCCGCTACTACGAGCTCAGCCCGCGCATGATCGACGTCGCCCGTCAGGACTTCACGTTCCTCTCCGACTCGAAGGCCAAGACGGAGGTCGTCCCGGGCGACGCCCGCCTGTCGCTGGAGCGCGAGACCCGTGAACCGCCGTACGACATCCTGGTGGGAGACGCCTTCTCGAGCGACGCGATCCCGGCCCATCTGCTCACCCGGGAAGCGTTTCAGCTGTACGCCCGTCGCCTCACCCCGAACGGCGTGCTCGCGCTCAACGTGAGCACGCGCCACCTGGATCTCGGCCCGCTGATCAAAGGGCTGGCCGAGACGATCGGGAGGAGCGCCGTCCAGATCGTCACCGAAACGGACGACGAGGGCGACCCGCTAAACGCGCGGTGGATCCTGATCACGTCCGACACGGCGCTACTGGAGCGGGCGCGGATCAAGTCGGTGGCGAAAGATCCGAGCGCGGGCCGGCCCGCGCCGCGGCTCTGGACCGACGACTACAGCAACCTGCTCAACGTGCTGAGGAAGTAGGTCGGCTACTTCCGCGGCCAGAAGCCGTTCAGGAGCTCGACCGTGCGGTCGACCAGGATCCGCCCGCCCTCGGGGCCGACGTAGCCGCTTTCGGGGATGGCGCTGTAGCCGCCGCCCGCCACGGCCCGCTCGGTGGGCAGGTAGCCGCCGCATCCGCAGGAGAGCTGGATCAGGAACGTCTGCAGCGCCTTGCTCCGCGCGCGCATCTGGATCCCGTACTCGAGGAAGAGCTCGAAGGCGTTGGACGCGATCGCCACGTCGCCCAGCCGGAGGACGTGGAGCTCCATCGGGTAGACGGCCCACTCCTCCGGATGTTCGTAGCGCTTCAGCACCTCGCCGTGCCAGCGAAGGCGCGAGATGTCGACGGAGTTCCGCTGCTCGGCGGGCTTCTTCTCGATCGGTGCCACGATCGCGCGCGCCGCGTCGGCTTCGGCCGGCGTCACTTTCCGGCCCGGAAGCTTCAGCTCTTCCACGTGATGGGCGAACGGAAGCTCGGTCTTCGCCTCGTTCTTCACCGCCTTGTAGGCGTAGTCGACGGCGTCGACCATCCGCTGGGCGATCGCGCGGGTCTCCGACACGTTGCCGCTCAGCTTCCGCATGCGGGCGTCGGCGGCCTTCCGGAGCTGGGGATGGGGCGACTGGTCGCCCGCGGCCCCGCACCATCCGAGGACCTGGACCTCCGCGCCGTAGTGCTCGCGAAGCAGGATCCGGACGTCGTCCCAGAAATCCGAGGAGACGGTGTTGGCGTTCTCGACGACCTGCGAGGGACAGGCGACGTTGATGGCGACTCCCGTCAGACGGCGTCCGCCGTCGAAGAAGAAAAGCGTTTCGACCGCGTGGTCCTCGGTGCCTTCGATGCCCCGGAAGTCGGGCCGGTCGTTGGGGCCGTACATGACGGCCTTCCCGTTCGCGTAGGTCATGCGGCGGTTCAATCCGACCACGGCATAGCCCAGGCCCCAGGTGGCGGCGCCGGGGGCGCGGTTCTTCCACGCGTCGACGACCGCCTCCACGGCGCGGCCGAGGAAAAACTCGACATACTCCGCAGGCTTCATCACGCCGTCCTCGGTGACGTCGTACCAGGGGTCGAGCGTGACCGGCGCCGTATGGGTGTGGGTGGCGCTGAGCAGGAGCTTGCGGAGGTCGAAGCCTTCCAGTTTTCCGTCGAGCGCCTTCCGGAGCCGCTCCTGCATGCCGTCGCGGATCGCGACCAGGTCGCAGGAGACGAGGATGGCCTGGTCGAGGGACTTGTCGCCCGACCGGGTCTCGATCGCCAGCGCGGTGAGGGACAGGCGCGCCGCGACGCCCGTGGAAATGCGCTTGTGAAACTGGCCGGAGAGCGCGACGGGCTTGTCGGGCGTGATGTCGCGATTTCCCCATCCGACGTGGAGCGTTCCGGCAGGAACGTCCTGGGCGGCGAGCAGGATCAGCGCGGCGGCCAGCAGGCTCATGGGCATCTCCGGAAAAGGATGTCGACGATCTTACGCCGGCGGGCGGGTATGAAAAAGCGCAGCCCGACTATGATAATGCGTCCGGCGGTTTCCTGTCGCAGAACGGCGCGCGACCGACACTTCTTCCACAAAGAGGGAGCTGCGATATGGCGAACGCGATTCTCCCGGGCCTCCTCGCGATCCTGATCGGAAATGCGGCCGCGCCTGCGTTCGGACAGGATCTGCAGCTCTCGGCGTGCGACACGGGATCGCCGGTCACCGCCGGCGGCGGCGCGTCGGTGTCGGTCAGCACCGGCGACAAGAAGGAAGGGAACGCGTCGTTCCAGGTGACGCTGGCCCAGACCCCGACCAATGCGCCGTACGTCCGGATCGGCGCCGCGGCGTCGTGGACTTCCTATCAGGGGATCCGGTTCTGGGTGAAGCGGATCTCCGGGTCGGAACAGGGCGCGGCCCTGCAGCTTCTCTGGACCCGCCACTACGCGGGGTTCCCGCTCGCGGACTCCTGGACCGAAGTCACGCTTCGCTGGCAGGACTTCACGCAGCGGCTCTACGCGGGCACGGTTGAAAGTCTTCTCGGCAGCATCGAGATGATCGAATTCACTCTGGCGCCGGGAGAGACGCACGACGGCGGCAGCCGGGGACCCGTGACGTTTCTCGTCGACGACATCCGGCTGGTGCCCGGGCTCGCTCCCCTTCCCACTCCCCACCCGGCGTCGCCCGGCCTGCCGCTGACCAGGGCGCGCCTGGACGCCGGTCTGAACCTCAAGGTCATCTGCCTCGGGACGAGCATCACGTACGGCCACGTGAACGGCGGCGGACGGGTGTCGACGCCGTGGCCCGCGGCGCTTCAGACGAAGCTGCGGAGCGACCTGGGGACGAACGACATCACCGTCGTGAATTACGGGGTGCGGGGCAGCAAGAGCTGGCAGGGTGCCGCGGCGATCCAGGACTTCGTCTTCCGCGAACATCCCCAGCTCGTGCTCATCGAGTATCTGGCCAACGACTACGTGGACGCCGAACCCGCGAACGGCGTCGCCGAATATCGGGACAACATGGAACGGCTGTTCGACCTGCTGCTGCGCTGGGGCCAGGCCGACGTGGTCGCGGTGCTGCCGAACCCCTATGGCCAGGCCGGAGCCACGCACAAGTACGACGGCTATGTCGCCCAGTTGACGGCCGCCGCGAACGCCCGCAATCTGTTCGTCGCCGACGTGTACGGCGGCTTCCTCGCGCTCCCCGAGGCCACGCTGCTGTCCTATTATCTGGATCCCGCCGTCGACCATGCCCACCTGAACGACGCCGGCTGCGCCTTCTGGGCCCAGGTGGCCGCGGACGCGATCGTTTTCAAGCTGAGTTCGCCGCCGCCGGCGCCGAGTCCCGCCGACGGCGGAGGCGGAGGCTGCGGCGCCACGGGCCTCGAGGGCCTGATCGCCGTCGCCGCAATCCTGCTCCTTCGGACCCCGCGGCGGGTATAATCGCGGGCTCAAGAACGAGGGAGAGAACATGACGAAGATTCTCGGCGTCGTCGCCCTGGTCGTGCTCCAGATGCCCGCCCCGCGCCGCGCGACCCAGTTCGTCCTGTTCGACGTCACGTTCACGTTCACCAAGGAGGACGCGGACAAGACGCAATCGCACTACTACGTGAAGGGCGACAAGCTCAATGCCGACCGTCCGAAGGACTGGACGGCTCCCGTGGACTACCGGAACGGGACGGTCCATATCCGCGCGGAGGTCCTGGAAAAGCCCGAAGGCGGCGAGAAGACCGTCTGGAATCTCTGCTACATCCCGAACAAGGGTCAGAAGAACGGGTACGGCTGCACGATCACTCCCACGTACAAGGAGAAGGGCGTCTACGAGTCGGACGTCTCGATGACGACGTTCTGGCAGAACGATTCGATCATCTGGACGGAAGGGATCAAGGAGATGCACCTCGTCGTCAAGGACAGCAGCGGCGGGAGCGGCCACGCCCACAAACGCCAGGACTCCGAGAAGTTCTTCCCGACGAAGATGCGCATCACCATGGTCCAGGTGGCGGCCGGCGCGAAGTACGACGCCGGCCTCGTGCCGGATCTTCCCGCGGAGAAGAAGTAAGAGTTTTCCTGAATCTCCCCTCCCCGTCCGTCCGGACGGGGCATACTTAGGGCACATGGCAAAGATCCTGCTGGCGGAAGACCACGCCTCGACGCGCACCACCATGCGTGGACTGCTGAGCGCGGCCGGATACGAAATCGACGTCGCGGCGTCCGGCGTCGAAGCGGTCCTTTACCTCAAGCAGAAGGTCTACGACCTGCTCATCACCGATCTCATGATGCCCGAGGGGACCGGGTTCGAGGTCATCCAGCACCTGCGGAAGCGGAAGATGATGATCCCGGTGCTGGTCTGCTCGGGGTACGTCGCCGAGAAAGGCGCGGACAAGACCCTCGAGGGCTTCCGGTTCTCGGCGCTCAGCAAACCGTTCCGTCCCGAGGCGCTCCTCAAGACCGTCCAGTCGCTGCTCGCGCCGGCGAAATCGTGACGGCCTACTCTCCCGCGGCCCACCGGAGGCCGCCGAGGAGATGGTGGCGGCCGAACGGCGTGTTCAGCGCGCGGCAGTCGTGGCCCAGCGCCGAATAGAAGAACCGCCCTCCCTCGGCTTCCCGGCACCACGCGGCGGGATGGTCCTTGCCCATCGGCTTGCCGCCCAGCGTGTCGAACTTTTTCCGGACGGGTTCGTAGGTCGACTCGTCCAGCCGAAGCAGCACCTTCACGCCGGGAACGCCGGTGACGCTCCGGTCGTAGCAGAGCCACTCCTCCTCCACCCAGAGCTCGGGCGGGATGCCCTTCACCGACGGATGATCGGCGTTGGCCGGATCGACGGCGAGGCGCGCTCGGGTCCGCACCGAGTCGCTGTTGAAGTCGCAGCCGACCATCTGCGACCACCAGTCCCAGGTCTGGTGATGGACTGCGGCGGCGTGGAGGGCGACGATGCCGTGCCCCTTCCGGTACCAGTCGACGAGCGCCGATCTCTGCGTCTCCGTGAGCGCATGGCCCAGGTCGGTGGTGCTGATGAAGACGACCACGTCGTAGCGCTCCAGGTCGTCGAGATTGAAGATCTCGGGGTGGTCGGTCGTGTCGATGTTGATGCCGTGGTCCCAGCCGAAGTGCTGGAACCAGTGGCCCAGCGCATCGAGCGACGCGTGGCGGTACCAGGCGGGTTTCAGGAAGACGAGGACGTCCTTCGGCCGGCGGGAGTCGGCGGCCGGCGTCCCCGCCGAGGATTGGCATCCGATCGCATGGATCATCAGGATTCCTCCCAGCAAGACGGCGTTCTTCATGGATGAATCTCCGCCGCCGCCGCCGACTGCACGATCAGCAGCGCGCGATCCCGGGCGTGGCGGAGATGCTCCAGCATGAGCTTCCGGGCCTCGGCGCCTCGACGGGACCGGAGCGACCGGAGGATCTGCAGGTGTTCGGCGGCCGACCGGGTCATCGCGCTCATCTCATCCGGCGCCAGCTCGGGCCGGTAGGAGACGACCGCGGCGACGGCCTGCAGCCGCTCGATTTCCCGCCGGATGGGCTCGTTTCCGGCCGCGAGCGCGATCGTCTGGTGGAACGCGAGGTCGGCCTGGACCAGCCGGGTCCGGAGCGCCGACGACCATTTCCCGCTGGCCCGGTAGTCGCGGAGCGCGGCGGAAATCTCGCCGTAGAGGTCGTCGAGCCGGCCCAGCTGCGCCCCCGTCATCTTCACGGAAGCCTGTTCCGTCACGTAGCCTTCCAGGACCTCGCGCATCTCGTACATCTGGCCGATCTGTTCGGGAGTCAACGACCGGACGTAGCTCCCCAGCCCGGGGTGGCGGTCGATCAACCCCTCGCTTGCCAGCTGGTCGATGGCTTCCCGGAGCGGGATCCGGCTGACCCCCAGCTGGCGGGCCAGCGGAATCTCCCGCAGCCGCGCGCCCGGCCTCAGGGCGCCGCGGAGCAGACTTCCCCGAAGCTGACGGTACGCGTGGTCTTTCTTGGTCATGGTTTTGTATACAAGAAATACACTGTATACAAAACGTGAGGTGAGGCGCAAGAGTTGTCGGGATCGGTTATTTCGATTTCTCCGGGAGCGGGTGTTTCGAGAAGAACTCCCAGATCGTCTCGCTGGCGGAGAGGTCGCGGCAGACCTTGCCCAGGAGCTTTTCGGCGCCCGCGGGCATGCCCGGCCACGTGTGGCCGCCGCCGGTGATCTTGTAGAACACGACCGGCGCGTCGCCGGCGAACGTCCAGCGCTCGACCGTCGTGCCGTCGTCGGCCGCCTTGTTCTCGAGCGGCTCGATCTTCGGCTCCTTGGGGGCGCCGTTCTTCTCGGCCCACCACTTCACGCATTCCTCCGCGCTGAGGGAGAACTCGCGCTTGGAGATGAAGTCCGTGCCGTCGTAGCCGACCACCGCGTCCTCGGTGCCGTGCCAGTAGCAGACCGGCATCGCCCGCTTCGCCTTCCCCATGCGGCCGACCGGACGGAGCAGCGTGCCCGCGACCGGAGCGATCGCGGCGACGCGGTCGCCGTAGTCGATCGCGAGGGCGTTCGAGAAGTACGCTCCGTTCGAGATGCCCGTCAGATAAATCCGGCGGGGATCCGCGGTGCCCGCCTTCACGAGCGCGTCCATCAGGTCGGAGATGAACTGGAAGTCCTTCTTCCCCTCCCCGACGTTCCAGTACCTCCAGATCCGGTTCTCGCCGTCGGGGTAGACGACGACGAAGCCCTTCTGGTCCGCCAGCGCGCTCAAGCCCGTCATGGTTTCGGTCTGCTTGCCGTTGGACGCCGCGCCGTGGAGGGCGACGATCAGCGGGCGCGGTCCGCTCCCGGTCGGCGGGACGTGGATCCGGAACGCCCGGTCTTCCTTGCCGACCTTGATCGTGAGGTCGCGCGTGCCCGGGGAGACGAGATCCGGATCCTGCGCCCCAAGCGCGACCAGGACGACGAGCGCGAGCCGCATGGCCTTATGGTATCCCATCCGATGAGGTATGCTGAGTCATGCCGTTTTCCCAGCGGTTCCGGCGGGCGCTTGCCCCGGCGGCCGTCGCCTGGGGATCGTCCCTCGGACTTCTGGGACTCCTTCAGGCGGTTTCTCCGAACAGCGCGGTCCATGACGCGGCGCTGTCGATCGGCGCCCGCGCCACCGCCCTGGCCGGCGAAGCCGTCGCCCTTGCGGTCCTGTGCCTCCTGGCCGCGGCGTGCGTCGCCGCCCTTCCCGCGCCGGAAGGCCGGCGCTTCCCGAGAGCTGTACGCATCGTTCTGCTCGCCGTCCTCCTTCTTGCACTGTGGGGAAGCTGGGGATGGTTCTGGCTGAGCGGGCGGTTTCTCGACGGGCCCGGCCTCCAGTTCATCGTCCGCCACTTCGGAGCCGTCTACGGCTACTCCCTGCGGACCCACCCGATCCTCACCGCCGGCCTGCCGCTCGTCTGCATCGCCGTCGCCATCGTCATCGCCGAGGCCGCGCCGTCCTGGTTCGCCCGGCTCCCGGAGCGGGCGACCCGGATCGTCGAACGGACCGCGTTGGGACTGGCGCTCGCCGGCCTCGTCGCGGCTGCGGCGGGCTCGTGGAGCCGCGCCGGCGCGGCAGCCGTCGACTCTCCGGCGGCGATGGAGCGGCTGCGCGAGGAGAACGCGTGGCTGCGTTGCCGCGAGGAGACCGTCGGGCCTCTCGCCCACCTCGCGACCAGCATCGCCGGCCGCAGCCGTCGCGATCTCTTCGAGGACCAACGGCCGACCGAGCTTTTCCAGCCCTACGCGATCGACCGGGGATGGCTGTTCCCCGACCGGCTGGTCGACAGGCTCGACGACGGTCCGCCCGCCGAGGTTTCGGGGATCACGAGGACGCCGATCGTTCCCCTCGACGCGTATCTCGCCGGGGTCGACCGGGCCGCGGTGAAGCGGTGGAACGTCGTCGTGGTGCTGATCGACTCCTTCCGCCGCGACCAGCTCCTGGCGACCGGCGGCCCGCGGGAAGTCATGCCCGCGCTCGAAGCGCTGGCGAAGGAAGGGCGCGCCTATTCGGACTGCGCGACGACGGCGTCGCACACGGACTGCGCCGCGCCGAGCGTCTTCTCCTCGCATTATCCGCTCCGTTCGCGATGGAGACACGTCTATCCCGAGAATCCCCGCTATCCGCGGGTGATGGTCTACGACGTCCTCAAGCGGCTCGGCTGGCGGACCGCGATGTTCTCCTCGCAGAACGAGGACTGGGCGGGCATGGACCGCTACTACCAGACGGGGCTCCTGGACGTGCTGCTCCACCCGAACGGCCGGGGCATTCCGACGAAGCTGCTCGAGACGCGCGATCCGACCACGGGATCGCTGGACGACTCGGTCACGATCACCGAGGCGCTCCGGTGGGTGGGCCAGGAGCCGGAGGCGCCGTTCTTTCTCTATCTCAACCTCCAGAACGCCCATCTCCCCTTCCGGGCGCCGCCCGAGTTCCCGCGGAAGTTCGGGCCCGCGTCGTGGGACTTCCAGCTCGACGCCCGGACGTTTCCGCCGGAGAAGACGGCGATCGTGAAGGAGATCTACGCGAACAGCCTGGCGTACGTGGATTCGCAGCTGGACCGGCTGTTCCGCCGGCTGAAGGAGCAGGGCGCGTGGGACCGGACTGTCGTCGTGATCTCCGGCGATCACGGGGAATCGTTCTATGAGCACAAGCTGCCGGCTCACGCGAACGGCATCTACGATGAAGTCATCTCGGTGCCGCTCGTGGTCCGCGCGCCGGGGCTGGAGCCGGGCCGCGATCCCCGGCCCTCGATCCTGCTCGACGTCGCGCCGGGGCTGCTCCATCTGCTGGGGCTGCCGCCGCATCCGGGCTTCCAGGGGGCGAATCTGTTCGGGCCGCCCCCGCCTCCGTCGCGGTCCCGGTTCGTCCTGTCGCAGACCGGATGGCGCACCCACCTCGGCCTGATCCGCTCGGGGTTCAAGCTGATCCGCGACAGCGACCAGGGGACCGTCGAGTTGTACGACCTGAAGCTGGACCCCGCCGAGCAGGTGAACCTCGCCTCCCTCCGTCCCGATCTCGTCCGCGACCTCCGGGCGCGCCTCAATCTGTGGCGCTGGGCGCAGATCGAGTACTACGAGAACCCGGAACGGCAAGACCGCGAGTACCCTCCCCGCCTCCCCGACTGACACTAACCGCCTGCCGACCAATCGACTTCATCGGGATCACGTCCCGCCTATTCCCCAGCGGGTTTTCGACAACGACGCGAATCCGGGCGGCGTAGGATATTCGGTATACCGTATACCAGATGATGCTGACCCTCGCGGCGAGCCTGATCCTGCTGGCGCAGGACGACGTCGACCTCTTTGAAAAGAGGATCCGGCCCGTCCTCCACGCCGGCTGCCTCCCCTGCCATGGCCCCGACAAGACCAAGGCCGGCCTCCGCCTCGACTCCCGCAGCGCCCTCCTCCGCGGCGGCGATTCCGGCCCCGCCATCAAGGTCGGCGATCCCGACGGCAGCCTCCTCATCAAAGCCATCCGCCACGCCGATCCCGACCTCGCCATGCCGCCGAAGAAAGCCGGGAAGAAACTCCGCGACGACCAGATCCGCGACTTCGAAGCCTGGATCCGCGCCGGCGCGGTCTATCCCGGCACCGCCGAGCCGCCCCCGCTCAAACATTGGGCGTTCCAGCCCGTCGTCGACCCCGGCGTCGGCATCGACGCCCTCTTCCCGGCCAAAGCTCCCGTCGCCGACCGGCGCACCCTCATCCGCCGCGTCACCTATGACCTCACCGGCCTGCCCCCGACCCCGGAGGAGGTGGACGCCTTCGTGGCCGACAATTCTCCCGGAGCCTTCGACGCGCTCGTGGAACGGCTCCTCGCCTCGCCCGCGTACGGCGAAAAGTGGGGCCGCAAATGGCTCGATCTCGTCCGCTACGCCGACACCGCCGGCGAGAACAGCGACTACCCCGCCCCCCAGGCGTGGCGCTACCGCAACTGGGTGATCGACGCCTTCAACCGCGACCTCCCGTACGACCAGTTCCTCCGCGAGCAGCTTGCCGGCGACCTGCTCGAGCGGCCGACCCCCGAGCAGATCATCGCGACCGGATACCTCGCCGTCGCCCGCCGGTTCGGCCACGATACCGACAAGGACATGCACCTGACCTATGAGGACGTGATCGACACGCTCGGCAAGTCGGTCCTCGGCCTCACCATCGGCTGCGCCCGGTGCCACAACCACAAGTACGACCCCGTCACGACGCGCGACTACTACGCGCTGTACGGCATCTTCGCCTCGACCCGGTTTCCGTTCCCCGGCTGCGAGGCGAAACAGAAGCCGCGCGATCTGGTCCCGCTGCCGGGGACGACCGACGCGGCGTACGCCGTGATCGACGGGAAGCCCGAGGACGCCCGGCTGCAAAACCGCGGCGAGCCCGCGATGCCCGGCGAGCCGGTGGCGCGTCGCAACCTCGAGCTCTTCGGCGGCCAGCCGCTGTCGGATCCCAAGTCGAGCGGCCGGCTCGACCTGGCGCGATGGCTCACCGATGCCCGCCATCCGCTGACCGCGCGCGTCATGGCCAACCGCATCTGGCAGGGCCACTTCGGGCGCGGCCTCGTCGCCACGCCGAGCGACTTCGGCACGCGCGGCGCGACGCCGACCCATCCGCAGCTGCTGGACCACCTCGCGGCCCGGTTCGTCGACGGCGGCTGGAGCGTGAAGGCGCTTCACCGCGCCATCCTCAAGAGCGCCGCGTGGCGGCAGGCGGACGCCGGCCGCCGGCGCCTCGACGCCGAGGAGATCCGCGACGCGCTGCTCGTCGCGAGCGGCGAGCTTGACCGCCGCCCCGGGGAGGGCCACCCCTTCCCCCCCGAGAAGGACTGGAAGTTCACCCAGCACGCGCCGTTCAAGGCGGTCTACGAGTCGAAGCGGCGCAGCGTCTACCTGATGACCCAGCGGATCCAGCGCCATCCGTTCCTCGCGCTCTTCGACGGTCCCGACGCCAACGCGAGCACGGCGCAGCGGGAGGTCAGCACGGTCCCGACCCAGGCGCTCTATTTCCTGAACGACCCGTTCTTCCACGCCCGGTCGGAAGCGCTGGCGAAGAAGCTGCTGCTCCTTCCCGCCGAGGAGCGCGCGGAAGCGGCCCATCGCGCGTGCTTCCAGCGCCCGGCGACCGGGCGCGAGCGGCACGATGCCGCGACGTTCATCGACGCCTACCGGGCCGGGCCGCCCGCGCAATCGGAGCTCGCCGCGTGGAGCGCCTATGCGCGGACCCTGATGGGTTCGAACGAGTTCATTACGGTGGACTGACGATGACGGACTGTTGCCGGCGATCCTTCGTGCGCTCGCTCGCGGCGGGCTCGGCGCTCCTGCCCGGGCTCGTCGCGCGGCTTCTCGCCGACGACGCCCGCACGAGCGACGATCCGCTCGCTCCGAAGAAGTCCCACTTCCCCGCGAAGGCGCAGCGCGTCATCCTGATCTACCTGAGCGGCGGCGTCTCCCACGTCGATTCGTTCGATCCGAAGCCGAAGCTGTTCGCCGACCACGGAAAGCAGATCGTCGCCGACCATCCGGAGATCAAGAACCGCCCCGGGTACGAGAAGATCTACCTCAAGCGGCCGCAGTGGGAGTTCGCGGCGCACGGGCAGGCGGGCACGGAAGCGAGCTCGCTCTTCCCCCGGATCGCCGGCTGCCTCGACGACGTCGCGCTGATCCGCTCGATGCACACCTCGCACTCGAACCACTTCAACGCGACGCTCGGGATCCATACCGGCTCTTTCACGGTGGCCCGTCCGAGCCTCGGCGCATGGACGAGCTACGGGCTGGGGACGGAGAACCGCAACCTGCCGTCGTTCATGGTCCTCGCGCCCTACACGCCGTACGCGGGGATGCAGGTGTGGGCGTCGGACTTCCTTCCCGCCGAGCACCAGGGGACGTGGGTCGTGCCGGGCGAGCAGCCCATCGCCAACATGAAGCGGCGCGCGGCGTCGCCGGCGCTCCAGGACCTGGAACTCCGCGCGCTGCGCGAGCGCAACGCCGAACATCTTGCGGCCCGGGCGGGCGACCCGATCCTCACCGCGCGGATCCGCTCGTTCGAGACCGCCGCGGGCATGCAGCTCGAGGCCCCCGAGGCGTTCGACCTGTCGAAGGAGAGCGACGAGACGTTGTCGCTCTACGGGCTCAAGCGCGGCCAGGCCACCGGCTTCGGCTGGCAGTGCCTGGTGGCCCGCCGCCTCTCCGAGCGCGGCGTCCGGTTCCTCGAGCTCATCGACACGGGGTCGAGCAACAACTGGGACTCGCACGGCGATATGATGGACCACGCGAGGCTCGCGAAGAACGTCGACCGTCCGATCGCCGCGCTGCTCCAGGACCTGAAGCGTCGCGGGATGCTGGACGACACCCTGGTGGTCTGGACGACGGAATTCGGCCGCACGCCGTTCAACAGCAGCGCCGACCACAAGGGCCGCGAGCATCACAACTGGGCGTTCAGCTCCTGGCTCGCGGGCGCCGGCGTCAAGCGGGGCATCGTCCACGGCGAAACCGACGAGTACGGCATGAAGGTCGTGAAGGACGGCGTCCACGTCCACGACTTCCACGCCACGATCCTGCACCTGATGGGCTTCGACCACACGCGGCTGACGTTCCGCCACAGCGGCCGCGATTACCGACTGACGGACGTCCACGGCGAAGTAGTTCGTCCACTGCTGGCCTGAGGACGCTCCGGCGGGTATGATCCCGTCGTGCGCTTCACCCGCCGTACCTTCCTGATCGGCTCCGCCGCGCTCGCAGGCTGCCACGGGGCGCCGACGCCCGGCGGGGGACGCCCGCTGGTCGCCTATGTGGGGACGTTCAGCTCGCCGCTGCGCGACATGCTGCCGACCCAGGTGGATCTGCCGCCCGGCAACGGCCGCGGCATCCATCTCTTCCTGATCGATCGCGAGACCGGGGCGATGACCCCGCACGGCATCGTCGAGATGGGCACGAGCCCGAGCTGCCTCGCGCTCAACGCCGCCGGCACGCGGCTCTACTCCGCCAACGAGACCGACCGGGTCGGCGACGACCGGCAGGGCACCGTGAGCTCGTTCGCCGTCGACCGCGCCGACGGGAAGCTGAAGCTCCTCAACACCGTCCGCTCGGGGGGCGCGGGACCGACCTACGTGAGCGTCCATCCCGCGGGCCGCCATCTGCTCGTCGCGAACTACTTCGGCGGCTCCGTCGCGGTGCTGCCGATCCTGGCCGACGGCACCCTCGGAGAAGCGTCGGACGTCAAGGTCGACACCGGCCCGATCGGCCCGACGCGGGCGACGAACGCGCCGCCGGGCAGCTTCGCGTTCAGCGGCCACGACCGCACCCACGCCCACCAGATCCAGGCCGATCCTTCCGGCCGGTTCGTCGTCCACGTCGACCTGGGGCTCGATCGGATCTTCGTGTGGAAATTCGACGCCGAGCGCGGCCTCCTCGTCGCGAACGACCCGCCGTCGGTGTCGCTCCCTCCGGGCGACGGCCCGCGCCACGTCCACTTTCATCCGAACGGCCGCTGGTTCTACTCGATCCAGGAGGAAGGCTCGACGCTCGCGCGGTTCGACTACGACGGCGGGTCGGGCCGGCTCACCGGGCGCCGGACGATCTCGACGCTGCCGCCCGGATTCGCCGGGAGCAACTTCTGCTCCGAGATCCTGGTCTCCTCCGACGGTCGGTTCGTCTACGCGGGCAACCGGCTGCATGACAGCATCGGGATCTTCGCCGTCGGCGCCGACGGGGACCTGTCGTATGTCGGCGAGGAATGGACCCGCGGAAACTATCCGCGCAGTTTCGCGTTCGACCCCACCGGTCGCTTTCTGTACTGCTGCAATCAGCGGGGCGACACCGTCGCGGTCTTCCGCGGGGATCGCCGGACGGGCGGGCTGACCTTCACCGGCCACTACGCTCCGGTCGGGAACCCGTCGATGCTCGTCTTCCTCGACCTGGCGTAGGCGCTACTGCAGGTCGTGCGGATAGAGCGTCCGGCGCTCCCGGACGGGCGTTCCCTGCGACGTGACGTAGCGGGTCGGCCGGGCCTCGAACTTCTTCAGGTTCTCCTCCGACTCGAAGAAGTACCAGTCTCCGTTCCACCGGGTCTTCCACGGCGAATCGGTGTGGACGGCTTCCTTCGACACCGGGTCGGTCGTGACCCTCGCGTCGCCCGCCATCTGCGCGTCGCGACTTTCGGAGGAACAGCCGGCCAGCGCGAGGAGGGACAGGAGCAGGGCCATCAGGTTCCTCATGGGCTCACCTGAATTGATGAGCCCGATTCGGGGGGGGCGTTATCCGCGGGAGGGGCGGCGGAGCGCGGCGCCCTTCTTCATGATGTCGGCGACGGCGGAATACGCGTCGCGCCACGCCTTCTCGATCTCGGCGGTCCAGGCGGCGCCCGCGGTCTGCTTCATGGCCTCGACGAGGGCGTCGCACACCGGGGCGTACTGGTCGGGCTTGACCCCGTAGTCGACGTGGCTGTTGCCCAGGATGAGGAGGTCCGACATCGTCTTGTCGGGCTCTTCCAGATGCTTGATGAGCTCGTCGAGCGTGGTGAAGAACTTCTTCCGCTGCTCCTCCATGTTCGTCCGGGCGAACATCTTGCCGACGTCGGGGTGGCGCGAGAAGAGGATGGAGTAGAAGCGCCCGACCATCGCGTCTCCGGACGGACGGAGAGATTCGAAACTGTCGCGAAGCAGCCGGACGTTCAGCTTCATGCGGCGGTCATCCCGTGTCGCGCCTCCGTTCTTCCGATCTCCGGCGGGAGGTCGTCCGCGGACGGCGCTCCCGCTCGAGGGCGATGATATCGGTTTCGCTCGCTCCCAGGAAGGTTTTGTCGGGGAGGATGAACGACGAATCCTCGCCGTGCCGCCGGTCCTTCTTCCGCCGCGTCGTCGTGTCGCGCATGGTCCACCCCTAAGCGGGGGCGCCCACCGCCGCCGCCGCGCCCTGCTGCATGAGCGACGCCACGGCGCCGTACGTCGCCGCCCACTCGCGCTCGAGGTCGTCGGTCCAGAGCGGACCCGCGATCTCCGCCATCGCCGCGAGCAGGCACTCGCCGACCGCGGCATAGTGCGCCTGCTGCGTGCCGTAGCCGGCGTGGCGGGCGCCGAGCATGCCGAGGTAGCTCTTCAGGACGTCGGGCTTCTCCAGGTTGGCCACCAGCAGGGCCAGCGCCTGGACCAGCATCTGCTTCTGCTTGGGAAGGTCGACGCGGGCGAACATGGGCTTCACCTGCGGATACCGCTCGAAGAGGATTGCGTAGAAGCGGTCCACCAGGGCCGGCGCATGGGGCCGGAGGGCCTCGAAACTCGTCCGCAGCAGGATCACGTTCATGGCTGTCTCCTTATCTGCCTGAAGAGGTAAGCCGGACGGCATCGGTTTGGAGAAATCGGTGAAATCTTTGCATTTCCACCGTCCACCGGAGCGTTGCAGGTCGAGGTTTCCCGGGTACACTGAAGGCCGAGTGGGACAGGAAACCTCCATGGGCGGCAAGGACAGCCGCTTCCAGTCCACGTTGTGGGAGGTCGTCCTGCAGGCCAAGAACGGCGAAACGCAGGCGGTCGAGCAGCTGGCTCGCGACTACTGGAAGCCCGTCTACTTCTTCATCCGCCGCAAGGGGCAGCCCGTCGAAAGCGCCAAGGATTTGACCCAGTCCTTCCTGGGCCACCTGCTGGAGAAGGACCTGCTGAGCCGCGTCGATCCGGAGAAGGGGAAGTTCCGGTCCTTCATCATGGCGACGCTCGGGAACTTCCTCAACAACGAGCGGCGCACCTCGCAGGCGCAGAAGCGCGGCGGCGCGTTCAATTTCGTCGAGGCGGAGGACGACCTGCGCTCCGCGGATTCGACCCCGGAGAAGGCGTTCTTCAAAGGCTGGGCGCTGACGATCCTGGAGCAGGCGATGACGAGGCTCCGCGAGACCGTTCCGCCCGAGGATCTCGCGATCCTGGAGGGCAAGGCCCCGCCGGAGATGACGCCGTCGGAAAAGAAGAACCGCCTCTTCCGCGTGAGGGGGCGGCTGCAACACCTGCTCCGCGAGTCGGTCCGGACGGCCGTGGACCGCGAAGGCGACGTCGACTCGGAACTGCGCGAAATCTTCGCCAGCCTCGGATGACCGAGATCGCCTGCACCTCCTGCGGCGCCGCGCTGGCGGAGAGCCAGGCGCGGCGGTTCGGCGCGCTCTGCCCCGACTGCATGCTCCGGTTCGCCGGTGAGGAGGGGCTGCCCGAGTTCCCCGGCGTCGAGATCGTCTCGACCATCGGCAAGGGGGGGATGGGGGTCGTCTACGAGGCGGTCCAGTCCCGCCTCGGACGCCGCGTCGCCCTGAAGGTTCTCTCGCCCCACCTGGCGTTCAACGCGGCGTTCATGAGACGGTTCCACGCCGAGGCCCACCTGCTGGCGCGGCTCCACCATCCGAACATCGTGACGGTCCACGACATGGGAGTCCACGGCGGGCTTCCCTACATCCTCCTGGAGCGGGTGGAAGGAAAGTCGCTCCGCGTCCTCCTCAAGCAGGGTCCGGTCGCCGCGCCTCGGGCGCTGGAGATCGCCGCCATGGTGTGCGATGCGCTCGACTGCGCCCACGGCGCGGGCATCGTCCACCGGGACATCAAGCCCGAGAACATCCTGATCGACGAGCGGGGCCAGGCGAGGCTCGTGGACTTCGGGCTGGCGCTCAGCGCGAACCTCGAGGAGCGGAAGGGGACGCGCTCGCGGCTCAAGGTGGGAACGCCGCTCTACATGTCTCCGGAGCAGATCCGGCAGCCCGAGGACGTCGACGGCCGCGCGGATCTCTTCTCCGTGGGCCTCGTTCTCCTGGAGCTGCTGACGGGCAAGCTTCCCCGGCGGACCGCCCGCGGCCCGTCGATTCCGCGGACCGTGCCGGCCCGAGTGGCCGCCTTCCTGAAGAAGATGCTCGCGGCCGATCCCCGGAAGCGCGTCGCGTCCGCCAAGGACGCGCGGACGCTGCTGCAAACCCTCCGGGCGAAATAGCTCAGGGCTTCGCTTCGAGGACGAGGTTCTTTTCCGCCCCCGCCGCCTTGTAGGCCGCGCGCGCCGTCGCGTACGCCTCCTCCAGTTCGGCCTGCGACACGGGATTGCCGGCGGCGTCGAGCGGATGGCGGATCGTCAGCGGCCTCGGCGCAAGGGCCGCCGCGAGGTCCGGAAGGTCGTAGGCCTTCAGCACTCCGGGCACGACGCTCGACAGCTGTCCCTTCGAGACGGGCGTCCGGGCGACCGAGGTCCACGACATCACCATGCGCTCCAGGGTCACTTCCACGATTTCCGGATTCAGGACCGCCAGGTGGAGCACCACCGGCGCCGCGCTGTCGGTGCCGACGACGTGGAGGTGCTTTCCGGGGCGGACGAACGGCGCCAGATCGCGCACCCGCTGCGCGAGGAGGGGCCGGTTCAGGTGCTGGGCGAGAAACGACTCCTTGAAGTCCGCTCCGGCGGTCTCGCCGAATCCCCGGAGATCCGGGACTTCCACGACCCGGCCCGTCTGCACCAGCCGCTCCGCCGGTCCGCCGACGGCGCACGCCGCCGCCTTGCCCGCTCCCGCGGCGTAGACCACCGCGAGCGCGTTCGCGGGCGCCTTCGGCACGAGCGTGAGATACGGGACGATCACGCCCCGGTCGGACTCGAGACTGGCCCGCTCGATCGAATACCCGTTCCGCTCGATCCGGCCCGGCAGGAGCTGAGGCTGACCGGCGGCCGACGGAGCGGCGAACCCCTGCGACCGGAGATGATCGCCCAGCTGCTTCGCCGTGAGCTTCGGACGGCCGGCCTCGAGCTCCTTCGCCCGCTCGGCGACGAGATCGAACGCGGACTTTCCCTTGAGCGAGCTCAACACCTGCCCGGTCTCGGTGCACCGGAGATCGGCATCCTTCTCGATCGGGAGGACGGGCTCGACGATCGCGTCGTCGACGCCGAGCAGCCAGCGGCGCATCCAGCGGACCGCGGCTTCGCGGTGCATCTTCGGATAGCCGTGGGGCATGTCGAACTCGGCAAGGTCGACCGCCTCCGCGCGGCCCAGAATCGCATACGTCCGCTTCGCTTCGCGGAACGTGGTCCACGAACCCTGGATATCGAAGAAGTCGCGGGTGCCGGTCAGCAGCAGCGTCGGCCGCGGCGCCCGCATCGTGACGTAGTCCGCGTGCTCCAGGCCGAACGCGACCTGGCCCGGGATGTTCTGCTCGGCATCCTGGGGTCCGATGGTGGCGAAGAGCCGTTCGAGGCTCGTCACGTAGCACGACGGCGCCGCGCAGAGGATCCGTTCGTCGAGCGCCATCAAGTACGAGGTGAGCGTCCCGCCGCCCGAGCATCCGGTGCAGCCCAGCCGCTTCGGGTCGATCTCGGGCCGGGACACGAGATAGTCGAGGCTGCGGATGCCGTCCCAGATCCGGAACGACGCCGTGCACCATCCCACGAGCAGCGCGCCGGTGCCGACCAGCGTATGCTCCGTCGTGCTGCCCTTGATGGCCGGCTTGCCGTTCGCGTCCAGGAGCTGCTTGCGCTCGCCCTGGCCGATCGGGTCGTAGCAGAGGCATGCCATGCCGTTCTTCGCGAGCAGGATCGACCCGCGCTGGGCGTAGTCCGCCGCCTTGCCCTCCTCGCTGTGGCCCATCGGCATGATCACGCCGGGGAACGGTCCCTTCCCCTCGGGGAGATAGAGATTTGCGGTGACGTAGTGGTTCGGCCGGCTTTCGTAGATCACCCGCTCGACCCGGTACCCGTCGCGCGCCAGCGTTCCGACGACCCGCGCCTGGAGCGGGGTCTTCTCGGGAAAGCCGCCGAGCGCCGCGATGAACTTCTCGCGGAGCTCGGCCTGCCGTTTCGCGACGTCCCCGGGCGTTTTGATCGCGTCGATCTCCCGCCGGCGCGCGTTGAACGCCTGCCCGCATTCGGCGAGCAGGTATTCCTCGAGCATCTTCTTGGGCCGGTCCTCGGGTTTGAGGACGGTCAGGTTGTCCTGGGGGGACAGCAGGAGCGCGACGGCGAGCAGGATCATGGGAGCGGCCCTCCAACAAAGAGTACGCAACTGCGGGCACCCGGAGGGGGTTAGTTCTTCATGAACATCACCTTTCGCGTCCTGACGCTGCTCCTCCTCTGCGCGCCCGCGTTCGCCGACGACCCGGCGATCATTCCCGCCAAGTCGATCGCCGAGAAGAAGGAACTGCTCTTCTCCGACGATTTCGAGGGCGCCGAGCCCGCCAAGGTGTGGCACAAGGTCGTCCCGACCTTCGCGGTCGAGAAAGGCGCCCTGAAGGGGACCCAGACGCGGGACAAGACCGTCCCCGCGGCCGACGGCAAGCCCGCCGTCACCGCCCACGCCGCCGTCCACGGACTCGAGATCCCGACCAAGGACAGCATCGTCGAAGTCCGCATCCGGTTCGAAGGCGCGACGATGATCGACGTGGAGTTCGACGACCGCAAGTACACCGGCGCCCACTACGGCCATCTCTGCCGCGCCCAGGTCCGCCTCACCGGCGTGACCCTGATCGACGAGCGCGACGGCACCATGCGCAACGACATCTACGAGATGAAGAAGGACCCCGAGAAGAAGGCCGAAGTCGCCGCGCTCCTGAAGGGCCGCACCGCGAACTTCCCGATGAAGCTCGAACCGCAGACGTGGTACACGCTGGTCGTCGAGACCGTCGGCGAGGAGATGCGGGTGACGATTGACGGCAAGCCCGCGGGCTACCTGAAGTCGTCCGGCATCGGCCATGCGACGAAGTCGAAGATCGAGCTCGGCGTGGCGGGCAAGGACGGATTGTTCGACGACATCAAGGTCTGGAACGCCGAGCCGGCCAAGAACTGACCTAGCGGCCCTGCAGGACGATGCCGGCGCCGTCGATCTCTCCGCCGGAGCGGCCGAAGATTCCCACGACGGGAGTGCCGTCGTCGCCCAGCCGGATCTCCGCCCCGCCGCCGCGCGTGCCGACCCACTCGCTTTCGTAGCGGTCTGACATCACCAGCCGGTTGCCCGAGACCTTCACGAAGATGAGCTTGAAGGCGTTGAACCGGTCGGTGCCGCGCGCGATCATGCCCCCCACGACGTAGCCCGGACGGCCGACGAGGGTCTCCTTGCCGGTCTGCCCCGCGTTCGCTCCGTCGACGTCGCCTGAGGGACCTTCGAAGACGGGCCGGATCCCGGAGATGCATCCGCTCGCAGACACGGCGTACTTCACGCCGCGCAGGAACTTCCGCGGCGTCGACGCATGGTCGAAGTCCTTCCCTCCCTTGCCTCCGACATATGCCGATTTCACCATCGGCGCATCGGGAACGAGTCCCCGGAAGAACGGCCGCACCGCCTTGTGGGTGGCCGACGCTCCCCATGGGGAGAGGCGTGCCGGCGGAATCGGCCGCTCATTCGCGCCTCCGGGCAGCGTCCACCCCGCCGCCACGTGTTCGCCGCCGCCGCCCTGCTTCTGGAGGACTTCGATGTAGTACCGCTTCCCCGCGACGAGCGGGACGGGCGCCGACTTCTGGCTCGCGTCCTTTCCCCAGTCGCGCTGCCCCACCGCGTGGTTGAGCCCGCAAAGCTTCTGCTTCTTGGCCGGCGTGTCGTCGGTGCTCAGCCACAGCTCGCCGTGGTCGTCGCTCGCGATCCAGAAGACGTACTCGCCGGTCTCGGGAGGATGGACGTACCCGCGGATGCGGCAGCCGTAGTTGTTGCCCATGCTCCACGAGTCGATGGCGCTGATGAGGCCCGACTCGTCGGGCTTCTCCTTGAACTTCGCGCTGCCCGTCAGCTCCGCGATCGAATCGCCCGAAATGCCGCGCCAGATCTCCCGGAGGATCGAGCCGGTCGGCAGGAAGACGGCTGGAGGCCGGTTCTTGATCAGCTCCTTGACCTCGGCGTCGCGGGGCGGCGCCTGCCGGGTGGAGCCGATCGCGACATAGGCGATGGCGAATCCCTTCTGCTCGGTCAGGATCCGGATCTTCTTTGAGCCGGGCTCGGCGAACTTGAGCGGCCCGAGGTCGACCCACATCCAGCGGTCGGGCTCCTTCGGCCCCGTGTGGTCGCTGTGCTTCTTTTTCAGGCTGACGGCGGAGGGCTTGACCGCGATCCAGTCCTCCCCGCCGGGCTGCGTGGTCACCGTCTCGCGCGGGTTCTTCGCCGATGGCCCCGAAAGGCCGGTCCCCTGGAGGTGGAAGCCGAAGACTTCCTGGCAGCAGCCGCCGGCGTAGATCCAGGCGCGGCAGATTGCGCCGGGAGCGACGAAGATCTCGATCTCGATGAAGTTCGCGGCCGCCTTGCCGGGCGCGGAGTCGGCCGTCGACGTCCACACCGTCTCCAGCTTGGGCGAGGGCGTCAGCGCGAACGTCCCCGAGCCCGTGAGATCGTCGGCGAAGAAGAAGAGCTCGCGGGAGGCGGCGATGCGGTCGTCGAGGAAGGCCTTGTTGCGCGCCGCGAAGAGCGTGGCGTCCTGGAGCAGCCTGTCGTAGGCCGCGACGGACGGGCCGCGGGTCTTCATCGACGCGAACTCCTCCTCGGCCGACCAGAAGGCCCGGCGGGCTTCGACCTCCTTCGGATCGATCGCGCTGCGGATCTCGGCGAACCGCGCCGGCACGTCGCCGCCGGCCGCTCCTTCGAGCGCCGCCAGGACCGCCGCCGCGCGCGTGTCCGTGGGCTTCTTCTCGCCGCGGAGCGCCAACAGGGCCGCGACGCTGCCGGAACCCAGCTCGCCCGCGGGAATGTCGAACGGAGCGCCCTCGATCTGCACCGACACACCCTTGGCCGTCGCGTCGATCACCGTCCCCTCGACCCGCTCGATCGATCCGAGCTCGCCGATGAAGTCGAGCGCGATCTTCGCCCCCTTGGTCCACTTCGGCAGCAGCCGCGGCAGCTCGGCGAGCGCCTCGGCCGCCAGCTTGAAGTCCGCGAGGTCCGCGTCCGCTTCCTTGCGGAGCGCCTCGTCGGTCGTTCCGGCGCGGAGCTCCTCGAGCGCCTTGGCGGCGCCGGCGAAGTCGCGGGCGGCGGCCAGCCGGGCCGCGCCGGCCCACTTGGTGCGGTAGGCGGACACCCCAGGCGCGTCCTCGACCTTCGGCGGATCGGACTTGGGACCCCGGGCCTCCGCGGGCCGAGGTCCCGGAGGCGCGGGAAGCTCCGTCAGGCAGACGGAGATGCGGAAGCATCCCAGCACGTGCCTGTCGTGGACGCTCTGATTCTCAAGGGTGAACGTGACGGCGTCGAGGTCCGCGGGCGCCGTCAGGTGGAAGAAGGCCGTGCTCGCCTGCCCGAAGCGGTAGGCGATGGCCCACCCGGTCTCCGGATTTCCGTCGATGGCCGCCGACGACGGAAAGTGGTCTTGCTCGTGGGTCGACGAGGAGCCGGAGAAGGCGAGCCGGGTGCCGCCGGCGTCGACCTTGAACTCGGTAAGGACGAAGTTGCCGTTCTCGTTGCGGCCGGGGCCGCTGGAGGGGAGCGACGCGTGAGGGATCGCTTCCAGGCGGAACGCGCGGACCTGCTTGAGTCCCACCTGGGCGGACATCGTGAAGGTGTCCTTCGCCGGATTCGATCCGCTGAGGAGCACCGAGCCGTCGCTCTGCCGAGTGAGCGTCGCCCCGCTCTCGGAGGCGAGCGACTGGAGGTTGAGCACGATCCAGGGGTCGGAGACCGCGGCGGCCAGGGCCGCGTTGACGTCGGCGCTGAGACCCGGAACGCCGAGGCCGTCGATCCGGCTCCGGACCTCCTTGAGCGCGGCCTGGTCGTTCTTTCGCGCGACGATCGTCAGCTGCTCGAGGAGCGGCGCGGCGATCCGCCGGGCGGCGATCTCGACTTTGCGGATCCGCTCGTCGATCCCCCGGCTCCATTCGACCGTGGCGTGCTTGCCGCGGACCCCCGCGATGAGGGCCGAGGCCTCCCGGAGCTTCTCCTGCTTCATCGGGAGCGCGATCCGGGCGTCGAGCTCCTCGAGGTCCCGCGCGACGGGATTCACGAGATTCGGCTGGGGGAGGGGTTGCGACGTCGGATTCGGCGCCGGCTCGACGGTGACGGTGTGCGTGGGACGATCCTTCGATCCGGAGAAGAGGACGGCGAGGATGAGGACCACGACGACGCCGCCGACGAGGCCCGCGATGGCCAGCGGTCCCCGCGACGGCGGCTTGGGCGCTTCGGGCGTCACGGGTCGGGGCTGGGCCGGAATCCGCGAGGTCGAGCTGAGCTGGACCGCGGACATTTTCGTGGACGACGAGGTGAGTCCCGCCGCCTTGGGGACCTGAGCTTTCTTCAGCCGCTCCAGCTCCGCGTCGGGGTCGGGCAGATGGGCCAGCAGTTCGCGGACGCACTGGGGGCAGGCCGCCTGGGAATTGACCCGGAAGGCCAGCCCCTTGTCGAAGTCAGACCCGAGCAGTCGGGTCTGACACTTGAAGCAGTAGAGGATCTCCTGGCCCATAGGAACCCAACGCCGATGGGGGTTCTACGGATCCACCGGTCGCAGGGTATTCCATTGTACATTGAACTTCCGGTTCCGGTTCGTCCGTCAGGAGACGGCCTTGGCGACCAGGTCCGACGCGACGCGCAGCGGATGGGGCTTCGCCGCCGCGCCGGGAAGCGTCGTGAGGACGACGCAGACCGTGTCGGTCTCGGGATCGGCCCACGCGAGCGTGCCCGAGGAGCCGGAGTGGCCGAACGTCTTCTCCGAGCAGCCGGGGCTTCCGGCACCGCGGCCCACCGAGAACCCGAGCCCTCGCGGCACGGTCTTCTCGGGGTTGTGATTCCGGATCATCAACCGGACGTTGTCGGGCTTCATCATCCGGTCCGTCGGGTGAAGGAACTCGGAGAAGAACCGGGCGACGTCCGTCGCCGTGCTGTGGGCCGTCCCCCAGGGCGCGCCGAGCGCGCGCCAGTACGGGCTGTTCCAGTCCCATTCCTTCGCGGAAGGATCGCCCGCGCCGGATTCCGGCGCTGCGCGCTCCGTCTGGTTCCGGACGATGTCCTCCGCCTTGAACCGGCCGAGGCCGAGGACCGACCGCTTCATCTCGAGCGGCTGGAACACGGTACGATCGACCAGCTCCGCGAACTCCGTGGACGTGACGCGGCGCGCGATCTCGGAGGCCAGCAGGATGCCCATGCTCGAATAGCTGAAGCGGGCGCCGGGGTCGAAGAGGAGCGGCGTGCGGACCGCGGCCTCGACGAACTGCGACAGCTTCGCGTGGCTCGACCGCAGCGCCTGGTTCTCGGGCAGCTGATCGGGCAGGCCCGAGACATGGGTGAGCAGCTGCTGGATCGTGATCTTCGCCCGCGGCCCTTCGGAGAACTCGGGGAGATATTTCACGGCGGGATCGTCCAGCCGGATCTTCTCGCGGTCGACGAGCGTCATCACCGCCGCGGCGGTCAGGGTCTTCGTGATCGACGCCAGCAGGAACATCGCGTCCGGCGACTTGGCCTCGCCGAACGCCCGGGCGAACTGATCCTTCTTGTGGACCACGCAGAGCGACGCGGCGCGGACCTGTCCGTCCGAGACGGACTTCGCCAGCACGGCGGCCGCGGCGTCGAATTTCTCCTGTCTCATGGCGCCCAGGAGCGGCGCCGACAGCGCGGCTCCCAGCCCTCCCGCAAGAAAAGTCCGTCGATCCATGGGTTCCTCCCGATGCCTACACTACCCGGCATCCGGCCATCGGGTGGTATACTGCGGACGAGATGACCGACGGGGGAAACCGGGAGCCGCCGCGCGGCTTTCTCTCCCGCCTCTCCCGAATTTCGTCCTCGGGCCGCTTCATCCCGGAAATCGACGGCCTCCGCTTCGTCGCCATCGCGGGCGTCGTGCTTCACCATGTCGCCTGTTTCATCATCCAGAAGACGGGCACGACGCCTCACGATCCCTTGTATAACTTCGTCGGGCAGGGATTCTTCGGGGTCGACCTCTTCTTCGTCATCAGCGGGTTCATCCTGGCGCTGCCCTTCGCGGAATCCCATCTGGACGGGACCTCCCGGGGTTCCCTGGGCCGATACTACGGTCGCCGGCTCACGCGCCTCGAGCCGCCCTATGCGATCAACCTCCTCGTCCTGTTCCTGTGGCTGATCCTCCGGGGGCACCACACCGCCGCGGAGCTCTGGCGCCATCTGGTCGCGAGCCTCTTCTACGTCCATGCGCCGGTCTTTCACCGGGGAAGCGTCATCAATCCGGCTGCATGGTCCCTCGAGATCGAGGTCCAGTTCTATCTGCTCGCGCCCCTCCTCTGCCAGGTCTTCCGGGTCCGGAACATCGCGGCGCGGCGCGCGCTCCTCGTCACCGTCATGCTCCTCTTTTCCGCGGGCAACTGGTACATCGCGGAGAAGCCGCTCTTCGTCTCGCAGTCGCTGCCGGGCTACCTGCACTACTTCCTGCTGGGGATCCTGCTGGCGGACTGGTACCTCGTGGAAGGAGCCCGCGGCTTCACCAAGAGCTTGTTGTGGGATGCGATCGGCCTCGTCGCCTGGGCCGCGCTCGGCCTCGGACTCATCAAGGCGGGCACCCCGAGAACGGCGCTGCTTCCGGCGATCCTGATCGCCTACATGGCCGCCTTCCGGGGGCGCATCGCGAACGCGATCTTCTCCTTCCCGCTGCTGACCACGATCGGAGGCATGTGCTACACGATCTACCTCTATCACAACCTGTTCATCGACGAGGTCGGCCTCTGGTCGTGGAGCCTCTACCGGCCGCAACTTCCCTTCTGGGGGAACTTCCTCGTGCAGCTCGCGGTCATGGGCCTTCCGATCCTGCTGGGATGCACGATCCTGTTCGCCCTGATCGAGCGGCCGTGCATGAGGCCTCGGTGGTGGAAGCGGTGACGGATCACCCGGCGGCGGCCGCGGGCTCCAGCGACCGCGTCAGATCCTCCGCGAACGCCTTCGCCGTCGAGTGGCGCTTGCTCGGATCCTTGTGGAGCGCCTTCAGGCAGACGCTCTCCAGCTCCCCGTAGAGGACGGGATTCAATCCGCCCCGGAGGATCTCGGTCGGCCGGCGCACCGTGTCCTGCACCATCCGGAGCAGGATCTCCATCGCCGACCGACCTTCGAACGGCTTCCGGCCGGTCAGGGACTCGTAGACCATCACGCCGAGCGAATAGACGTCCGTGCGGCGGTCGATCTGCTTGAGGCAGCGCGCCTGCTCGGGACTCATGTAGCCGGGAGATCCGATCATGTAGCCGAACGGCGTCAGCGACACGTGGTCGGGAGCGTCCGACTTGGCCAGGCCGAAATCCGTCACGACCGCGCGGCCGTCGGTGCGGATCATGATGTTCGCCGGCTTCAGGTCGCGGTGGATGATGCCGTGCTCGTGGGCGTGGTGGACGGCGTCCGCGACCTGGCGGAGCACTTCCATCTCCTGGCGGAACGTGGCGGTCTTTCTCCACTCCGACATCGTCCGGCCCGCCACCAGCTCCATCGCGAGGTAGCACTGACCCTCGATGCGGCCCGATTCGTAGACCTCGACGAGATGGGGATGGCGCGGCAGCGCGACGGCAAGCTGGGCTTCGCGCAGGAACCGTTCCTCTTCCTTCTGGGAGGCGCCGCTCCGCGCGCGGAGGAACGGCCGCTTGATCGCGACCCTGCGGCCGAGGGTGGGATCGAGGGCTTCGACCACTTCGCCCATGCCGCCGCGGCCGAGCTCCCCGACGATGATGTATTTCCCGAAGGCGCCGGTCGTCGTCGGGGCGGGCGCGGGCTCCGCCTTCTTCATCGGAACCGGTGCCGGGGCGGGCGTGGACTCATGAAGGACTGCGAGCTGCTCGGGGCTCAGGTACCCGCGAGACAGGAGGAAGAAGTCGAACGACGGGCCGGCCGATCCGTTCTGCTCCAGCCGCCGGGTGTATTCGACGATCGCCTGCTGCAGCTTCGACGAGGTGAGGAGGCCCTTCGAGAGGGCCCGCTTCCCGATCTGCAGGGGGTGGTCCTGGCTGTCCATCTGCCGTCCTCCGCGGACGCACTCGCGTCCCGCGAAGAGGAGAGCAAACGCCATGCCCGCCGGGGTTCCGACCGGGACCGGCCGGGAACGCCCGGGAACGGCCCTTCGTCCGACAAAATTGTCGGATCTAGTGGCGCGCCCCTTCGTGGCCGGCCGGGTTCTTCAGGATCTCCTGGGTCTTGGTCCGGATCTCGGCCGCGATCGGCGCCATCCGAGGATCCACCGCGAGCATCAGTCCGGCCTTCTGCCGGATCGCGCGGACGACCCACCGAAGCTCGCCCGCGAGCTGGTCCTGGTTGTCGCCCACCTCGACCAGCGCCTCCGTGTACGCCTTGCACTTTGCGAGCCCGTCGGGCCCGTCCGCGGCCATGCCGTTCCGGCGGAACTCGTCGGTCATCTGGACCACGATCTCCGGCGTCTTGATCTTCTCCTCGCGGGCGCGGTACCGGCGGTCGGCCTCCTGCGTGATCTTCTCCAGAGCGGCGATCGACTCCTTCATGTCGGGATGGGCCTTGGCCTGGGCCGCCAGCGCGTCCTTCATGGTCCGCATGAAGTCGTTGTAGCCGACGATCCGGGCGCGGATGTACTTCACGAACGTCACCACCTCGTCGAGGTTCTTGCCGATCTCCGCCTGCTGCGACTTCTGGCTCCCCTTCGTGTAGATGGGCATCAGCCAGTCGCGCGTCCAGCAGGTCGCGTGTCCCCGGTTCGACGACCGCTGGTTGTCGAGGTCGAGGATGTACTCGCACGGCCCCGCGCCCAGCGAGTTCCGCGCGATGTCGAGGACCGTGAAGATCTCCGGCGGCGTCTCGGGAACGCGGTTGGCCGGATAGACGACGAGCGGCCCGCGCATCGTGAGCGCCTCGCGTTCCAGCGGCTGGATGTAGGCGGTCCGTTTGGCGTCGGACCAGCACGGGTAGACGAACGAGTTGAGCACCGTGGTCCACCGCTTGCGCGCGAGCCCGACGGTTTCGGCGCCGGCGCCCATCCAGGACGGCTTCGTATAGTTGCCGCCCTCCTCCTTCTGCAGGAGCAGGTCCCAGCTGTCCGTCAGGTCGTCCGTGCGGGTGAAGTCGACGCGCCACTGCGCCGGCCACGGCATCGTCCAGTCGAGCTTCGTCTCCTTCTTCGAGTCGCCGGGCTTGACCTCGCCGACGTGCCACACCTGGGGCGCCTCGATCAGCGCAACCCAGATCTTCTTCTCCTTGCCGAAGGCGATCTCCGAGCCGCTGAAGCGGCGCGCGTCCCCTGCGCCCGCGGCCGTGACGGTGACGTCCTGATCGCGGTTCTCGAAGACGCACATCGCGATCGCCTCGCCTTTTCCCGCGAGATGGAGAAGGAAGTTCTCGCTCGGCAGTTCGGCGGAGGCCGACGGGATCTTCGACGCGTCGATCACGATGTCGTCCGAGAAGAAGTCGGGCAGCACGACGTAGCGCGACGGGCACTCGACGCGCAGCTTCGCGGCGCCCGCCCCCGGCGCAACCTCGACCGCCACGTCGCCGCGCTTGATCTTGAACTTCGCGGTGGCGTCGCCCTTGGGGGTTTTATAGGTCGCCTCGACGGTCGCCGAGGCCTTGCCGACCTCGACGACCTTCGCGCGGATCAGTTTCGTGGCGCCGGCGAGCTGCAGCCGCAAGGGTCCCATCTCGACCGCGCCGCTTTCCCGGCGGAAGACGGCGGTGACGCGTCCGTTCATGAGGACGGCGTCGCCCTTGATCTCGGCCGCGTCGGTCACCGCGGCCCATCCGCCGCGCGACTCGAGGTTGAGCGGCGCGGGAGAGGCCTTGCCGGTGTCCCAGGCCGAGATGCCCGACTGTGCCAGGAGGATCAGCGTCAGCGCGAAAGTCATCGGTCAGTCTCCTACTTTTTCGTCATCGCCTCGAAGCGCGCCTGCGCGGGGATCTTGTTGCTCTCGAAGTTGGTGTCCGGCCCGAACGCCGGCCAGGCGTGGGCGCCGAACCATGCCGGCTTCTCGCTGAGGTAGAGGCTCTTGGGAAGCCCGGCGCCGTTCAGCGACTCGTTCGCGGGAACGGCTTCGTGCTTGTAGTTGAAGTTGCCCTTGAGGAGGGTCGTGGCGCGCACGTCGAGGTCGAGCTCCTGGAACCCGCCGGGACCGGGGCCCTTCCCGCCCGCGAGGATGCCGGCCCAGTCGGCCCATGGCTTCCCCTTGCTCGGCTGGGCGACGCCGTTGAACCCGCCGTTGCCCATGTTGGGCATGCCGAGCGAGTAGATCAGGTGCTGGTCGTAGCCGTAGCCCTTGTTGTCGTTGTCGTAGATCCAGGGATGTCCCTTGCTCCCGAGGACATTGCCCACGATCGAGTAGTTCCGGGTGAACCGGTTGAGGTTCACGCAGATCCAGAAGAGCTGCGTCTTGTCCGACGAGCCGTGGAGCCAGTTGCGGAAGAGCGTGTCGTGCGAGCTGCTGCCGTGATAGCCGTCGGCCTGGAACTTCGGCGAGACGTTGCCCTCGTAGAGGTTGAAGCTGCTGTGGGCGCCGTGGTTGCTGTTGATGGAGCAGCCGACCACGCCCTGGATCGTGCTGTCGTGGCAGTAGTTGTAGCCGAACACGTTGCCCGTCGAGGCGTTCACCTCGATGTGGGGGAACTGCTCGACGAGGATGTTGTCCTCGAACAGCGTCGAGCAGGTCGTGCCGACCAGGAACCCGGCGCCGTTCGAGCCCGTTCCCTTCCGGGTCGCGATCGTGCTCTGGCGGATCTCGCACTGGAGCGAGTCGGAGATCGAGACGTGGTAATTGACGATGTTCCGCACGGCGACGTTCCTGATCCAGCAGCCGTGGGCGGTGGTCAGGCTGATGCCCACCTGGGCGTTTGCGGCCGCGCCGTCGACGGTCAGGTCCTCGATGCCGACGGATTCGACCGCGCGCAGCGTGGGCCGGATTCGCGGCGCGAGCGACATCGGCACGTCGAACTGGAGTGCCGGGGAGATCACGATCTCGTTTTCCCGCTTGCCGACGATGCGGGTCACCTGGCTGCGCATGTATTCGAACGCGCCGGGGACGATGACGGGCAGCTTGGCGTCGTTCTTGAGGGACACCTGGCAGAGCTGGCCGATCTCGAGTCCCTTCGGGTCGGCGACGACGAGATGGGTCGCGCCCTTCACGGCGCCCGCGGCGAGGTCGGCCTTCAGCCGGTTCGGATACCACCAGTCGGCGCCGCCCGTGCCGACCGACAAGCCGCCGGTCTGGAGCCGGAGGATCGTCTTCTCCGGGCCGTCGCCGCGGATGGAAATGCGGCTCTTCCCGCCGGTGCCGAAGCCGTTGTTCAGCCGGTACGTGCCCGCGGGCAGATAGACGACCTCATTCTCCGCGGCCTTCGCGATCGCCTGCGCGATCGCCGGCTGGGCGTCCGCCGCGCCGGTGGCGTCGGCGTTGTAGGGCGGCTTGGTGACGTCGATCAGGACCGTGCGCTTCGGGATCCCGCCGGGGACGCCGACCGTGATGCCCGGCCGCCAGTCCGCGAGGCGATCTTCCGGAAGGATCGCGCTTCCCGGGCGACGGGAGGCGCGGCCGAAGATCTTCTCCTGCTCGGCGCCCGCGCTGCCCAGGAGACACAACACCACGATCAGGGCTCGCCTCATCTTCTTCTCCCCAGCGGATGCTACTTGGCCTCGGACGGACGGATCTTGATCGTCCGGGGCCGCGAGATGGTCAGGTTGTCGACGTAGAACTTTTTCGCGCCGCCCGTCGCCTGCAGGAGCATGCCGGACGCGATGTCGCCGTCCTTCAGGCGGAAGCCCTGCTCGCTGACGTCGGTCAGCCGGAGCGACGCGTGAGTCCACTTGCCGGTCACGATCTTCGGCAGGCCGCCTTCGTGCGACACGCGCTGCGTCCGGTTCCAGAGGCTCAGGCTGACGGCCCCCGCCTGCGCGTCGACCCAGTAGTCGAAGCTCAAGACTTCCTCTCCCGTGGCGATGAAGAGACCGTCGCCCTCGTCGGAGAAGAAGAGACGGCTGCCGCCGCCGTCGGCTTCGCCGGCGATGCAGAGCCGGCGATCGGGTCCCCGCTCCACCGTGCCCTTGCCGAGCAGGGAGGGCTTCTTGCCGTCCTCGACGGTGAGCGACAGCAGCACTTCGTCCTTCGCAAGTTTTCGGCTCGCCGGCAGGGCGCCCGCCGCCGCGACCGCGAAGTGTCCGGTCTCGACGACGACCGTCCGACCCCCGAGGTTGGCCAGCTCGACCTTCCCCTCCTCCACCTCCAGGCGCATGCCCTTCTTCGGATCGCCGTCCACGACGATCCGCAGCGTCGTTCCGAGCACCTGGGCCTGGCCGTGGGCGGAGAGGAAGAGCATCGGCTGTCCCGCGGGCTGCTTCGCGACCTCGGCCTTCACGGCGCCCTTCTCGACGACGACGCGCAGGCCCTTTCCGGGCTGGCGCCCGAGAAGCTCGCGCACGACCGTGTTCCCCTCGATCTCCACGCGGGTCCGGTCCGGATAGCTCACGATCGCCCAGCTCTGCGCGCCGCGGCATTCCAGGCCGTCGCCGCTCCGGAGATCCTGCCCGGCCTTCGCCGCCGTTCGGGTCGCTCCGCGGACCACGAAGACCTCGCCCTCCGCGCGCTGGATCGCCGCGATCGTCACCTCGGTCGCGGGCTTCGCGGGCTCCGGCGTCGGCGCGGGCTTCGGCGGTTCCGGCGCCGGGTTCTCGGGCTTCACGGGAGGTTCGGGCGCGGGTTCCGTCGGCTTCGGGGTCGGAGGCTTGAGCGGCTCGGGAGCGGGTTCCTGAGGCTTGGGCGGAGCGGGCTTGGGAACTTCGACCGGAGCGGGCGGCTTGGACGGTTCGACATCGACTTTCTTGGGAACCGTGCGGACGGTCTTCGTCTCCTCGACCGGGTCGGTGGCGAGAAGCAGGAGACCGAGCATCGAGAGGACGAGCGCGGCGGCCGCCGCCCAGGGTACCCAACGGCGGGTCGCGGCGCGCGGAACCACCCGGACGGTGGCGATCTTGGGCGCGGAGAGGATCAGCGCGGCATGGCGGCAGTCGTCGCAGCCGGCGGCATGATCGAGGAACGCATCTCGGTCGGCCTCGTTGAGCCGGCCTTCGGCCATCGCGGCCACCACTTCGGGGCTGGGGCAGGTCATACCCCTACGTCACCGGGCCTCCCCCAATAGTGCGCGAATTTTTTGCCGGGCCCGGATGAGGGCCGGCGAGACGGCATTCATCGACAGTCCCATCAGGGCGGCGATCTCCTTGTAGCCGGCGCCATCCAGATGGAAGAGCTTGAGTATCAAGCGGTCCCGTGGGGGGAGCTGTTCCAGGGCCCGCTGGAGCGCCGCCAGCCGCTGCGGGTCTTCTTCTATTATAGTAGGCTCTTCGGCGGGCGCGTCCGCCGCCGCATCGAGGGGGCGGAATCGGAGCCACCCCTTCCGCCGCTCGGTGCGGAGATGATTGAGACCGACCTTCGTCGTGATGGCCTGGAGGTATCCGGCGAGCGAGCTCCGTCCGGCGAACGACTTGAGCGCCGCGAACTCGTCCTTCACGAGGGCCATGAGGGTTGTTTCGACGACGGCCTCGACGTCGTCGTCGCGGACGGACCCGACGACCCGGAGAAGCGTCGCCCGGGCCGCCCGTTCGAGGACGATCCGGTACCGGGACAGGAACTCTTCCCAGGCGGACGGCAGCCGTCGGACACACCGATCCAGCAGGTCGGATTCGTCCGGAGAGAGGGAGCCCACGTTAGGAGGAGTATAGCCGGGCGGGCGGTCACCCCATCCAGAGGAATACCTGGTAGGCGCCCCATCCCAGCGCCGCGCCGGCGGGGAGATCCAGCAAGTAGTGCTGTTTCGTGAAGATGCAGCTCAGCGCGATCAGGGCCGGGAAGAGGAACACGATCGGTCCGAGCTGCGTGTGGGCGTGCATCGCGGTCAGCATCGCCACGCTCACGTGCATGCTCGGGAAGCAGTTGCTGGGAGCGTCGAACTTCCGGACGAAAAGGAGGAACTTCTCCGAAAGGGTCCGGCCGCCGTTGAGCTCGCGCCAATGCGTCGGCGTCTCCACGGGGAGGAAGAGGAAGAACGCCATCTGGCCGACCAGCAGCACGAAGAAGCTCATCGCCAGGTGGTTGAAATGGCGCGGCGACGTGACGGTCCAGTTCAGATAGACGATGGCGGGATAGTAGAGAAAGCTGTAGATCCAGGCCCACCGGGGACGGAAGGGGATCCGCTCGTCGATGGGGGTGGCCCACTGGCGGCACGCGACGACCGGATGGCGCTGGCACCAGAAGTAGAACTGGTAGACGCCGAAGATGAGGAACACCGTCATCAGGAGGTGGATGACGTAGTCGATCGGAACCATTGCCCCGCAGGGAACGCAAGGGCGATGCCATCGCGAAAGGGACCCGGAAAAAGAGGAGCGGTGTGAACCGCGTTGCTCAGCTTACTTCTTCCCCCTCTTCTCCCAGTCCTCCTTCCACAGGTCGGGATCCCAGTAGAACTTCTCCCGTTCGTTGAAGACGTACGCGTGGATGAACCCGCGCGGGCGTCGGCGCTCCGGCGGGAGCTCGTAGGCCGTCCGGTCGATCTCGAACGCGAAGGCCTGGGTGAGCGGCGCTTCCGGCGTCGCGGCTTTCCACCGCTCGTGGCCCGTGAACCACTCGCCGGTGTAGTCGCCGAGCGCGACGAGGTCGAACCGGACGATCCGGTTCGCCGCGCGGTCGACGTCGATCCGTCCCTCGATGCGCGCGTCGTACTTCTTCTCGAGTCCCTGGAACTCGTGGCCGCTGACGCCGACCATCACGACCGAGCCGTGGACCCTCAGGGCCATCTTCGAGGCGGAGACGTCGTCGATCGTGAGCTGCAGCGTCCCTTCGCGGACGGAGTCGGGCCGCCACAGACCTTCGACGACCCAGAGCGACTGGGGAACGAGGCCGTAGAGCCAGATCCGCTTGGCCAGGGTCGCGGGGAACGGCCGCGTCTCGCCCTTCTTCGGATCCTTCGGGATCAGCGACGCGACCTCTTCTTCCTTCAGCCAGAGCGAGCTGCGCTGTCCGCCTCCCGCTTCTGTCCGCCGTCCGCCAAGATCGGTGCCTTCCGGAAGGCGGATTTTTCCGGGCTCGGGCCGGCCGAGCGGGCGATCGTAGATCGTGAGCACCAGTCCGCCCGCCGGCGGCGGGAGCTGCGGCTTCACGTCGCCGTCGACCTTCTCCGTCCGGCGCTCGGCTTCGGGCAGCTTCGCGTAGCCCTCCAGGACTTCCTGGAGCGCCGTCGCCATGCCGTCCTTCCCTTTGATGGTTCCTTCCAGCAGATGGCCGGCCGCCGTCATCATGACGAGCTGCGAGCCGCGCAGCCAGCCCGAGCCTTCGGTCGGCAGCGGCTTCGACCGGTAGAAGCGGCCCCACGCCGCCTCATAGATCGGATCCTTCGAATTGACGTACCAGCCCGGCGCGAAGCAGACGAACTTGGAATTGAGCAGGTCGATGGCCGCGGAGGTGTACTGCGCCGAACCACCTGACAGGTGGTGTGCCGCGGCGCTTCAGCAGACCCCGAGCGGTTCGTTGTAGCCGGCGCCTCCGGTGTAGAGAAGGACGATCGGCTTGTCCTCCGCGACGGCCTTGCGACGCGCCGCGATGACGTCGGTGATCCACTGCACGCGGAGATGGCGCCACTCGTGATCCTGGGGCCGGATCAGCGCGTGGAGCTTCGTGAACGTCTCCGTCGTGAGCTCGGCCTTCGAGCCCTCGGCCGCCGGCGCGTGAAGGACCTGGTAGGCCGCGACGCCCGCGCCCGTTCCGGCCATGCCGAGCGAGATCACGATCGACGCCGCCAGCTTCAGCTTTGCGATCGCCATGGCTTTCAATCCTCCCTTCACGAGCATCGCCGCCTTGGGGGTGAGCGACGCCGCCGCGGCCGTCGCCTTCCCCGCCGCCACCAGGCCCGCGGCCTCGACCGTCGCCGCCATCGCGCCCGTCGAGATCGCCGCGGACGCCGAATTTTGAAGGATCAGCGAGAAGAGCACGCCGCCGCTGACGGCGACGCCGGCGCGGGAGAGCCGGCCCCGGAGCAGCTCTCGTCCGCGATGGAGCCACGTCGAGATCGTCCCCACCTGGCACCCCATCTCGTGGGCGATGTCCTCCTGAGTGCGTCCCTGGAAATAGTGCAGCAGCAGGGGCACCCGGTACTTCTCCGGGAGCCCGTCCAGTTCCCGGTCGAGGACCGGCCGGATCTCCTCCCAGCCTGCCTCCTCGCGCCCTCCGCTCGGTCTCATGTGGCCCGCCTCCTGCTCCCGCCGTTTCTGCCGCGTCGCCGACTGGAGCGCGTTCCGCGAGAGGTCCCGCGCGACATGATGGAGCCACCCGGCGAGACAGGCCACCCCCTGGAGGGATTTCGCCTTGTGGGCCAGCGTCAGGAACACCGCCTGGGAGACGTCCTCGGCATCCCGCGGAGCAATGCGCCGGCAGACGCCGGCGACCAGGCTGCCGTGGCGCCGCACCAGCTCCTCGAACGCCTCCGGGCTGCCCGTCAGGGCGAACTCGGCCAGGAGCAGGCCGTCGTTGGGCGGACTGACTGTCGTCCTCATGCTACTTGATTGCCAATCGCGGGGTCGAAAGTGATTCAAAAATCGGAAAGAATTCAATCGGTTTGTTTTCTATCATGGGCGCATGAAACTGCTCCCGCTCATCGTGGCGCTGGCGTGGGTTCCCACGGTGGATCCCTGCCGGATCGAGGTCGTCGAGCAGGGCACCGGATGGCCCGTGCCGCTCGTCGAGCTTCGCACCACCCACCAGGTGCGGTTCGTGACCGACAACGCGGGCGTCATCGCGTTCGACCTGCCGGAGCTCATGGGCCGCGAGACGTGGTTCGACGTCATCGGCCACGGCTACGAAGCGCCGAAGGACGGATTCGGCATGAAGGGCGTCCGACTGACGCCCGAGCCCGGAAAGACCCTGAGGGTCGAGGTGCGCCGGACCATCGTCGCGAAGCGGCTGGGCCGTTCGACGGGCGCGGGGCTGTTCGCGGAGAGCCAGAAGCTCGGCCGGGAACTGGAGTGGAAAGACTCGGGGATCGTCGGCTGCGACAGCGTCCAGAACGCCGTCCATCGCGGAAAGCTCTTCTGGGCCTGGGGCGACACGTCGCTGGCGCGCTATCCGCTGGGCATCTTCGACATGACGAGCGCGACGACCCCGGTCCGGCCGCTCGCCTCGTTCGAGCCGCCGCTCAAGCTGAAGCTCGACTACTTCACCGACGACAAGGGCGTTCCGCGCGGCGTCGCGAAGATGCCGGGCCCCGGGCCGACCTGGGTCAGCGCCTACGTGAGCCTTCCCGACAAGACCGGCGCCGCGCGACTCTGCGGGACCTTCATCAAGGTGAGGAACCATCTCGAGGCGTACGAGTCCGGCCTGTGCGTGTGGAACGACGCCGAGTCCAAGTTCGAGCTGCTGAAGATGCTCTGGACGAAATCGGACGCGGCGCCGAAGCAGCCTCCGTCGCCCGACGGCCACCCGTCGATCTGGAAGGATGCCGGCGGCAAGGAATGGCTCCTCTTCGGCAATCCCCTGCCCACCCTCCGATGCCCGCCGACGTTCGAGGCGTGGCAGGATCCGTCGACCTGGGAAGTGCTCCGGCCCCAGGAGTCGCTCAAGTCCGCGGCGGACGGCAAGCCGGTGAAGCCGCACAGCGGATCGATCGCCTGGAACGCCTTCCGCAAGCGGTGGGTCACGGTCTTCATGGAGACGTTCGGAAAGCCGTCGGCGTTCGGCGAGCTCTGGTACGCGGAGGCCGAGTCGCCGCTCGGACCGTGGGGTCCGGCAGTCAAGGTCCTGACCCACGAGAACTACACGTTCTACAACCCGAGGCTCCACCCGGAGTTCACGGCGGCCGACTCGCCCCTCCTGATCTTCGAGGGCAGATACACGCGCGAGTTCGCCGACAAACCCCACCCGACGCCGAAGTACGACTACACGCAGATCCTCTACCGGCTCGATCTCGACGATCCCGCGCTCAAGCCGGCGCAAGGAGGTTAAGCCGTCCCGTGCGCGTCATGACCTGGAACATCCTCTTCGGCGGCGGCGACCGCTTCGAGCGGATCCTCGACCTCGTGTCGCGCACCGCGCCCGACCTGCTCGTCCTGCAGGAGGCGCTGGGGTGGGAGGACCGCGTGCGCCTGGGCCGGATCGCGTCGGCGCTCGGCCTTCCGGACGACCCGCGCCACGCGCTGCTCGGCGAGGCGCGGCCTCGCGGCAGCGGCAAGCGCTACCACGTCGCGGTGGTGAGCCGGCGGCCCATCCTGTCCGTCCGGCTCCACAACGATCCCTCGTTCATCGGCCACTGTCTCGCGGAGGTCGAGCTCGGCGGGCTGACGCTCTTCGCGGCCCACTTCGATTCCCATCACGAGAATCTCCGGTTCGTCGAGGCGCGGGTTGTCCGGTCGCGGATCGATCCGCAGAAGTTCTCGGCCGGCCGGTTCCTTCTCGCCGGCGACCTCAATTCGCTGTCGCGCCGCGATCCCTATCCGCCGGATCTGGACGTCCTGCTCAAGGCCGCGGGAACCGACAAGTACGGTCACCCTCCGAGGTTCGAGGTGATCGAGGAGCTCGAATCGGCGGGGTGGATCGACCTGCTTCACGTCCGGGGCGCGCCGGCGCAGTGGATCACCGCGAGGCGGAACCGCGGCGGGGTCCACGTCGACTATCGCACCGACTACGTGTTCGGATCTCCGGCGATGGCGGCCGCGCTGACCTCCCTCTCCATCGTGCCGGCAGGCGAGGCCTCGGATCACGACGCGGTGGTTGCGACGTTCGCCGATCCCGCTTAGACTGGACGAACGGGAGGAACGAATGATGATGCTCACGCTGGCGATGGCGCTCCTGGTCCAGGACCAGGTCGATAATCCCGAGTTCAAGGGCTGGTCGGGGTTCAAACCCGGCTCGTCGGTCACCTACAAGGTCGTGACGAGCCTGAATCCGCAGGGCGGAGAACAGAAAGTGACGCTCAAGTCCGTGGGCGACGCGGAGATCGTCCTCGAGACCGAGATGTCGATGGGAGGCCAGGGCGCGGGCAAGGGCATGGAGCGGAAGGTTCCGGCCAAGGTGCCGGCCGACAAGGCCCCCAAGGACGTGAAGAAGGGCGAGGAAGAGATCGAGGTCGCGGGCAAGACGATGAAGTGCGCCACGAGAGAGTTCGACACCATCACGGCGAACGGCAAGAAGTTCCACATGAAGATCTGGGCCAGCGAGGAGATTCCGGGCATGTCCGCCAAGGTGGAGGTCGCCGGCGAGGGGTTCAAGAACAGCATGGTCGCCTCGGCCTGGGAGAAGAAGTAGTCCCGGGCCTCGACGGCGCTTCGGGCGGCGTAGGATAGGCAGGAGTTGGAAGGGGTTTTCGAAGGAGCGATTCCATGCGCCAGACCCTCTCCACCCTGCTGTTCGCCCTCCTCGTCACTCCTGCGGTCGCCGACGACTGGCCTTCGTGGCGCGGCTCCACCGGCCAGGGCCAGTGCGGCGAGAAGAACGTCCCCGTCAAGTGGAGCCCCACCGAGAACGTCCGCTGGAAGGTCGCGCTTCCCGACGCCGGGAGCTCCACGCCCGCGATCTGGGGCGACAAGGTCTTCCTCACCCAGGCGAGCGACAAGGTCTGGCCGCCCAAGGGCGGCAACGGCGGCGTCGCCCGCGCGAAGAAGCGCTCGCTGATGTGCTTCGCCCGGTCCGACGGCAAGCTGCAGTGGCAGGCGGACGTGACCTACGACGAGGACGAGTCCACCCATCCGACGAATCCGTACTGCTCCGCGTCGCCCGCGACGGACGGAGAGCGGGTCGTCGTGAGCCACGGCTCGGCGGGGATGTACTGCTACGATCTCGCGGGCAAGGAGCTCTGGAAGGTCAGCCTCGGCAAGCTCGAGCACGTGTGGGGAAACGCCTCGTCGCCCGTGATCTACGGCGACCTCGTCATCCTCTGGTGCGGCCCCGGCGCGCGGGCGTTCCTGCTCGCGGTGAACAAGAAGACCGGTGCGAAGGTGTGGGAGACCCCCGAGAAGGGCTCCGAGCCGGGCAAGTTCGAGGGGTCGTGGTCCACGCCGATCATCGTGAAGGCCGAGGGCCGGGACCAGATGATCCTCGGCGTGCCGAACAAGCTCAAGGGATTCGACCCGAAGACCGGCAAGGAGCTGTGGAGCTGCGACGGGCTGACGAGCCTCGTCTACACGTCGCCGCTGTTCGCCGACGGCATCGCGGTGGCGATGTCCGGCTACGGCGGCGCCGCGCTCGCGGTCCGGCTGGGCGGCGGGGGCGACATCACGAAGAGCCGCCTCTGGCACCATCCGAAGAACTCCCAGCGGATCGGCACCGGCGTCATCGTCGGCGAGCATCTCTATATGGTGGAAGAGGACGGCCGGCCCCACTGCTTCGAGCTCAAGACCGGGAACGAGGTCTGGCAGAGCCAGTACGACAAGCGTCCCACGGGCGGCGCGTGGGGCTCCATGATCCACGTCGACGGCAAGCTCTACATCACCGACCGGGGCGGTACGACGACGATCTTCGCCGCCACCCCGAAATTCGAGGTGCTCGGGACGAACCGCCTGGGGGAGCACACCGACGCGTCGATGGCGGTCTCCAACGGCGACCTCTTCATCCGCACCTACAAGACGCTCTGGTGCATTTCGGAGAAGAGGTAACGCCGGCGTCCCAGCTGCTATGTTGCTGGGATGATCGGCAACGACGGGCTCGAGGCGCAGGTCCGGCGCGTCCGCGAGGGCGACCCGGCCGGATTCGAGGCGATCCTCCGCGCCTTCGAGTGGCCGATCCGGACGTTCGTCGTCGCCCACTGCCCGCCGGGAGGCGACGCCGACGACGTCGCCCAGCGGACCTTCATCGAGGCATTCAAGAAGATCGACGTCTACCGCGAAGGCACCGACTTCCGCGCCTGGCTTTTCTCCATCGCGAAGTACCAGGTCCTGGCCGAAGCGACCCGGCTGCGCCGCATCGCCGACTACCACCGCCGCTACGCCCCCGTCGCCCTCGCCGAGGAACTGCAGCGGCGGGCGGAGTCCGTGGCCGACGCCGACCGGCTCGACCGGTTGCGCGACTGCCTCGGCGCACTCAATCCCCAGGCGCGCGACATCCTCGGCCAGCGCTACCGTGAAGGCCTCCCCCTGGAGGAGATCTCCCGGCGGTCGGGCCGCACCGTCGGAGCCCTGAAGAAGTATCTGTTCACCCTGCGCGCCCGCCTTCACGACTGCATCGCCCGGAAGACGGCGACGGAGACCGCATGACGCCCGACGAACGGTTCGAAGAGCTCTGGACCGCGTACCTCGAAGGCGACCTCGACGCCGCCGGGTTCGACGAGCTCCAGCAGAAGCTCGCCTCCGATCCCGAGCTGCTCCGTCACGCAGCCGATCTCTACGGCGAGCATCGCCTGCTCGGCCTGATCCATCAGGGGGACGACGCGGACCGCTTCGTCCGCGCGACGCTGGCGCGCGCCCGGCGGGACCGCGAGGGCTTCGTGGCCGCCGTAAGCGACTCCGTCCGTCCCGCTCCGGCGCCGCGCCGCCGTCGCGTGCTCGGCTACGTCGCCGTCGCCGCCGCGGCGTTCCTCGTGTCGATCGCCGTGCAGCGGCTCCTCTCGACGCCGCCCGCGGCTCCTCCCGGTCCGGTCGCCACGCTGATCCGAGCCGAAGGCGCCCGTTGGGACCGGGAGGGCGTCCTTCCGGAAGGACGCCGGCTGCTCCAGGGCCGACTCCGGCTCGTCGAGGGCAAGGCCGCGATCCTCTTCGACAGCGGCGCCGTCATGGTCCTCGCCGCCCCCGCCGATCTCGATCTCGAATCGCGCGGCCGCGCGCTGCTCCATTCCGGCAAGGTGACCGTCGAAGCGTCCGAGGCCTACGGCTTCACCGTCCGCACGCCCAAGGGGGAGGTCGTCGATCTCGGCACCGAGTTCGCCGTCGCGGTCGAGTCCGGCGGCGCGACCGAGGTCCACGTCCTCCAGGGCGAGGTCGCCTGGGAGCGGCCGTCCGAGAAAACGCGGCTGCTCCAGGGGGGGCAGGCCGTACGGTTCGACTCGACGCCGGAAGGTCGCGCGGTCCCGTTGACCGGCAAGGGCTTCAAGGAGCTGATGCAGTCGATTCGCCCGGACGTTCGCGAGCAGGCGCTGATCGCCTACGAGGGCTTCGAGGTTCCGGCGGGAACGATCGAATCAAGCCAGGTCGCCGGCGGCATCGGCTTCAAGGGGCCGTGGCGCGTCCGCACGCCCGAGGAGGCCGGGAAGGATCCCGACCCGTCGACCGCGATGTCGATCCGGCCCGACAGCCTGTCGGGCCCGGGCGCGTCGCGCGGCGGCTCGCTCCTCTTCCCCGCGGCCCGCACGTTCCGCCTGCGGCCGCTGGCCCAGCCGATCGACCTCGGCCGCGACGAGGTCACCTACATCAGCTTCCTCCTGCGGCAGGAGCCCGCGACGGAAGGCGAGCCCTCGTTCTTCCGGCTGACGTTCCGCTCCTCCGAGGATTTCCGGAACCAGGTGGTCGGGTTCGGGATGCCCCCGCAGCGCCGCCCCGCCATCTATCGCAACCGCGACAACTTCAACTCGTCGGTTGCCTTCGACTCGGGCCCGATTCTTTTGTGGGTCTGCAAGATCGCCGCCCGCCGCGACGGCCCCGATGAAGTGTTCCTCAAGATCTTCCGGCCCGGCGAGCCGGTCGGCACGCGGGAGCCGGGGACGTGGACCAACCAGACTTCGCCGTTCTCCTCGGACGCCCGCCTGGATCTCCTCGTGGTCACGGGCACCGGCCAGAGCCCGCAGTCCTTCGACGAGCTTCGCATCGGCAGGACGTGGTCGTCCGTCACGAAGTAGCCCGGCGGACTTCGGGATTCAGGGCAGCGTCGCGTCGGGGCCGGCGACGGGGACCAGCTGGAGGCCGAGCCCCGTGCACGACGTGCAGGGATGGACGACCGTGTCGCCGTGGCCGCCCGTGCCGTTGCACCGGGCGCAGGGACGGGTGCGGCTGAGATCGTTGGGACCGGGCAGCTTCGTGACGCCCTGGCACTTCGCGCAGCTCCGCGTGCCCTTCCCCTGGCAGACTTCGCACGGCCGCGTGCCGCGAATCGGCTTGCCCTTGCAGACGTCGCACGTCGTGTTGCCGGTGGCGCCGACGCCGACGGTCACCTTGTAGCCCAGGCCGTTGCACGAGAGGCACGCCTCGGTCCGCGTCCCCTTCCCCCGGCAGGCCATGCACATCTTCGCCGGGCCGCTGTTGCACGACGGGCACGTGCCGAACTTCGTGATCGTGTCCTTCAGCGCCAGGAGATGGCGCGACTCGCCGGGCGTCGACGCCTGCGTCAGCGTGACGTCGACCGCGGCCGACGCGCGATTGAGCTCCTCGACGGTGCGGATCGGCGACAGGAGATGGACCGCGGCCGTCCGGTAGGATCCCATGAACTCCGCCGATCCCTGCGGACCCGGCAGGAGCGCGCGCGCTTCCTCGCCCTTCCGGTCGCGCAGCAGCTGGCCGATCTGGACCGCGCGGCGGTCCTCGGGACGCTCCCACCGTCCTTCGGGCGTCTGCGTGTAGCCGAGGCCGTGCAGCAGGCCGCGCGCCTCGAGGATCTCCGCGGGCGTGCCGATCCGGAGCGCGGCGCCGGCGTGGCCGGCCGCGAGGGCGCGGAGGAGCACGAGGCCGCGATCGTTCCGGATCTCCTTGCGCCGATCCGCCTCCGCGGCCGACTTCGCCGCGCGAAGATGCTCGGAGGCCGGCGCGGTCATCCAGCGGCCGGGCGGAAGCAGGTCGAGCGTCGCCTTCAGGCGCTCGCTCGACGCCGTCCGCATCCGCGGCGTGGCGGTCACCTCGCAGCTGTCGTACCGGATGTCGCCGGGAAGCTGGGCGACCCACGCGCCCTTCTCCTTGTAGGCGACCAGCTCCTTCCCCGCCGCCGTGCGGAGCTTGACGAAGAAGTCGTTCTGCTTCTCGAACGTGCCGTCGAAGGAGGTGTCGACGTTCGCCGTCTTGACCCGGACGCGGTCGACGATCAGGCCGGAGTCGACGTCGCTCCGCGACAGCCACAGGAAGACGAACGCGAGCAGGTCCGACTGGGGCAGCTTCTCCCCCTTGAGGGCCTGCAGGTTTCCGAGCAGCTGGGCGCGCGACGCGTCGTCCATCGTGACCGTCATCTGCGAAAGCAGCTTCGAGGCGAGGAGGGCGGCGGCCGACGGCTCGGCCGGCCTGGCGCCCGGCTCGGGCGTCGCCGCGGGGGCCGCGGCCGTGGGCGGCGCGATCGACTCGAGCAGCTTCTCGACCGCCGCGCGGATCGATTCAATCCGCTTCTGCGGCTTCGGCTCCGCCGGGAGCTCGCCCGCCGAGCAGAGCGCCTCGAGCTGCGTCCACCGCTCGCGCTGGCGGTGGACTTCGAGGAAGAGCCCGACCACCGCTTCGCGGCCGGCCTTCGATCCGGGCTCGAGCGCCGACGCGACGCGCCCTTCGAGGCCGTCGAGGTGGCGCAGCTCGGTGCGGATGAAGACCGGCGCGTCGATGTGCAGCGTCTCGATCTGCCAGGGCGCGACGGACTTCGACTGGGATCCGGTCTGGATGACGACCGCTTCGTCCTTGCGTTCGAGCGCGCCCCGCAGGAAGGAGCCGTCGTCGAGCTGGAGCAGCCCGTCCTTCGCGAACCGGAGCGGCTGCGGTCGGGACGGTCCGGCGGGCGCGACGGCCGGTGCGGCGGCCGTCGTCTCCGTCCGCTCGCCGGGTCGGACGAGATCGTATTCCCACAGCGTCCATCCCACGGCGCCCAGCGCGGCGATCGTCAGGAGCGTCGCGAAGATGGCCGGGGCGGCGGAACGCTTCGGCGGATCGGGCAGGTACACCCGCAGCGGCTTTCCGAAGAACCAGGCGCTGCCTTCGGACTGACGGAACACCCAGTGGGCCTGCCAGACCTGGAGATGTTCGACGAACAGGCGACGAGCGGCGAACTTTCCGCCGGCCGGCGGACGGAGCTCCTTCGCGAGTCCTTCCGCGGCGCCGCGGACGGCGTCGGGCTTGTCCGCCAGCAGCTTCGCGAGGTCGGACGTGTGCTCGAAGGAGAGATCGACGACCTTGCGCGCGCCCCGGCGGACGTCGGCGCCGAGCTCCGGCGGCAAGGCGACCGTCTCGCGGTGGGCGGACTGCCGGCTGCGACGTCCGTCCGCGTCGATCGTCACCTCGAGCGTGAGCCGGTACGCGGGATCGAACTTGCCGAACGTGATCTCGCGTGCGAACGATCCGGGGAGCGACGGCACCGTCGACTGCCAGTCGTGAAGCGCGCTGAAGACCTGGTCGATCGGCAGCTCCGGATCGTGGAGGACGACGGGGTCCGGCGCCGAGGGAGGCGCGCCGCGGTTGACGGCCGCGGTCCGTTTGATGGTGAAGGTTCCCCGGCACTTCCCGCACTTCTTCAGCCGGCCGCCGAGGTCCTTGTTGGCCTTGAAGCTTCGCCCGCACTGAGGACACTGGAACTTGTAAGACTCACCCACGGGTCAAGAATATCCCAAGCCCGGCGGGCCGATGAGAAAATCAGCGGCGTTCCATCCGGAGCAGCCGCTTTTTCCGTTCCGTGCCCCACCGGTATCCGGTGAGGGTGCCGTCGCCGCCGACCGCCCGGTGGCACGGGATCAGCAGCGCGATCGGATTCGACGCGCAAGCCCGTCCGACGGCGCGCGCCGATCCGGGCCGCCCGATCCGTCGGGCGATGTCGCCGTACGTGCGCGTGGCGCCGGCGGGGATCGCCTGCAGCTCGCGCCACACGCGCGCCTGGAACGCCGTCGCGCGGACGTCGAGCGGCAGGTCCGCCGCCGCTCCGGAGAACACGCGCCGCAACCGGCCGCCCGCGCGGCGGAGCAGGCGCGCGTCCCGCCGGATCGACGCCCGAGGAAAGCGCGCGTGCAGGTCCGATTCGAGCGTCCGGTCGCGGTCTCCGAACGACACGGCGCAGATGCCCGACGGCGTCGCGGCGAGCAGGGCCCGGCCGAGAGGGCAATCGACGATGTCGTAAGTGATGTCCATGCCTTTGCCTCCGGTTTGATAGGTGGCGGGCGTCATCCCGAGCCTCGAGCGCGACCGCTCGTACAGCCGGCTCGGGGAGCCGAATCCCGCGCGGTACAGCGACGCCGACACGCCGCCGGGTCCCCCGGTCCGGAATCGCTCGAAGCGGAGGACCTCCTGATACTCCTTGGGGCTCACGCCGACCGCCCGGGTGAACGTCCGCTGGAGATGGTGCGGGCTGACGTCCAGCCGTCGCGCGAGGTCCGCGAGCGTCGCGGTCGCCCCGTCCGGCGTCGCGAGGATCGCGCAGGTCCGCGCCGCCAGGTCGACCGCCGGCCGCGCGCCCGATGCCGGACGGCAGCGCCGGCACGCCCGGAACCCTTCGCGCTCCGCGGCCCGCGGCGTGGAGAAGAACCGGACGTTCCGAGCCAGCGGACGGCGGGCGGGACAGGACGGCCGGCAGTAGATGCCCGTCGAGACGACGGCGAAGACGAACGCGCCGTCGAACGCGGGATCCCGCCGCACGACCGCCGACCACCAGCGCTTCATGGCCCCCAGCATAGGCCCTCGCCGGCAGGCCCGCTATCCGGATCTTGCGGTCAATGTCGGATATAATGGGGACCTGGAAATCTCCCGTCCGGAACGGGTTCGGCTCGCCGCGGCTGCCGCGATCTTTCTCGCGGCGGGAGCGGTGTATTCGATCGGGCTGACCGCTCCGTACACCCACTACCACGAGAACGTCACCGCCTGCTACACGACGTGGGGTCGGAACTACCTCCGGTTCGGATATGGTCCCTCGTCGTTCGCCCCGGTGAAGGCCGCGGGGCTCCGTCCGCCGGCCGTTCCCGTGCCGCGCCAGATCTATTCGCATCGGCCGCCGACCGTGTCGCTTCTGGTCTCGCTCAGCTGCCGGATCTTCGGCGCGACCGAGGGGGCGGTCCGCGTCGTGGGCCTCGTGGCGTCGCTCGCGACGCTCGCGCTCTTCGGCCTTCTCTCGCGCCGCCTGCTCGGCGCCGGGTGGGGCCTGGTCGCGTTCGCGCTGTTCGCCTTCATCCCGAACTTCGCCTTCTATGGAGTCGCCGTCGCCCACCAGACCTTCGGGGTCCTGGGCGGACTCGCGATCTTTCTCGCGACGGGGTGGTGGCAGGAAAAGCCGACCCGGTCGAGGACCGCGGCGCTTCTGGGGGTCGTGGCGGTCGCCTGCTGGCTCGACTGGCCGGCCTTCTACGCCGCAGGCGCGTGCGGCCTGCTGATCCTCTTCACCGCCCGGGAGAAGCGCTGGATCGGGCTGCTCCTTCCGGCGGCGGCCGTCGTGTCGCTCGGGGCGTTCTTGTTCTATCTCTATCGGCTGGATCCGGTCGACCTCGTCCCGCTGAAGGACTTTCTGTCGACGGGCTCCGGCCACAGCCGCTCGGTCGCCCTGGGCGCCTATCTCGCGTCCCACGTGCGTGAAGCCATCCGCTGGTTCACCATTCCGGTCCTGCTGCTCTCCGCGATCGGAGCGGGACTGCTCCGTCCGCGGACGAGCTTCGCGGACGCGGCCATCCTGGCGACGGCACTCCTCGGCGCCGACTCGGTCCTGTTCTCGAACCTGGCCAGCGGCCACCTGTTCCTGACCGTTCCCCTGGTTCCCTTCGCGGCGCTCGCGGCGGCGCGGGGGCTCCAGGCGCTGGCCGGCTCTCGACCCGGGCGCGCGGTCGCGGCGGCGTTCGCGCTCGGGTTCGTGGCGCAGTCGGGGCTCATGATGTGGCGCGCCCACCACGACTCGAACTATACGTATCCCAACGAAGCCGCCCGCGCGCTCGCCTCCGCGCTGCAGCAGACCGCGGCTCCCGAGGAGCGGACGCTCGCGCGCCTGTCGCTGGACAAGCACGTCCTCGGATACTACGCCGACCGGCCGATCGCCCTCTACTCCGCGTCGGAGCGGTCGATCGAATGGCTGGACGACGTGCGGGTGGAGAACGGGATCGACGACGCGGCCATCCTGCGGATGCTGGACCGGCCCGCCCTGGGCTTCGCCTGGTTCGTCACGACGACGCCTTCGATGGCCGCGGAGCGGATCGAGTCCCTTCGGTCGTCGCCGGATCGCGAAGGATGGTGCGAGCGGTACGAGTTCGAGAGCGAACAACGTCCCTCGACGCTCGTGGAGCAGCTGCGCCGCCGCTACCCGGAGGTCCGGCGGGACGGATTCCTCTTTTTCGACCTGCGCCGCCCGCGCTGACTATTTCGACGCGGGCGTGACCTTGGTGGGCAGCGCGCGGCCGTTCACCTTCCCGCCCGCGCCTCCGTCGGTCCGGAACAGCGCCTTGGTGCCTTCGACGTCGACGCCCACCATCGAGCCGTCCCGCTCGAGATGGACCACGGGGGGCTGGGGCGCGGTGCTGAGCACCATGAGGAACGTGTGGGCGCCGCTCGCGGCCTGCGAGTCGACCTCCAGCCGGAACTTGCCGGCCCTCGGATCCGCCGCGCCGGGATACTTCTTGCCGTCGACCTGGTTCTGGCCGACCGTGCGGAGCTCCGACGCCTCGGGCAGTAGGCATTTCACCGACAGATGGCCCGCCTGTTCGGGCGCGCCGACCTTGACCGTCGCGGTGTCGCCGGTCGTGGCGGGATCGTTCAGGGTGTTGAGCACCCACGTCGCCTTCAGCCCCGGCTTCGACTGGATCACGTCGAGCACGACGAACGTGTGGGGCCGGAGGAAGAGGAAATGGCGAACGAACTTCTGGAGCTTCGTCGGCGAGTAGGCCGCGGTGGCGTCGCCGCAGACGTACGTCGCGGCCGTGCCGAGGCTGCCGAACGCCAGCAGGTCGCCGGTCTCCCACTTCGCGCGCTGGCTCCGGAACGCGTCGACGCCCGGGCAGCTGTGGACCTCGCCCCATTTGGCCGCCTGTCCGCCGTCGTTCGAGTCGGCGGCCCGGCCGTCGCGCATCTGAGGCCACCTCTCTCCAGGCTGATGGACGAGCACCGTGTTGTGCGCGACCGACCGGATGTAGTAGTTGGTGTCGTGCGAGCCGAACGTCCCGCCGTTCGTCGCCAGCGGTCCGCCGTGGAAGATGTCGAACGAGTTCTGGTCGTAGTGCTGGTGCCACGTGAAGTGGTCGCCGCACTGGAAGCGGGCCCAGACGGCGTCCTCGTCCCACGAGGAGCGCATGAAGACGGTGCCGGGTCCGGTCTCGACGTGGGAGGTCCGGAACTCCGCGAGCGGGCGCGTCGCGGGGCTCTGGGGCTTGTAGAGGAAGTCGAGCACTGCGTAGTCGGGGATGGACATCGTCGGCGTCCCCTCGTTGTACGCGGCGAGGACCTGTCCGGCGGGCTTGTCGCGGTACGTCTCGGCGAGGATGTAGCGGACCGCGCGGGTCATCTCGCAGAAGCCGCCGTACGCGTCCTTCCCGTCGCCCGACACCGCGGCGCGGCGGGCGCGGTATTCGGGCTGGAAGCCGGGGTAGTTGGCGAACATCTCGTGGGCGCACTTCGCCTCGAAGTAGTCGGGCAGCTGGGCGAAGACGTCGAATCCCTCGACGCGGCGGGCGACGTCGGCGAACGTGAGGAACTGGAAGTGGCTGTAGGTGTCGTAGCCGCGGCCCTCCCACCATCCGCCGCCGGCGCCGAACTCGCGGAGCGCGGGGAGGAGCTTCTCGCCCCACTCGACGCGCCGGACGTGGTCGAGGATCTCGACCGCCCGGGGATTCTCCGGATAGGTCGCGTAGCCGGCGAGGCCGAAGCTGACGAGCCGCCGCAGCTGCGTGTTGTGGAACGGGGTGACGAACGAATCGACGCCGGGCACGTTGTTGGCATCGAACATCTTGTTCAGGTAGTCGATGAGCGTCGTCCGCTCGTCGGCCGACAGCCAGGCGAAGCAGGCGTCGAAGGTCTCGGCGACGGGCCACATGCGCTGCTCGAACTCGACGTGCTCGGTGGAAATGCCCTTCGCGACGATCTTGAGCGCGTCGACGATGGCGGCGCGGGCGTACTTGGAGTCGTTGGTCCCCAGCGAGGCGAACCCGCGGGTGCGGGCGCGCAGGGGCGCGGGAGGAGCGCCGGTCTCGGCCGACTTCAGGACCGCGGACCACGGGCCGGGCTTCGACTTGGAGAGCATGAGGATCTGCTCGGCGGAGCCGAAGAGCCGCGGATGGGCTTTCGGGATGGGGCGGCGACCGGACTTGGATTCCTGGGAGACGGTGGGGCCGGCGGCCAGGAGCACCGCCAGGAAGAAAGAGATTCCGATGTGCTTCGACATTCCCGCTCCAAGATTCACCCGGACTTCGATCGCGACGGCCTCTTGCCTTCTGGTGCCCGCGACGTCGGAATCCGGTGCAGGAATTCAATCTTGCCGAGGTTCTCCGCATTTTGTTTAAAGGCCCCTCGCGAGTTGCCGATAAACAGGTGTCATGCGGCGGAACACCCTGAGCCGTGCGGATCAGAAAGCGGTCGAGATCTCGACCAAGGTCTTCTCGGAGGATTTCAAAGTGACCCCGTCCATGCGCCGCAAGGTCGACGACCTGGCCGTCTGGCTCGCCGCGGGCGACCGGGCGAAGGTGAAAGGCGCGACGCGCGCGGTGATCGACCTGCTCTGCGCGGCCGCGAAGGTTCCGACCTCCCGCCTCTCCCTCCAGGACCGCGCCCGGACCCCGTCCAAGGGCGAGCCGGCCTGGTTCTAGGAGCGGTTCACTTCAGCGGGAGCTGGAAGATGAAGTTGAATTCCAGGCTCTCGATCCGCGCCTCGGGCGTCACCGTGATCTGAGCGAGCTTGATCGGATTGCCGTCCGGGCCCTTGGCCTGGACGGGCTCGACGGTCACGGCCTTCGAGGGATCCTTCCCCGCGAGGGGGCCGAGGAACGCGGTGAGCTCCTGCTTGAGGAACGCGGCGCCGGCGTCGCCCGGCGGCTGCTCGTCCATGAGGAACGCGCAGAGCTGCGCCAGGCGGCCCGCCATCATCTGATAGCTGAGGCTGCCCTTCACCGTCAGCTTCCCCGGGCCGGTCCGGTGGGTGTTCACCAGGATCGGAATCATCGCGATGTCGCCGCCGGTGCGGCCGCACAGCGGGATGAACGCGCCGCGGGAGAGCTCCTGGCTGAGCTCGTCCGAGATCTCCACCTCGGTGGACAGCGGCGTCGTCTGGTTGGCCGCCTTGAAGAAGGCGCGGGTCGGCAGCCCGGCGAAGCCGCCGGAGCGGGCGCCCGAGGCGTCGAGGGCATGGCCGTGCTGGGCGATCGAGCGGGCCATCGCGGCGGCCGCGATCCATCCGCCGCGCGCCCAGAGGAAGCTGTCGGGCTTCGCCGGATCGATGGCCTCGGCGTGGCCGCCCTTCTCCGCCGTGTAGACCGGACGGGCGAGCCAGCGGTTCACCGTGAGGGCGGTCCAGCGGGCCTGGTCCGACTTCTGGAAGGCGACCCACGCGCCGTGGGCGCCGTCGTGGAGCCGCTGCGGAACGTCCTGCAGCTTGGGCAGGAGGTTGAGCTGCTTGAGGCCGAAGAATTCCGGCGACGCGCCCGCGATGAGCGGCGCCTGCGCGACTTTGCACAGGTCGGCGACCTGCGTCAGCGCCGCCAGGTCCGCCCCCTGGTGGCGGAAGTCGTAGTCCAGGATCACCAGCCCGAGCGGCGGATTGCGGAGCTCGGCCATCTCGGGATCGAACACCGCCTCCTTGAACCGGGCGACCAGATCCTTCTGGGCCGCGGAGACGACGTCGACCTGGATCGCCGAGCCCGCGTGCTGCATCAGATGCTTGAGGCCGCGGAACGCCGCCTCGACCCGCTGGACGGCGGGGTTGTGGAGGCCCGCGTCGCCGCCGAGCGCGGCGGGCGAGAAGTCGTTTTCCGAGGCGAACTCGCGCTTCGCGCCGCCGATCTCGACGGACGGCCGGAGCGCCGCGAGGATGGCGTCTCCGTCCCCGGACGGAACCCGCACGGGGTCCTTCGAGGCGAGGCCCAGGTCGGCCACGACGACGAATCTCCAGCCCAGCGGATTCATGCGGAGGTCTCCTCTACTAGTGAAGGGCGATCGGCACGTCGAACGACAGGTCGGGCAGCCCGCGCAGGACGCCCGCCTGCGGCTTGATCCGGACCGCGACCGCGGGCCGTCCGCCGCCGACCGGAGCGGCGGTCGCCGAATAGAGCGATCCGCCCTCGGTCATCCCCAGGAGGTTGAGCGCCGCGCCGATCGTCTTGGCGATCTCTTCGACGCTGTAGGTCATGTCGATGTGGCCGAGCAGCGACTCCATGGAGGCCGCGACGGGCGCGGCGAAGAGCGCGTACCGCAGCGTCGTGGTCGGCTCGTCCTTCTTCGTCTTGTAGACGGTCGCGGTGCCCGCGGCGAACGGCCGGTCGTGGCCGCGGCGGCAGGCGAGCGGCAGGAGTCCGGCGTCGCCCAGCGCATTGGCGGCGGCTTCGGACAGGTCGCTCTCGAGCGGGGTCGCGCCCTCCTCGCCCGGCCGGATCGGCAGCGGCTCGACCGCCGACGCGGCGTCGCGGCCGGAGAAATCGGTGCCCCATCCGGACTTCGCGAAGCTCGCGGCGACGAACGCGGCGAGCAGCCAGCCGGGCCGTCCCCACGCCGGCGCGCCGGCGGGTTCCTCGAACGCGAGGCCCTTGACCGGCTCGCCTGCGGCGCCGTACGGCGCGCGGAGCAGGAAGCGGTTGGCCGCGAGCGACACCCAGCGCGACGCGGGGGCGGCCCGCAGCGTCGTCCAGGCGGACTGCGACGCGTCGCCCAGCCCGGCCGCGAGCTCGCGCACGGCGACCTCGAGGCCGGCGGACGCGATCACCGGAAGCGAGCGGGCCGCGGCGTCCTCGGCGATCGTGACGAGCTCCGGCTCCGAGCCGTCGAACGAGACGTCGAGCAGGAGGCAGGACGTCTTTCCCTGGCTGCGGAGATCGTCCGCCAGCGGCAGCGCGGCGTCGCGAAGCGCGCGAACGAGCGTCGCGCGGGGCGCCGCGATCACGTGGACGCGGATGCCGGCGCGGAAGTCGATGGACCGGACGAGCAGGCGCAGCCCGCGCCAGGCTCCCTCGAGCTCCTGGAACCGCGCGTCGCGGAGGACGGCGGCGAGCATCGGGGCGACGGCCGACTCCGCCTGCGCCCCGACGGCGCGCAGCGCCGCGGGCGTCGGCTTGGAGGCGGACGATCCGAGCACGGCGTCGATGAGCTTCGCGGCCATCTTCTCCGCCTGCTCGGGCGAAACGGTTTCGGGCGCGGGCGTCGACTCGGCATCGACAAGATCGAAGATGCCTCCCTGAGGCACCGGCGCATTCGGAGCGGGAGTCGTCGGTCCGGCCGTCGGCGTCTTGGGCCGGGAGGCCAGGGCGCTCTCGAGCGCGCGGGCCAGGTCGGGATAGGCGCCCAGCTGCTGGAGCGAGGAGCGGACGGCGTCGATCGACCCCTCGCCCCCCGAGAGATCCTGCACCTTCTTGCGGAAGTCGAGGAGGTTGGCGATCGCAGGGACCTTCGCGGCGAGGCGGTCGGGACGGAAGTCCTTGAAGTCCTGGAACGTGACCACCGTGCGGGCGCCGCCGCCGGGGACTTCGATCGAGGGGCCGATCTCGCGGAGAAGCCCGTCGAGCGAATCCTTGTCGACGGAGCGGACGCGCGGCGCGCCGGAGGCGCCGGGCGCCAGGTCGGAAACGACGATCAAATGGAAGGAAGGATCGGTTTGTTCCATAGATAGGCTCTCAGTCCACCGTCATGCCGAGGCGAAGTCAAGCAAAAGGATCCAGACTCATCGTTTGACACCGCCCTATCTACAGAGGTAAGATTTCCGCGGCTCGACCATGGACGCTCCAAAACTCCCTGGAGATTCTGTCGACATTCCCCTCCTGGGCTCGGCGGGAGGCAATCTTCGGTTCGAGCTGATGCTCGCCGCCGGAGACGACTCCCTCGAATCCAAGGATGATCCGTTCGTTCCTTTGAACGACGGGGGGCGGTTCTCCCGCGTGCTCCTGGGGCGCGTCGCCTCGGGGTCGAACCACACGCTCCACCCGGTCGCGGTGAAGATCCAGCGGGGCTCCTACCGTCCCGCGGCGTCGGGATCGACCAAGGAGACGCTGACCAATCCGCTGCTCGAGGAGATGTGGCGTCGCGAACGGGAGCATCTCCTCAAGTGCGCGGGGGACGAGGTCATCCCCCTGATCGACCTCGGGGAAAACTCCTTCCGCAGCCGTCCGGTGACGTTCTGCAAGAAGGTCCGCGCCTACTTCCATCCGCCCTGCCCGAAGTGCCGCGGCCCGCTCGTCGACTGCCGCGACGACGCGCTCCTGCGCGACCACGGGCTGCCCGAGTTCTCGAAGACGATCACGCGGTACCTGGCGTGCGCGGCCTGCACGGCGAAGCCGGGCCGGAAGACCTTCTACACGCTCTCGCCGGGAACGGACGAGCACGTGACGGGCGAGGCGGAAGTCCGCCGCCGGACGGAGCTGTACCGCGACTTCGGCGCGATCGTCAACGCGCTTTCCGACAAGGAGCGGTCGTCGGTGGCGGCCGCCTTCCCGTGCGCCGCGTGCCCCCACCGGGAGGAGTGCTATCCCGCCGAGGGCGCGCAGGGCAAGCCGATCCCCGCCGAATCGCGGCTGGTGCCCGTCTCCTACCACGAGTTCCACCTGCTCCCGCTCGAGGTGATGGAGCTCCACTACGACGAGATGAGCGACCTCATCGGAGGCGCGTCGTGGCAGGTGCTCCGGGACCGGGTCCGCCAGACCGCGGCGCCCGGCCGCGAGCCGGTGCTTTCGGCGATCGATCCGGTGTTCACCTCGCCGATCCAGTGGATCTACCGCGGGGACACGTCGGGCCGGTTCGCGCTCGAAGTGCTCCACCTCAAGCTCAACCTCTTCTCGCAGGTGTGCCGCGGGCTGCGGGCGTACCACGCGCGCTGCCGCGAGCCGCACATGGACGTGAGTCCGTCGCAGGTGATGGTGGACATCATTCCCGGGAGCACCAACTTCCCCTCCCGATGGACGTTCCGCGCGAAGCTGATCGGCGTGGCCGGCCCCCACCGCTTCGCGACCGCCGGCGCGCCGGCGGGGGTGCTGCCGGACCTGCTCGTGCCGGCGGCCGACGTGGACCGGATCTTCGTCTCGCCGCTCGTCCGCAAGGCCGAGTTCGGGCGCGAGGAGTCGCTCCGCGTGACGGTCCGCTCGGTGAAGACGGAAGGCAGCCGGACCCGGATCGAGGGCAGCGCCTCGTCCGAGCGGGCGAGGATGGAATCCTGCCAGCCGGGCGACGTGCTCCGTTTCGTCCCGGCCGCCGGAAGCGGGCCGCTCGAAGGGCTGACGCTCTGGGGCACGGTCGACGCGCCCGAGGAGCGCGGCATCCGGTTCACCGCGGTGCTCGACGCCGCCGCCGACGGATCGAAGAAGCCGGGCGACTTCGACGCCTCCGTCGCGATCTTCCCGAGGTTCCAGGTCCCGTGCGACCTGTACGGCCTGGGGATGCTGTTCTTCCGCACGCTGCTGGTCAACGACTCGACGGACCTCCTCGCCGTGGACGACGGCGTCCAGCGGGTCCTCAAGAAGCTCGCGCTCTGGCTCGAGGGGAAGAAATCCCCGGCGGCCGCTCGCGTGGCGGGCGAGCTGATGCCGATCGTCGAGCGCGAGAAGGAAGTGTTCTCCTCGCCGGCGGTGCTCTTCCTGCAGGAGGACCGCGACGAGCGCCCCCGCGCGCTGCCGACGCGGCTCTGGTCGGACGTCCTCCTCTTCGGCTTCAAGCTGCTGACCCCGATCGAGGGATTCAGCTTCGCCACCGGCCACGCGGACTTCCCCGTCGACCACCCCGAAGGGATGCTCGACCTGGTGATGACCGAGCTGGCGGGGCTCGAGGACCGCGTCCGGATCGAGCTCTTCTCCCGGGGCGACCGCGACCGCGAGATCTCCGACGTGGTCGGCGAGATCCTGGACGAGCTCAGCAGCCCGGTGAGACCGTAGCGATGACTTCCTTCAAGCTCGTCATAACCCTGACGACGATGAAGGGGAAACCCGAAGGAACGTCGGAGCACGTCCTCGGCAAGGAGAAGACCTTCATCGGCCGCTCGCCCGGCAACGACATCGTCCTGCCCGACGCCGAGAAGCGGGTGTCGAGCAAGCACGCGCGGGTCGACCGCACCGGCAGCACGCTCCACATCACGGACGTCGGGAGCACGAACGGGACGGTGGTGAACGGCCGGAAGATCGAGGCCAACTCCGGGACGGAGCTGAAGAACGGCGACAAGGTGATGATCGGGCTCTACCAGCTGAGCGTCGTCGGGTCGGAGGAGGAGCTCGCCGACCAGACGGTGGTGGTGGTCGATCCCGCGCGGCAGCTGGCGTACCTGAGCGACGAGCTGCCGATCCTCTACGCGCGGTACTCGGAGTCGCCGCCCGAGCAGCGCCGCCGGATGATGCGCGGCATGATCCAGCAGGTCCTGAGCTCGGCGGGGGCGGACAACGCGCGGTCGATCCTGACGCAGCTGAAATCGCGGTTCCAGTCGGCGGAGCGGTCGGTGGTGCCCGACCGGACGACGACGATCCGGAAGAAGGACCTCCAGCGGATGGAGGCGGAGCAGAAGGAAGGCGGGGCGCAGGCGGCCCTGCGGGTGCTGAACGACCTCTCCCTGCAGTTCGTGGGCGAGGAGAAGCTCGAGACGCCGGAGCAGGCGGAGCTCTTCGTCAAGATGGTCGCGAGCGTGCTGGAGCTGACGTTCGACTGGATCTCGAAGAGCCTGCGGGGCCGGCGCGAGTTCGAGGACCAGTTCAGCGCCGACCTCTCGATGATCTTCTCGAAGGAGAAGAATCCGCTGAAGGGCGGCGGCGGCCCGGGCGACATGGGCCGGTACCTGCTCGACTGGCGGCTCGCGCGCGACCCGAAGGCGATCCGGGACTCGCTCGACAACGCCTTCAAGGACCTGACGATGCACCAGCTCGGCCTGCTGGCGGGCGTGCAGGAATCGCTTTCGGCGGTGCTCAAGCGGCTCGATCCGAAGTCGGTCGAGCAGGAGGCCAAGGAGAAGGGCGGCGCGGGCCTCTTCGCGAGCATGGAGAAGCGGGCGTGGAAGCGGTATTCCGACGTGTTCCACGAGATCTTCGCGGAGAACAGCAAGCTCTTCAACGAGCTGATCTATCCGAACGTGCGAAAGGGCTATCTGGCCCTTCACGATAACCAGGAGAAGGAGAAGGCGGCCGCCGGCAAGAAGGGCGACACCTCGGTGCGTCCGCCGGTGTCTCCGACGATGCCGTCGATGACCCAGAAGGATCCGGGATCCAAATCAGGAGGATAAGACGATGAGGAAGGCGCTCATCCTGGCCGCGCTGGCGGTGCTGGGACCCGCCTGCGGCGGGCCGACGGCGATCTACACGCGCGGCGTGAAGCCCTTGAACGAGAACGACCGCAAGGAATCGAACTCCGTGGCGATCCGCATCTACTATCTGAAGGACGACGCCCGGTTCAACCAGGCGACGGTCGACAAGCTGTGGACCGACTACAAGGGGGCTCTCGCGGACGACCTGACGGGCCAGAAGGAGGCCACGGTTTTCCCCGGCAGCCCCGACGATCCCTACAAGACCGTCGAGCTGGGCGAGCTGCCCGAGGCGGTGCGGTTCATCGGGATTCTGGCGCTCTACCCGAAGGAGGACGACAAGGGGCCGCGGAAGCTCTGCGTTCCGAAGGGCGAGGCCGGCAAGGTCCTCCGGTTCACCGGCTACCACATCGAAAAGGAAAAATAGGAGCCCCGAGTGGAATATGCCCAGAAAGTCCTGTGGAGCGAGGGGATGTTCCTCACCCCTCACCACTTCCAGCAGGCGGACCGCTACTATGAGCACCTGATCTCGCGCCGGATGCGCGCGGTGCGGGCGCTCGGCTGGGGCGTCTGCCGCCTCGCGCTGAACGCCGACGCGCTGGCCAACGGGGAGGTCGTGCTCTCCAAGTGCTCGGCGATCCTGCCGGACGGCCTCGCGGTCGAGACGCCGGACCTGGATCCGCTGCCGCCCGCGCGGCCCATCGAAGGATTCTTCGACGCCAAGCGCAACTCGCTGGGCGTCTACCTGGCCGCGCCGCTCGCCCGCGCGGGCGCGGTGGCCTTCAGCCCCGAGGGGGCGTCCGACGGGCGTCCCACGCGGTACCACCGCCGGTCGCTCGCCGCGGCCGACGAGAACACCGGCGGCAGCGAGCGCGAGGTCGTCCTCGCCGCCAAGACCCTCCGCGTGCTCTTCGAAGGCGAGTCGCTCGACGACTACGCGACGCTCAAGATCGCGGAGCTGAGCCGCAGCGCGGGCGGGAAGTTCGTGGCGAACGACGCGTACGTGCCGCCGTGCCTCTTCCTGTCGGCATCGGCCCAGCTCGTGGCGTACCTGCGCCGCATCCTCGAGATGATCTCGGCGAAGAGCAGCGACCTCGCGTCGCAGCGGCGCCAGCGCTCCGCGGGGCTCGTGGAGTTCACGATGTCGGAGGCCGCGAACTTCTGGTTCCTCCACACGGTGAACGCGACGATCCCGGTCCTCATGCACCTGCACAACCATCCGGACGTCCATCCGGAGGACGTGTTCCTGGCGCTGGCCCGGCTGGCCGGGGAGCTGTTCACCTTCTCCGGCGAAGGCCATCCCAAGGACCTCCCGCAGTACTCGCACGACGCGGTGGGCGCGTCGTTCGCCGCGATGGAGAAGAAGATCTCCGACCTGATGGGGACAATCATCCCCACCAAGTGCGCGCCGATCCCGCTGGAGAAGACGCGCGAGTCGCTCTTCACCGGCAAGCTGCGCGACGACCGCCTGCTCGAGGGCCAGTTCTACCTCGCGGTGATGGCGGAGGTGCCGGAGGAGAAGATCATCAAGGAGGTCCCGCTCAAGGCGAAGGTGGCCGCGAGCGACCGGGTGGACCAGCTGATCGCCGCCGCGCTGCGCGGCATCCCGCTGCGCCACCTGCCCACGCCGCCGGCGGAGATCCCGGTGCAGCCGGGGCGGCAGTACTTCCAGGTCGACAAGTCGGGCGAGCACTGGGAAGGCGTGAAGAAGTCGCGATCGATCTCGTTCTACATCCCCCCCGAGTTCAAGAACCTGAAACTCGAACTGATGGGAGTGAAGGAATAACCTCATGGCAGACTCCACCCCGTCGCCCGCCCAGCCGGCGCTGGCCGACCTGTGCGGCGACCTGCTGGCCTTCGCGCTTCAGCTCAAGCGGTCGAACGATCCCGGCGACGCGGAGGCGATGCGGCAGAAGATCGACGAGCAGTTCCGCGCGCTCGAGACCAAGGCGCGCCAGTCGGACGTCCCGCAGGAGGACGTGCAGCAGGCGAAGTACGCGATCGCGGCCTTCATCGACGAGATGATCCTGACCTCGTCGTGGGGGCTGAAGGACTCCTGGGCCGACAAGCCCCTCCAGCTCGCCTACTTCAACGACTTCTCCGCGGGCGAGGAGTTCTACAACAAGATCGACGTGCTGCGCGGCTCGAAGCGGAACGCGGTCCTCGAGGTCTATTACCTCTGCCTGGCCCTGGGATTCCGGGGGAAATACGTGGACCTTCAGGGGATGGAGAAGAAGAAGGTCCTGATGGACACCATGCTGCGCGAGATGCGCGGGACGGCCCCCGCGCCGGGGACGGGCGGCCTCTCCCCGAGCTGGCAGCCGCCGGACGCCCTGCCGGGGATCGTGAAGAACTTCCCGGCCTGGTTCGTGGCGGCGGCGTGCGGGCTGGTGATCATCCTGCTCTTCATCCTCCTGTCGACCCTGCTGGGGTCGTCGGCCGAACACGTCATCAACACCCTGAAATAGGAAGGGACGTCCTCCATGAAAGTCCTCGCGGCCATCACCAAAGGCGGCACCACCCTGATCCTGGTGCTCATCATCATCCTGCTCCTCATCTGGTTCGGCGGCGAGCAGTTCAACGTCGACAAGAAGATCCGCGTGGTCGCGGTGACCGGCGTGCTCGTCGTCGCGATCGTGCTGATCGTGATCCAGAAGGTCATGGCGGTCCGCAGCGCGATGCTGATCGAGCAGAAGCTGAAGGCCCAGGCGCAGGAGCAGGTGGCCAGCGCCCGGCCCGACCAGCGCGCCGACGTGCAGGCCGTCCAGACCCAGCTCGACGAGGCGATCCAGGCGCTGAAGACGTCGCGCCTCGGCAAGGGCGCGCTCTACAAGCTGCCCTGGTACATGATCATCGGGCCGCCCGGCTCGGGCAAGTCCACCGCCCTCCAGGAGTCGGGCCTGAACTTCCCCTACACGAGCCAGGGCAAGAAGGGCGTCCGCGGCGTCGGCGGCACGCGTAACTGCGACTGGTGGTTCACCGACGAGGGCATCCTGCTCGACACCGCCGGCCGCTACACCACCGAGATCGACGACCGGGAGGAGTGGATCGGCTTCCTCAGCCTCCTCAAGCAGGCGCGGAAGAAGAAGCCGATCAACGGCGCGATGGTCGCCGTCAGCATCTCCGACCTCCTGGGCTCCAACGAGGAGCAGCTCGAGGCCCACGCGAAGAACATCCGCAACCGGATCGACGAGCTCACCACGCAGCTCGAGATCGTCTTCCCCGTCTACCTGCTGTTCACGAAGTGCGACCTGCTCCAGGGCTTCGTCGAGTTCTTCGAGGACTTCTCGAAGAACGACCGCGCCCAGGTCTGGGGCTGCTCCCTCCCGTACGCGCCGTCGGCCGGCAAGCCGTACCGCGAGATCTTCGAGGAGGAGACCAGCAAGCTGTTCCGGAACCTCGCCTCGCAGCGGCTCAACGCGCTCGCGTCGGAGCGGCCGCCGCTCAAGAAGCAGAACATCTTCCTCTTCCCGCTCCAGTTCCAGGCCGCGCAGAAGAAGATGGCGGACTTCGTCGAGATGCTCTTCCGGCCCAACCCGTTCCAGGAGACGTCGTACTTCCGCGGCTTCTACTTCACCAGCGGCACGCAGGAAGGGACGCCGATCGACCAGGTGATCCGGTCGATGAGCGCCGCCTTCGGCCTCAAGGAGGAGGCCACCCCCGCCGCGGCGCCCGCGGACAAGAAGAGCTACTTCATCAACCACCTGTTCACGAAGATCATCTTCCCCGACCAGACCCTGGCGCGGACGTCGGCCAAGGTGCAGCGCCGGCAGAAGATGGTCCACTTCGGGACGCTCGGCCTCTCCGCCGTGGCGACCGTGCTGAGCTTCATCCTGCTCGTCACGTCGTTCTTCGGCAACCGCAGCATCATCAAGTCCGCCGAGGCGGCCGCGACCACGCTGCGCGACTGCGAGCGGAAGGCCAACGCCGAGACGCTCGCGGCCATGGAGGGCCTGCGCGTCGAGCTCGGGACCCTCGACGACTACGACCGCAACGGGCCGCCGGCCGGCATGCGCTGGGGCCTCTACCGCGGCAACATGATCAACCCGGCGCTGCGGGCGCAGTACTTCGCGGCGCTCAAGCGCGTCTTCCTGATTCCGTGCGGGACCCGTCTCCGCCAGGACCTCGAGGAGATCTTCCGCAAGGAGTCGCGGACGCCGGAGGACAACGAGCGTCTGGACGACCTGCAGCGCGTCTACCAGATGCTCGCCGGCGAGCTGCCCGCCGAGAAGGAGCGCGACCTGCTCGAGAACGTCCTCTCGAAGGACAACCGGTGGCTGAGCGGGCTGAACCACCAGCCGTCGGGCAACGCCGACCGGCAGCTCAAGTTCTTCCTGACGCAGCTCGACCGCGTCCAGGACTGGCGCATCACGAACGACAAGCTGATCGTCCAGCGGATCAACACGGAGCTTCGGCAGGGCCTCTGGGTCCTGCAGAGCTTCCGCGACACCGTCGACTCGGGCCGCAGCACGTTCGCCAAGGTCACCGGCGACCGCTTCCTCAAGGGGCGGGGCAAGGACCTGTTCAAGTTCACCTTCGAGTTCCCCGGCCTCTACACCCAGGAGGGGTGGAACGACTACATGAGGGCGGCGATCAAGTCCAAGGCCGAGTCGCTCTCGCGCCGGTATCTCGAGCTCAAGATGGACCGGCCCGCCGACAAGCTCGAGGCCGAGCTCCGCGAGACGTACGTCCGCAAGTACCGCGAGATGTGGGACGAGTTCCTCAAGGGCGTCCAGCTGATCCCCTTCCAGAACATGGAGGACGCGGCGAACAAGCTGAAGGTCCTCGCCGCCGATCCGTCGCCCTACCAGGAGCTCATCAAGGGCGTCTGGGAGGCCCAGCAGCTGCGGCTGAACGACACCGACGTCGCGGTGCCGCCGGACCTCAAGCCGCTCAACTCGGCGCGCGACGCGCTCTACGAGTTCCAGCAGACGGTCGAGGAGTTCGTCGCCTCCACGCAGGCGGGCAACCGGGTGGCCGGCTCGATGAAGGAGGGCAAGCTGCAGCCGCTCCTCGACGCCTTCAAGAAGGCCAACCGCGGCCTCAACACGGCGGTGAACACGGCGCCGACCGCGAACCAGGCGCGGCTGAAGGACGTGATGTACCAGCCGATCGACGCGACCCGCGCGGCCCTGGCGCTCGAGGCGCAGAAGGAAGCCGACGAGATGTGGGCGGGCACGGTCGCCCGCCTGTTCCGCGAGGGCATCCAGGGCCGGTATCCGTTCGACGAGGGGTCGACGTCGCCGGCCTCCACCTCCACGGTGACGAACCTGTTCAACCCCCAGTCGGGCGTGTTCTGGAACAAGGTCAACGACCTGAAGATCCTCAACGGCCTGAACCTCGAGGGCAAGCCGCTCGTCGCGTTCTCGCGCGAGTTCAATGCCGCCGTGAAGAAGGCCGAAGGCTTCCGCTCGGCGCTGTTCCGCAAGGACGGCGACCGGCTGAACATGCCGTTCAAGGTGCAGCTCAAGCAGCGCCTCGGCGTCACCGACCTCAAGTTCACGGTGGGCAAGAAGGAATTCAACCTCAACGACCGGCCCGACAACACCGGCCAGCTCGTCTGGGAAGGCGAGACGGGCTCGACGATGCAGATCATGGTCGGCGAGGTGTCCAAGTGGCAGCCGAAGGGCGAGGACCTCAAGGACGAGTGGGCCGTGTTCCGGCTCATCGCGTCGGGCAATCCCCAGCCGTCGGGCGACAAGAGCTTCAACTGTTCGTGGGCGTACACGGTGACGCGGCTCGGGGTCGACCAGCAGTTCATCGGCGACCTCACGCTCGAGGCGGAGGACCGGCTGAACGCGTTCCAGAAGGACTTCTTCACCAAGTTCGCCGTGCCCGACAAGGTGGGACCGTAATGCGACTTTCCGCGGGGTGTTTCGGCAAGCTCCCGATCCACGGGGATTTCATCCGGCACAACGTCGGCCCCGAGGTCGACAAGCTCGACGAGTGGATCCAGGGCGGGATCGTCTCCTCGCGGAACGCCATGGGGAGCGCGTGGGACTCGTCGTTCGACGGGACGCCGCCCCATCGGTTCCTTTACCAGGCCGGCGGCGGCCGGGTGGTCGCGGGCCTCATCACGTCGTCGATCGACAAGGCCGGGCGCCGGTATCCGTTCTTCGTCTTCACGATCCTCGATCCCAAGACGATGGGCGGCCAGATCACCGCGCTTCCCGCGGTCCTGAGCTCCTTCTTCGCCCGCGCGGAGGAGGAGGCGAAGACGGGATGGCAGGGGCTGGACCTGAAGAGCTTCTTCGTCCGGATCGACTCGCTCGCGCTGCCCTCGGACTTCGAGGAGGGGAAGCAGTCGATCATCACGTTCGTCGCGGGCCAGACGAACCAGGCGTTCTGGAACGGGCTCTTCGGCTCGGACCAGGATCCGCGCAAGTTCATGCTGATCCACAACCTGGTGGAGACGCTGAAGGGCGGCGCGGTGCCGCGGTACGCGCTGCGGTTCCCGCGCGTCACGGGGGACGCGGAAGTCTCGTTCTGGCTGGAGCTCTGTCGCCGGCTGGCGCGCCGGGCGACGCTTCCGACGCTCGCGATGTGGGGCGGCGGGCGCGAAGGGGCCGAGTCGGGGCTGACGCTGGTGTTCGACGACCTCAAGGTGAACTACTTCACCCCGTTCTGGTGGCCCGAGAAGAAGAACAATCTCCTGTTCCCGCTCGCGGACGCCTCGTCGGGGCCCGATCCGCGCCTCCAGCAGGCGAAGGACCGCTATTCGCCGGTCCTGAACGACGGGGCGATGCGGCTCTCGACGCTCCTGGAGAAGCTGGGGAGCGCCTGATGGCGATAAAGTTTGATTTGGATTGGTCGGGTTTCTTATCTTCGCTGTGCTACAATCCTGAACCCGTTGTAGGTCCCTCGATGAGAAACGCCCGTGTCTGACCTTGCCGCCGTGGCCGCCCTGGGAACCGCCCCGATCGCCGGAGCAAACCCGGCGGGCGCTTCCGCGCGCTACGAACCGGATTTCGAGAAGCTCGCCGGAGAAATTGCCAAGCTGGAGTCCGTCGAGGGCCGCAACTCGATCAAGTGGGACGTCGTCGTGGACAGCGCCACGGCGCTCCTGTCGACCAAGACGAAGGACCTGCTGGTGGCTTCCTACCTGTCGATGGGGCTGCTGGAGCAGGACGGCTACCCGGGCCTGGCCGCCGGCTTCACCGCGTGCCGGGACATCCTGAACACCTTCTGGGACAACTTGTTCCCCGAGAAGACCCGGCTCCGCGCCCGCGGGCAGGCTCTCCAGTGGATGGCCGACCGCCTCACGCCCGCGCTGCAGGCGCGGTCGGGCGCTTCGAAGTCGGACAAGGACTCCCTGACCGCGTGCGTGAACGTCCTGGGCGAGATCGTCACGATCGCGGGCGGCAAGTTCGAGGAAGGCGGCCCGGCGCTCCAGGAGCTCCAGAGCGCGGTCCAGGACAAGCTCTACTCGGTGCCGGCGGACGAGCCGCCGCCGTCGAGCGAGCCGGCGTCCTCGGGCTCGTCGAGCACGTCGACCGAATCGGCGCCTCCGCCGCCGCCGGCGCAGAAGGAGATCGACTCGCCCGACGCGGCGAAGGAAGCGCTCACTGAAATGCGCGAGCGGCGGATCAAGGCGGCGACGGTGCTGCGCGAGGCGAATCCCGCCGATCCGTTCTCCTACCGGCTGCTGCGGGCGATCGTGTGGGAAGACCTGATGGACGCGCCGACCGCGAACGCGGAGGGCGTGACCGAGCAGTCCGGCGGCGACGCCGGATTCGCGGCGCAGGTCGAGGAGCGGCTCGAGAAGGGCGAATACGCGGCGATCCTCCCGGACTGCGAAGCGAAGTTCGTCGCGGACCGGCTCTGGCTGGACGTGCACTTCCTGCTCCACCGCGCGATGGAAGGGCTGGGGAAGCCCTATGCGGCGGCGCGTCGGGCGCTGGGCGCCGAGGTGGTGCGGATCGTCCGCGCCGTTCCGGCGCTGCTCGAGATCAAGTTCTCCGACGGCACGCCGATGGCGGGCGAGCCGACGCGGCTCTGGATCCTGCACGAGCTCGGGGCGTCGACCGCGAAGGCGGCGTCCGCGGGCGCGAACGGACTGGAGACGGCGCTGGCCGAGGCGCGGAAGATGGTCGCGCGGAAGAATTTCCCCGAGGCGGCGGCGCTCCTGCAGAAGGAGTCGCGCACGGCGGTGAACCGCCGGGACCGGTTCCTGGGCCGGCTCTATCTCGCGAAACTGTGCGCGGAGGCGGGCCGGGCGGATCTCGCGCTGCCGCAGCTCGAGGGGCTGGACGAGGAGGGGCGGAAGTTCGCGCTGGAGGAGTGGGAGCCGTCGCTCGCGCTGGAGATCGCGCGGGAGCTGTGGCGCTGCCACAAGGGGTCGGCGACGCCGGAGAAGGCCGTGGAGTACTACGGCCGTCTCTGCCGCCTCGACCTGGGGGCGGCGCTGGCGGTGGACGGGAAGAAAAAATGACGGGTCAGAGGCGTCGACGGGTTAGATCGGAACACAGGAGGATCTGGATATGGCGAAGGAAGGATCGGTAGCCCCGCGCGAGCGCGTCAACATCGTGTACAAGCCGGCGACCGGCGACGCGCAGGAAGAGAAGGAACTTCCGTTCAAGATGATGGTCATGGGCGACTTCACGGGCCGCCAGGACGACCGTCCGCTGGAGGACCGGAAGCCCGTCAACGTCGACAAGGACAACTTCAACGACGTCATGCGGAGCATGAAGCTGAACACCACGTTCAGCTCGCCCAACACGCTCTCCGGCAAGGAGGGCGACGAGCTGGCGATCAAGCTGAAATTCGAGACGCTCAAGGATATGGAGCCCGAGGCGGTGGCCAAGCAGGTGCCGGAGCTCCAGAAGCTGCTGGAGCTGCGCGACGCGCTCACGGCGCTGAAGGGACCCCTGGGCAACCTCCCCGAGTTCCGGAAGAAGATCCAGACGCTCGTCACCGATCCCGCCACCAAGGAAAAGCTCCTGAAGGAGCTGGGCGGCGGCGCGGAAGAGAAGAAATAACCGAAAGATAAAGGAGACTTTTCCATGGCCGACGCTCAGGAACAAGCCAAACCTGCCGCAGCGGGTGCGGCCGAGGGGTCCATCCTCGACGAGATCATGGTCCAGACGAAGCTCAAGCCCACCGACGAGGGCTATGAGGTCGCCAAGAAGGGCGTGCACGCGTTCATCGCCCACATGCTGGCCGGCCAGGCGGGCCAGAAGGCCGACAAGAAGATGGTCGACCAGATGATCGCCGAGATCGACGGCAAGGTCAGCAAGCAGCTCGACGCCGTGATGCACAACGCGGCGTTCCAGAAGCTGGAGTCCGCGTGGCGCGGGCTCAAGCTGCTCGTCGACCGCACGGACTTCCGCGAGAACAACCGGATCGGGCTGCTCAACTGCTCGAAGGAAGACCTGCTGACGGACTTCGAGGATTCGCCGGAGATCGTGAAGAGCGGCCTGTACAAGACCGTGTACACGGGCGAGTACGGCCAGTTCGGCGGCGAGCCCTACGGGGCGATGATCGCCAACTACGACTTCGGCCCTGGCCCCCAGGACATGGCGCTGCTGGGCAAGGTGGCGAGCGTGGCGACGATGTCGCACGCGCCGTTCATCGCGAACGCGGCGTCGTCGTTCTTCGGCCTGGACAACTACCTCAAGCTGCCCAACCTGAAGGACCTCAAGTCGATCTTCGAGGGCCCGCAGTACGCGAAGTGGCAGTC